>TARA_R110001606_G_scaffold391201_4_pt1 | contig 101112 bp, 96 predicted proteins | sample TARA_R110001606 | Tara Oceans TARA_R110001606 (sample SAMEA4398315) | marine metagenome | biome: Polar Biome; feature: [SRF] surface water layer (ENVO:00010504); material: water (ENVO:00002006), including particulate matter (ENVO:01000060) such as... | depth 5 m | reverse complement strand
CCGATGTTGCAATGCGGCTTGTTACGTTCGAACTTTTCCTTGGCCATCGCCAAACTCCTGGTGGCCCGGGTCCGTGATGGAAGGGGCGCTTCTGCTCAGTTCAAAAATCTGGAGCGGGTAGACGGAATCGAACCGACATATTCAGCTTGGAAGGCTGCTGTACTACCATTGTACTATACCCGCACGGAGACGGCGTCGGCTGCCCGGAACCCCGGTTGACCTTCGCCGCCGATCCTCATCGTCACCGGGTCCCTCGTTTCGAACTGCGCGTGGTGGGGGAAGCAGGACTCGAACCTGCGAAGCTTACGCAGGGGATTTACAGTCCCCCCCCTTTGCCACTCGGGACATTCCCCCAAGCGCGTTTCGAACCGTCGGACCAAAGCCCCGGCAACCTTTCGGTGGCCAAGGCAACAAAAGCATTCGGTCTCCGGCGTCGCCTGCGATACAGGAGGCACCGGACCCGAAAGCCTCAGGGCTCCAAATCGGAGGGCGTCTTATAGTGTCGCAAAATCGAGAACGCAACGACCGGAAAACCGGTAAAAAGCCGGGCTTCCGGGGCAAGTCGCCAGAGACCGCGGACGCGCCTCGCAAGGGCGGCTGGAACCCCAATCCGCCGACCAAGGCGTTCAACCCGGCCGCCCCGCGTCCGTCGCGCGGCAAGGTTGATGCCGACAATTTCGTCTGGGGCCGTCATCCGGTGCTGGCCGCCCTCGCCAATCCCGCCCGTCAGGGCATGGGGCGGCTGCTGGCCAGCCCCGACCGCGCCGTCGAATTGGAACGCGACAACCTGACCCACGGCCATGCTGTCGAGGTGATGGAGCCGCAGCTGCTTGACCGGATGCTGCCCGCCGGGGCCGTACACCAGGGCCTGGTGTTCAAGGTCCAGCCGCTGGAAGGGGTGGCCCTGGCCGACCTCGCCGAACCGGCCGAAGGCGTCATTGTCATGCTGGACCAGTTGACCGACCCGCAGAACGTCGGGGCCATCTTCCGCTCGGCGCTCGCCTTCGGGGCGCGCGGCATCATCGTCCAGGACCGCCACTCCCCTGCCCTGGCCGGAGCCCTGGCCAAGGCGGCCGCCGGAGCGACCGAACGCCTGCCCTGCGCCCGGGTGACCAATCTGTCGCGAGCGCTGGAGACCCTGGGTGAACTGGGCTGGCGCGCCGTCGGCCTCGACGGCACCTCCGACGAGACGCTGGAGACGGCGCTTGATTCGCGCCCGACCGTGCTGGTCCTGGGGTCCGAAGGCGACGGCATCCGCCGGCTGGTGGCCGAACACTGCGACACCCTGGCCCGGATCCCCATGCCCGGTGGCTTCGAGAGTCTGAACGTCTCCAACGCCGCCGCCGTCGCCCTGTATGAAGTCACCCGGGCCCAGCGTCCCGCCTGACCGCCGCCTTGCCCACCTGCCTTCAGTGACCTAACAGCGCACCATGTTCGACTTTCTCAGCTCTCCTGAACTCGCCAGCCAGCTCGCCGCCCTCGGCCAGGTGATGATGATCGACCTGGTCCTGGCCGGTGACAACGCCATCGCCGTGGGTCTGGCCGCAGCCGCCCTGCCGGTAGACCAGCGCCGCAAGGCTATCCTGATCGGCCTGGCCGCCGCTGTGGTGCTGCGTATCGGCTTTGCCCTGATCACGGTCCAGTTGCTGGCCATTATCGGCCTGCTGCTGGCCGGCGGGATCCTGCTGCTGTGGGTGTGCTGGAAGATGTGGCGCGAGCTGCGCGAACAGGCCACTCACGACCAGGCCGAGGCTTCGGTCGAGATGGAAGCGGCCCTGTCGGTCCACCACGGTGGCGGACCGACGCCCGAGGCCATGGGCCTGAAGCGCAAGACCTTCGGCGCGGCCCTGCTGCAGATCATGATCGCCGACGTCACTATGTCGCTGGACAATGTGCTGGCCGTGGCCGGCGCGGCCCACGCCCATCCGTGGATCATGGTCTTCGGCCTGATCCTGTCGATCGCCCTGATGGGTCTGGCCGCCAGCTACATCGCCCGGATGCTGAATCGCTACCGCTGGATCGGCTACATTGGCTTGGTCATCGTCCTGTACGTCGCCCTGCACATGATCTGGGACGGGGCCCGCTCGATCATCGTGCGGACGGACCGCATGGACGCCTTCAACGCCTCGGCCCCGGCCTTCCTCGACATCACGCCCAAGGAGGTCGAGAAATTCCGCCGTGGGACCAAGGATGAAGTAGAGCCGGTGACGCCGTCGGTCGAGGTGCTCGCACCGACACCGGCCAGGGCCGCTCCGGCGGTCGCGCCGGAGCCGGAGCCGGCACCGGCAGGCTAGGCTTCGGTCTCGCCGCCGCCGAAGCGTTCGGCCCATTCGGCCACCTGGGCGTCCTCGATCTTGCGGAACAGCACCTCGGCCGCCGCCACCGCCTGACCACGCGGCAGCCGGTCCAGCAGGTCGTCGGTGGCCAGCGGCCAGCTCAGATCGGTCTCGCCGACCGTGGCGGCGATCTTCACCGCGCTGGAGGGCATGATCGGGGCCGCCAGTCGCGCGAACAGGGCCACCAGATTCAATCCCGTGCGTACGCCCACCGCTGCCCGCACCGGATCAGTCTTGAACGCGGTCCACGGGGCGGCGACCTGCAGATATTCATTGCCCAGCACCCAGACCGCCCGGATCGCCTGGGCCGCCTTGCGGAACTCCATGGCTTCCAGCTGGGCCGTCGCCTCGGCGATGCCGGCGGCGAGGTCCGTCTCCAGCTGGGCCTCGACCAGACCGGGTTCGCCGCCGTCGGGCACCACGCCGTCAAAACGGCTCTCGGTGAATTTGACGATGCGATTGACGAAATTGCCCAGCACATCGGCCAGGTCCTTGTTGGTGCTGGCCTGGAAATCCTCCCAGGTGAAGGCCGAGTCCGCATGCTCGGGTCCATAGGCGGTCAGCCGCCAGCGCCAGTAGTCAGCCGGCAGCAGCTCCAGCGCCTGGTCCATGAACACACCGCGCTTCTGACTGGTCGAGAATTTGCCGCCGTACCAGTTCAGCCAGTTGAAGGCCTTGAGCGTATCGACCGTCTTCCACGGCTCACCCGAACCCAGAATGGTCGCCGGGAAGCTGACGGTGTGGAAGGCGACATTGTCCTTGCCCATGAACTGGACATAGCGGACGTCCTCGGCCCCCTCATCTGTACGCCACCAGTCGCGCCAGCTGTTGCCGGTCGCTTCGGCCCATTCCTCGGTCGCGGCGATATATTCGATCGGGGCGTCGAACCAGACGTAGAAGACCTTACCTTCCATGCCCGGGCGCGGCCCGCCGTCGGGGCCCACGACCGGGATTCCCCATTTCAGATCGCGGGTGATACCGCGGTCGATCAGCCCCTCGTCCAGGTGCTTCAGCGCGATCGAGCGGGCCAGGGTCTGCCAGTCGGCCTTCGACCCGATCCAGCCCCGGATGCGGTCGGCTAATTTGGTCTGCAGCAGATACAGGTGGCGGGTGTCGCGAACCTCGAGGTTGCGCGAGCCTGACACCGCTGAATAGGGCTCGATCAGGTCGGTCGGATCCAGCAGACGGCCGCAATTGTCGCACTGGTCGCCCCGCGCGCTGGGATAGGCGCAATGGGGGCAGATACCCTCGACATAACGGTCGGGCAGGAAGCGGGCGTCGTCGATCGAATAGATCATCCGGTCGACCCGTTCCTCGATCAGACCGTTGGCCTCCAGAGCGGCGACGAAATGCTGGGTCAGCCGCCGGTTGGCGGCACTGGACGAGCGCCCGAACCAGTCATAGCTCAGACCGAAGGCCTCGCCGGCGGCCTTCTGGATCTCGTGCTGTTCGTCGCAATAGGTGCGCACGTCCTGACCGGCGGCGGCGGCGGCCAGCTCGGCCGGGGTGCCGTGCTCGTCGGTGGCGCAGATGTACAGGACCTCATGCCCCTGGGCCCGTTTGAACCGGGCCCAGACGTCGGCGGGCAGCATTGATCCGGCCAGATTCCCCAGATGCTTGATGCCGTTGATGTACGGCAGCGCCGAGGTGATGAGGATGCGGGCCATGGGAGTCCAGACGTTCGGGAAGACGCCCATATAGAGAGGGCGCGGCCCGTCGGCAAAGCCCTGTGACCTAGAGGGCGTGGGTCGCGGCGAAAACGGCGAGTGTGACCGTCATGCCGATCAGGATCGTGATCCCGCTCACGAAGGCCAGAAACCGGCGGCGCACATTGTTGCCGTTCAGATGGATCAGGCTGTGCACCAGCCGGCTGGCGACAAAGGCCCAGGCCAGTACGGTCATCACCGGGCCGTCGGCGCCGATCACCATGGCCATGATCACCAGGGCATAGAAGAGCACCGGTGCCTCGAATTGGTTCTGGTACTGGTTGCCGATGATCCGTGCCCGGGTCGGCCATGCGTCATTGGCGATGGCGATGTCGGCCATTCGCACCTCGCGGCGCTTCAGGGCACCGACGCGAGTATTACCGAGCAGCAGGACCAGACCCAGCGACAGGGCGATCTGGATCAGGAAGGGGAAGAGCAGGGTCATGGCGTTTCACCAATGAGTTTTGAAACGCAACTATCTCACCGGATACCGGTCAGGGCAATACTGAAGCTTCATCCGGGCGGACCGGCAGTCGCCGCGCCACGCGGACGAACCGCGCCGTCAGCAGCACCGACGAGAACAGGCTGGCGACGATGATGGCCCAGACCAGACCGTCGACCCCGATCCTGTGTGCCAGCCACCAGCCGAGCGGGATCATCACCGCGCCATAGGCGACGAAATGCATGATCGTCGGCCACCAGACATCCCCGGCCGCGCGGTTGACCTGGGCGGCCACGACCTGGATGCCGTCGGCAACGAAGAACAGGCAGGTCAGCATCAGGGCTGGCACCACCACGGCCAGCAGGGCCGGGTCGCGATTGTAGGCGCTGGCAATCAGACCCGCCCCCGGCCAGACGATCAGGGCCATGGCGAAGCCGATCACCGACACCACGCCGATCCCGACCATCCCGGCCCGCAGCACACCGCGTCCGTCGCGCTCGCCATAGGCGCGCCCGACCATCACGCCCGCCGCAGCCGACAGGCCCATCGGTACCATGAAGATGATGGCGGTGACATTCAGCACCACAGCCCAGGCCGAGGTTTCGATCGCGCCCAGCTGACCGGCGATGAAGGTCATGGCGGCGAAGGCCCCGACCTCGATGAAATAGCTGGACCCGGCCCCGTAGCCGACCTTGCGTTGTTCGCGCTCGGCGGTGCGATTGCGGGCCGGACGGTCGAATATCCCCAAGGCCCGCGCCTCGGGCAGACGCAGGATATAGACGATCAGGAACACGGCCAGGGCGGTGCGGGCACCGAAGGTGGCCCAGGCCGAGGCCACGGCCCCCTGCATCCCGAGACCCAGCAGGTCGGGTACCAGCACCAGATTCAGCGCCAGATTGACGCCATTGGCCACCCACATGGCCCACATCCCGGCCTTGGGCCGGTGCAGGGCCTCAAGGAAGAACTGCGCCGCCACACTGACCAGATAGCCGGGCATCGACAGGGCAAAGACGATCAACGCCGGCGAGGCTCCCTCGCCCAGACCGTCGGCCAGGCCGATATGGCGCATGATCCAGGGGCCGAACACGACCATGGCCAGCATCGAGGCCACGCCCAGCTGCAGACCGTAGGCCACGCCGCGCCGGAATACGCCGCCGACCTCCTGCCGCCGTCCCTCCCCCAGATACTGGGCGGTCATCACCTGGACGCCCATCATCAGCCCGACCGACGTGGTCACCAGGATCGTAATCGGAGCCAGGGCCAGTGAGCTGTAGGCCAGCTCGCGCGCCGACCAGTTGCCGACGACGATGACGTCGGTCAGGCCCATGGTCATGATGCCGATGCGCGCCAGAACGACCGGCCATGCCAACGTCAGCAGGTCGCGAATGGCGGTACGGGTCTTGGCACTAAGGCTGAACATCGGAGGCGGCAAAGGCCACGACCGGGGTCCGGCGTCAACATGATCCTTCTCCCCTTGCGGGAGAAGGGATTCCTACCAGGCCCCCATTGCCCGCAGGTGTTTGGCCAGGTCCTCGGGCAGGTCGCCGGGGTCCAGGGTCGACAAATCCGGCGGCGCATCCTTCGGCTCCAGATAGCGCCAGCCCTGGAATGGCCGCCGCGCCTGGGGGGCGGTGCGCACCACCTCGTTGGACAGGCGGATCTGGCATTTCGCCCCCGTCTTCCCCTCACCCGCCGGCGTGATGTCCAGCACCCGCTGGCGGCAGACGACCGACCCCTTCATCACCCAGTACAGCGATCCGCCGTCCTCGATCTCGGCCGCGCGCTTCGGCGTCATCCGGGTCGGTACGATCAACCATTGATTTTTGGCCGCCCGTCGTTCCAGCGTCTCGACCTTGGCCACGCCGACGCAGAGCTTGATGATGTGGAGGGGCATGGGTCGGCTTTAACATCCATTTCGAGATCGCGGGGAAGAACAACGTCTGTCCCTCTCCCGGCGCGAAAGGGTGAGGGGCCGATGCTCGCTTCGCCGTGAGGTGCCCCCCGGTCGGTGCGACGGCTGTCGCCGACTAACAGACCTGCCCCTCACCCTTTCGCCTTGCCAATCGCTTCGCTCCTGGAGGCTCAAGCCCTCTCCCCATGGGAGAGGGTTAAATCCGTTGGACTCATAGAGTCCGAAGACGTGCAAATAAAGGACGGCAAAATCAGCGACTTGCACTCGATGGACTCGGTATTTACCGAGTCCAATCAACTCAGCCTCCGCGATCACAGGGGCCGGCAGATAAATCTTATAAGCTTCTGTATTTGATAACTTTCTCGATCAGGCACTGGCCTCAACGGTCGCCAGCACCGCATCGGCCGCGACCTGATCGCCGACCACAAAGCCGACCTCACCGACCACCCCGTCGAACGGCGCGACCAGGGCATGCTCCATCTTCATGGCCTCCAGCACCACGACGGGCTGGCCCCTGGTCACCGTGTCCCCGACCTTGACCGGCGTGGCGACGATCTTGCCGGGCATTGGGGCGCGCAGGGAACCGTCCGAGGCGGCACCGCCCCCGGCTCCGGCACGGGCGAAGGCGCGAACCTCGAAGGCCGAGCCATTCTCGAAGGCGACGCCGGCCCCATCGGTCAGGGGCAGATAGCTGATGACAGCATGGGCCTCATCGCGCATCGGCACCGCCCGGCTTTCCCCGTTGACGACAAGATGTTGATGCGTCGTCGCGGTGGCATTGGCCCGGAATCCAAGGGAGCCATTCCAGCCATCCCACGGACTGCCGGGGTCGCCAGACTCCTCCGGTTCAGCATCGACCCGCAGGTAATGGGCCGCATCTTCCAGACCCATGACCGACAGGGGTTCGGCGGTCAGATCGGCCTCCTCCTCTGCGATGAATCCGGTATCGATATCCCCGCTGACGAAGCGCGGATGCTCCAGACATTTCATTGCGAAGGCGGCATTGGTCTTGATCGGCCAGACCTCAACCTCACTGCAGGCCTCGGCCAGAACCTCCGCCGCCTCCTCGCGCGTATCTGCATGCACGATCAGCTTGGCGATCATCGGGTCGTAGAACTGGCTGACCTCGCCGCCCTCCTCGACGCCGGTGTCGATGCGGATATCGTCGGGCAGGCGGAAATGCTCCAGCCGCCCGATGCTCGGCATGAAGCCATTGGCCGGGTCTTCGGCGTACAGCCGCGCCTCCATGGCCCAGCCGTTGAGGGGGATGTCGGCCTGTTTCAGCGGCATCGGCTCGCCGGCGGCGACGCGGAACTGCCATTCGACCAGATCGACGCCGGTGATCGCCTCGGTGACCGGATGTTCGACCTGCAGCCGGGTGTTCATCTCCATGAACCAGATGCGGTCGGCCTTGAGCCCGTCGGAGGCGTCGGCGATGAATTCGATGGTGCCGGCACCCTCGTAATTCACCGCCTTGGCGGCGCGGACGGCGGCGTCGGTGACGGCCTTGCGGGTGGCGGCGTCCATGCCGGGGGCCGGGGCCTCCTCGATCACCTTCTGGTGGCGGCGCTGCAGCGAACAGTCGCGCTCATACAGGTGAACGACGCTGCCGTGGCTGTCGCCGAAGATCTGCACCTCGATGTGGCGCGGGCGGGTAATGTAGCTCTCGATCAGCACGCGCGGGTCGCCGAAGGAGGACTGGCCCTCGCGCTGGGCACTGGCGAGGCCGTCGGCGAAATCCTCGGCGCGGTCGACCTTGCGCATGCCCTTGCCGCCGCCGCCGGCCACGGCCTTGATCAGCACCGGATAGCCGATGCGCGCAGCCTCGGCGCTCAGGGTGGCGACGTCCTGGGCCTCGCCCTGATAGCCGGGGGTGACGGGTACGCCTGCGTCGATCATCAACTTCTTGGCCGCGTCCTTCAGCCCCATGGCCCGGATCGCCGCGGGCGGCGGGCCGATCCAGACCAGACCGGCGGCCATGACCGCCTCGGCGAAGTCTGCGTTCTCGCTGAGAAAGCCATAGCCGGGGTGAATGGCCTCGGCCCCGGTCGCCTTCGCCGCCGCCAGCACCTTGGCCGCATCCAGATAGGACTCGCGTGCCGCGGCTGGACCGATCAGCACCGCCTCATCGGCCTCGCGCACATGCAGGGCCTTGGCGTCGGCTTCGGAATAGACGGCGATGGTCCGAACACCCATGCGACGGGCAGTGCGGAACACACGACAGGCGATTTCGCCGCGATTGGCGACCAGAACGGATTTGAACATGTCGCCGGTTCTAGAGGGGGCTACGCCGGGGTGGCTAGCGATTAGTGAGCATGACGAAGACTGAAACGCCCGAAGCCACAGCCGCCGACATTTTGCACGGGTCCAGCCGAATGATACTCCGGACGGCGAGGGAGAGCGAAATGAACCGATGGATTGCGCCCGTCATCGCTGTTGCGCTGACGGCTCCGACAGCCGCACTGGCCCAGGAGGCCCCTGCCCCGGCCTATGCCGCGTTTGACGCCTTCCTGACTGATTTCCGCGTCGAGCATCACATTCCCGCCATGACCGCCGTGATCGTGCGTGACGGTGTGGTCGTGTGGGCGAAACCCTATGGCTGGTCCGATGATGAGGGCGAGACGGCAACAACGATCGACACCACCTTCTCGATCGCCTCGGTGACCAAGCCGATTGCCGCCACCGCGATCCTGGCCGAGGCGGCCGCGGGTGGCCTCGACCTGTCGACGCCGATGACCGCCGACGCCGACTGGGCCGACACCTGCGAGTGGCTGTCGGGCAGCCCGATCCCGTTCGGCAGCGGCGGACCGCAGGCCGATGGATCGACGATTGCCGGCATGGACTGCAGCCGCGCCGTGACGCTGGATGACATACTGCGCATGCGTGTGAACGGCGACGGATCGAGCTTCGTCTACAATCCGATCAGCTATGCGCGGATCGACCGGGTGATCGAAGGGGCCGGCGGACGGCCGCTGCGTACCATCGTGCGCGAGCGGGTGATGGACCCGGCGGGCATCCACGACATCGCCCTCGGCTGGCGCGATCCGCAGGGCGGGTCGGCGCTGCGTCTGCTCGCCCTGCCCTTCAAGGTGACCGAGGCCGGAGAACTGGAGCGGATCGCTGTTTCCGATGACGATTTCCGCGCCGCAGGCGGGATCAAGGCGAGCGCGTCGCAGCTGGCGCAGTTCGACATCGCGCTCGATTCCGGACGTCTGATCCCGGCCGGATGGCATGAGCGCATCTTTGGCACCCCGGTAGCCGAGGGGACCGGCGATTATCGCTATGGCTGGTTTGCCCAGCGGTGGCAGGGCCACGACCTGTTCTGGCATTCGGGATGGGATCCCGACCGCTATTCGGCGATGTATCTGAAGGTGCCCGATCAGGGGCTGACGCTGATCGTTCTCGCCAACACCGAGGGTCTGTGGTGGGACAACAGCCTCGTGCGGGCCGAAATCGACAAGAGCCCCATAGTGGCGGCGTTTCTGGCGGGATTTGTCGAGTAACGGCCCGCCATCAGGCCCCTACTCGGCCCAGCGCGGCTTGCGCTTGTCGAGAAAGGCACGGACGCCCTCCTGGCCTTCAACCGAGACGCGCGCCTTGGCGATGCGGTGGGCGGTGTCCTCCATCAGCGAATGATCGATGCTGTGGTGGGCGACGTGGTGCACCAGACGCTTGGCGGCCCCCATGGCACCGGGAGCGCTGGTCCCCAGCCCCTCGCTAACCCAGGCCACATAGCCGTCGATGGCGTCAGCGTCGGCCAGCACGGAATCGATCAAGCCGATGCGGGCCGCGTGGTCGGCATCGAACAGGTTGCCGGTCAGGAACAGGGCCCGGGCCCAGCGCGGGCCCACGGCCTCGACCACATAGGGGGCGATGGTCGCCGGGATCAGGCCAAGCTTGACCTCGGAGAAGGCGAATTTGGTGTCGCGCACGGCCACGGCCATGTCGCAGGCGGCGACGATGCCCGCCCCACCGCCCATGGCCGCGCCCTCAACCAGGGCCACAGTCAGGGCCGGAATGTCGTACAGAGCCTTCAGCATCTTCGCCAGGCCCATGGCGTCCTCGCGATTGTCGCTCTCGGACCAGCCCGCCGCGTCGGCCATCCATTGCAGATCGGCCCCCGCGCTGAAGGTGCCGCCGGCACCGCGAATAAAGACCGCACGGACCTTGTCGGCCCCATGCAGCGTCTCGAAGGCCTCGTACAGCGCGCTGACCGTACGGGCGTCGAAGGCATTCTTCTTGGCCGGACGGTTGATGGTGATGAAGACCAGGCCCGCCGGAGTCGAACGGATCTGCACCAGCTGGTCATCGCCGCCCGGGGCCGGATTGGCCAGCAGCGGATGAACGATGGCGTTGATCTTCGCCGCCTCGGCGTCCGTGACGTCCAGGGCGTTGAGGTCGGCTTCGGTGGGAGTCTTGCGGTCGGTCATGGCCTATCCTCAAATGGTTCGTCTCCCGGTCGGGAGACGGGCAGCGCTTACATCCTGAACACGCCAAACGTGGTTTCGCTCACCGGCGCATTCAATGAGGCCGAAATGGCCAGCCCCAGAACGTCGCGTGTCTGGGCCGGATCGATGATCCCGTCGTCCCAAAGCCGCGCTGTCGCATAGTAGGGATTGCCCTCGTCCTCATAGGTCTGACGGATCGGAGCCTTGAAGGCCTCGGCCTGTTCCGGAGTCCAGCTGTCGGCGTCACGGTGGACAGTGGCCAGCACCGAAGCCGCCTGTTCGCCGCCCATGACGCTGATCCGGCTGTTGGGCCAGGTGAACAGGAAGCGGGGCGCAAAGGCGCGGCCGCACATGCCGTAGTTACCGGCCCCGAAACTACCGCCGATCAGGACGGTGAATTTGGGCACCTCGGCGCTGGCGACAGCGGTGACCAGCTTGGCCCCGTCCTTGGCGATACCGCCGGCCTCGTATTTGCCGCCGACCATGAAGCCGGAGATGTTTTGCAGGAAGACCAGCGGGATCTTCCGCTTGCAGGCCAGTTCGATGAAATGGGCCCCCTTGAGCGCGCTCTCGGAGAACAGCACGCCGTTATTGGCGAGGATGGCGACGGGATAGCCCCAGATGCGGGCGAAGCCGCAGACCAGGGTGGTGCCGTACAGGGCCTTGAACTCGTCGAACTCGGAACCGTCGACCAGACGGGCGATGACCTCGCGCACATCATAGGGCGCGCGCACGTCGTCGGGGATCAGGCCGTACAGTTCCTCGGCGTCGAAGGCCGGGGCCTTCGGCTCGCGCACGTCGATCTCGACCCGTTTCACCGTGTTCAGGCTGTCGACAATGGTGCGCACGATCTCCAGCGCGTGCTCGTCGTTCTCGGCCACATAGTCGACCACGCCGGACTTGCGGCCGTGGGTCTCGGCCCCGCCCAGTTCCTCGGCCGAGATCACCTCGCCGGTCGCGGCCTTCACCAGCGGCGGCCCGGCCAGGAAGATGGTGCCCTGGTTGCGGACGATGACGCTTTCGTCCGACATGGCGGGCACATAGGCCCCGCCGGCGGTGCAACTGCCCATGACGCAGGCGATCTGCGGGATCGATTTTGCGCTCATGCGGGCCTGGTTGAAGAAGATGCGGCCGAAATGGTCGCGATCCGGAAACACCTCGGCCTGGTGCGGCAGGTTGGCCCCGCCGGAATCGACCAGATAGACGCACGGCAGATTGTTCTGCTCGGCAATCTCCTGCGCGCGCAGATGCTTCTTCACCGTCAGCGGGAAATAGGCCCCGCCCTTCACCGTCGGGTCGTTGGCGACGATCATCACCTCACGACCCGAGACTCGCCCGACGCCGCAGATCATGCCCGCGCCCGGAGCCCCGTCGGGATCCTTGTCATTACCGTACATGCCGTTCGCCGCCAGCTGCCCGACCTCAAGGAAGGGCGAACCCGGATCCAGCAACCGTCCGACCCGGTCGCGCGGCAGCAGTTTCCCGCGCTTTACATGGCGTTCGCGACTGGCCTCGGAGCCCCCCAGGCCGGCCTTGGCCACCTTGTCGCGCAGTTCCGCGACCAGGGCGCTGTTGTGAGTGTGAAGGGCCTTGAAGGCCGCACTGTGCGGATCGATCGTCGACGTCAGCTTGGGCATGAGGCTGGTTTAGGTCGGTTCACCGTCCCGGGGAAGCCGTTGCCGCAAAAGCACCTGCAGCTTTGGCGAATCGGCGCTAACTGTAGGCATGGCTCCCACCCGATCCGACCGGCTGGAACACGCCCTTCACCGCATCTTCGGTGGCGGTGCCAATACCCAGGCCAGCTGGTTCGCCCTGACTGGCGGGGAACCCCTGTTCAACGCCGGCGATCCGTCCGACGTCCTGTATTTGCTGCGCTCGGGCCGCCTTGGGGTCTTCCGTCACGAGGAAGGCCAGCCCGACCAGTTCGTCGGCGTCATCCGACCCGGCGAACCCGCCGGGGAAATGGCCATGATGGCCGGCACACCCCATACCGCCAGCATCGTCGCCCTGCGCGATTCCCAAATGGTAGCCCTGCCGCGCGAGGCCTTCTTCGAGGCAGCCCGCACCGAGCCCGACCTGATGGTCGAGCTGTCCCGGCTGATGATCCAGCGTGCCCGTGACCGCGCCACCGGCGGTGGCGAACCCAGCGTCTTCGGTTTTATCGCTGCTCGGCCCCGCCCTATCCGCGCCTTCGTCGAACAGGTCGCCGCCGCCATCATCAACCAGGGGTTCACCTGCCAGGTCATCGACGATTCGGCCCTCAGCTCGGCCTCGGACTGGTTCTCACGCGTCGAGGACGCCCACGACTTCGTCCTCTATGTCGCCGAGTCCGATGAACGCACCTGGGCCTCCCTCTGTGCCCGCCAGGTCGACCGTCTGTTCATTGTCGGCAACGCCTTGCTGGCACCGCCGCTCTATCCCCTGCCGCACAAGGGCGTGCTGGACGCCCAGCAGCGCACCGACCTGATCCTGCTGCGCGATCCGCGCATGATCCGGCCGGCCAACACCGCCATCTGGCTCGACACTGTCCAGCCCGGCCGCTGGTTCCATGTGGTCGAAGGCGACGCCGCTGACGCCGCCCGCATCGCCCGGGTCGTCACCGGCACAGCCGTCGGTGTGGTCTTCTCCGGCGGCGGAGCCCGAGCCTACGCCCATGTCGGCGCGCTCAAGGCCCTGGCCGAGGCCAAGGTACCGATCGATTTCGTAGGCGGTTCGTCGATGGGGGCGGTGGTCGCCGCCGGCCCGGCCATGGGCTGGTCGCAGGAGGAGCTGGAGCACCGCATCTGCAGGGCCTTTGTAGACAGCGACCCCCTGTCCGACATCACCTTCCCGCTGGTCGCCATGACCCGGGCCAACAAGGTCGCCGAACTGTTGAAGGACGCCTATGGCGACGTCGATCTGGCCGATCTGGTGCGCCCCTTCTTCGCCGTCTCGACCAATCTGACCTCGGGCCAGATCCTGGTGCATCGCCGCGGCCTGATGCGACAGGCCATGCGGGCCACGATCGCCATTCCCGGCGTAATGCCGCCGGTGGTCATCGACGGCCAGGTTCTGGTCGACGGGGCCGTGCTCAAGAATTTCCCCACCGACGTAATGCGCCAGATGAACAGCGGACCGGTCGTCGGCTGCGACGTGTCCCGCACCCGCGGTGTCGACCCGGCCCTGATCCAGCAGCCGCAGTCGATCTGGAACATGATCGTCTCCGGCTCATGGAAGCGCGGACCGCCGATCGTCTCTATCCTGATGCGGGCGGCGACCCTGACGTCGGATTCCGAACTGGAACAGTCGCGCGCAGCCACCGATGTGCTGATCCAGCCCACACCCGAAGGAATCGACATCCGCGACTGGAAGGCGTTCGAACCGGGCGTCGCCATCGGCTACCAGGCTACCCGGGATGTCCTGGCCACCCTGGACCGCCCGATCACCGACCTGCGCAGGCGTCAATCGGTCACCGCCGACGCGCCACCAGAAACAGGCGCGGAAACGGCAACAGGGTCACCCCGTCGAGACGTGGCGGGAAAGCCTCGGAAAGCGCCGCGCCGAGCGCCGAAACGAAAGCCGCCTGCATAGGCGCATCCCCCTCCAGTGCGCTCAGATAGGGACGCAGGGCCGTGCCCTTCATCCATTCAAGCACCGCATCGCGCCCGGGCAGGGCGTGTAGATAGGTTGTCGCCCAGATGTCGACGGCCCCGCTGACGGCCGCCAGCACGTCGTAGTAGACCTCGGTCGATAACAGGGCTGCCATCCGCGGGACGTCTGCCAGCACCCCGGCCCACGGCCCCTCAGCCGCCACCGTACGCAACAGACCATGATGCCGGGTATCGTGAGCCATCGGCATCTGCACCGCCAGAACCCCGCCCGGGGCCAGAGCGCCGACCAGTCGCGTCAGCAAGTCCTGATGGTCCGGCAGCCAGTGGAGCGCGGCGTTGGAGAAGATCAGGTCCACCGGACGCGCCGGGCTCCAGCCACCGATGTCTCCCAGCACCCAGTCGATATCGTCCTCGCGCTGTGCCGCCTCGGCGAGCATGGCAGCGCTGGTGTCCAGTCCGTGCACCACGGCCGCGGGATGGCGGCGCTTCAGCAGGGCGGCATGCTGTCCCGCCCCACAGCCCAGATCCCAGACCTCGCCGGGGTCCAGTCCCGCAGGCAGGCGCAACAGCAGATCCAGGGCGGCGCGATCGCGCTCGTCATCGAAACGGCCGTATTGTCGGGGATCCCATACGGGGGTGGCGTCGGTCATGGCCGGCTTGCCTCCGTCCGCGACAGCAATGGTACCGCCTCTCAGGCTTGAACTGAGGACCTCCGGTTCCACAAACCGGCGCTCTAACCAACTGAGCTAAGGCGGCGCTATCGACGCGAGGGGCGTTCTCTATCGGGACTTCCCGACCCGATCAAGCGACCGGGCCGGTTTTATGTCCGGACGGGGTCAGTTCCAGCCGCGGCTGGCGATATACTGCTCCAATGCGGCGATCCGCGCGCCGTCGGACGGATGGGTCGAGGCAAACTCCGGCGTCGCAGTCTGGCGCTGCTCTCCCATCAACCGCCACAGGGCGATCGCTTGCGAAGGGCGGTAGCCGGCGGCCTGCATGTAGTCGACGCCCAGCCGGTCGGCTTCCAGCTCGTCACGGCGCGAATAGCGCAGCAGGAAGCCGTACTGGGTGATCACCCCGGCCAGGCCGCCAGCGGTGTCGCCATAGCTGCCCACGCCGCTCTGGATCAGGCCGCCGAGAGCACTGCTGGAAGCCCGCTCGGCCCCGTGGCGCGCGACGATGTGGCCGACCTCATGGCCGATAACCGTGGCCAGTTGGTCGTCATTCTTCACCAGGGCCAGAAGTCCGGTGGTCACACCGATCTTGTAGGACGGCAGCACGAATGCGTTGGGGCTGTCGCTGACGAAGACCGCGTATTCCCAGTTGCGGTCGCCCAGGCGCGCGCCGTCAACGATTCTATCACCGACACGGCGAAGGCGTTGGTTCAGGGCCGCATCGCGCGACACCGGCTGGGTCTGCAGGGCCTGGGACCAGGCGGCATCCGCCTGTCGGGCCAGAGCGGAATCATCGACGATCAGCAGCTGGTTGCGGCCCAGGGTTTCATTATAGGCACAGCCGCCGAGGGTAAGGGCGGCCAGGGCAGCGGGCAGGACAAAACGGGTCAGGGTCATAAGGGTGTCTCCGGAAAGGTCCACCGTAACGCTTTACCGTGGCAGAGGCTCCCGGCCCGCGACCGGAGGTCCAAACAAAAACGCCCCGGAGCGAACTCCGGGGCGTTTCCGATGGATCTGTAAATCCGACTACTCGAGGCGGAAGCGGGTCGTGAAGCGGACCCGGCCACCTGTGGCCACACCGTCCACCTGACGCGGAGTCAGACGGGCACTGCGGGTGCCGCGGATAGCGGCCTGGGCAAAGCCCATGCCGGTCGGCGACTCGGAAATCACGTTGCAGTCGCTGACGCTACCGTTGGCCTGAACCTGGCAGTCCAGGGTCACGGAGCCTTCCTCGACGTTGCGCTGGATGGCGCGATCGGGGAAGTCACCCGCTGGACGACGCGACCAGGCAGGGTTGGTCACGACGGCCGGACGCGGCGGCGCAGGCGGTGCCGGCGGAGGCGGCGGACCGGGGACGATCACGGGCGGCCCCGTATATTCGACTCGGTCTTCCTTCTTCGTCGGTTCGATCGGCAGCGTGACCGGCGGCGGCGGAGCCTGGGTGTTGATCACCGGTTCCCGCACCTGAAGCTTCGGCGGGGGCGGCGTGTCAGGCGGCGGCGGCGGCGGAGGCGGCGGCGGCGGCGGAGGCGCAGGTTCGATCAGTTCCACATCGACGGCGTCGTCGCTGTAGTTGAATTCCTTCAACACGAACTTTTCGTTGTAGAGCCAGAGACCGGCCATCAGGTGAATGAGAACCGACATGGTGATGCCGATAATCGCGCCTGTGGACAGGCCCTTTTTCTTCTTACGCGGTGGATCCAGAATCGGATCGCGATGGGCGTTGGTTTCAGCTGTCATACTCTCGACCGACCCCTAGGATGATTGGTCTTCGCCGACCAGAGCAACGCTGTAGAAGCCGTTGTCCTGGAGAGCGTTCATGACCTGCATGAAGTCACCGTACCGCGTCTGCTGGTCCGCGCGGATGAAGATCCGCTCTTCGGCCGGGTTCCGACGGCCAATCTGGGCCGTCAGGTCCGAACCGATGCTGCCGATATCCGTCCTGAAGTCGCCGATGAAGACATCGCCATCGTTCTGGATCGAAATAAACACCGGCTTCGGCGGATTTTGCTGCGGCGGCGCGACGGCTCGCGGAAGGGTCACCGGCACCGACACGGTGGCGAGCGGGGCCGCCACCATGAAGATGATCAGGAGAACGAGCATGATATCAACGAAAGGGGTGACGTTGATGTCGGAGTTCGCCTCGACGTGATACTTCCCGCCGCCGGAACCTGAAAGCTTGGCGGCCATCCGTCTTACGCCCCCTTGTCGAGTTGACGCGAGATGCCGTTGATCAGCTCAGCGTTGAAGCCGTCTGACCGCGTGCCGTAGCTCGCAATCCGGGTGTTGAAGTAGTTGTAGAAGATAACGGCCGGGATAGCGGCGAACAGGCCGATACCGGTGGCGAGCAGGGCCTCGGCGATACCGGGAGCCACGACCGCCAGGTTGGTGGTGTTGGACTCGGCGATGCCGATGAACGAGTTCATGATCCCGTAAACGGTACCGAACAGACCCACGAACGGTGCGGTCGAACCGGTCGATGCCAGGAACTGCTGACCACCCGACAGGCGACCTGCAAGACCGGCCTGGACTGCCGCGACGGCGGTCTGGGCGCGGAGCAGGGCCGAATCCCGGTGATCACCGGTGACGCTAAGGCCAGCCTGACGCGACAGTTCGACTTCTTCGGTGGCCGCGGCGGCCATATCAGCCAGCGGGTTACCGTCGAAATCGTCCGAGGTGGCGACGCGACGCATGTCAGCGATGGTGCGGGCCCCGCGGAAAGCTTCAAGGAAGCGGTCCGTGGTGCGGCCGAGCGCGCCGAACTCAAACATTTTGATCAGCAGCAGGGTCCAGGAGAAGACCGAAGCCAGGATCAGGCCGATCATCACGACCTTAACGACCATGCCCGCGTCCATGAACATGGAGATCGGGGTAATGCCGCCGCCGCCGTGACCGACAGTGTCGGCCACCGTTACCGGTGCATCAGCTGCTGGAGCAGCGTCAGCGGCCGGAGCCGGCGTGGCAGCCGCTGCGTCAGCCGCCGGGGCGGTCGCGGCTGCGGGTGTTGCTGGGACCGCATCCTGCGCGAGGACCGGCGAACCCGCCATGAGCACGGCGGTGCCGGCCAGAGCGAGAAGCGTGTTCTTCATTTTGCTATCGAGCATAGTTCGCCAGTTCCTGCTTTGGTCTGACTCGTGAAAGCCTAACAGGATCGTCGCCACGAGCGCGGTCGACCCCAGTTGAAAATGTTGCCCGAAGGCGCGGTCCGAAAACCATCGACTGCGGAACGCCTGCTTACGCATCCAGTTGCCTCGCGACTTCTGGAAGCTATGTCAAGCGCCCTTGATTAGCACGCTCTCGGATGAGAGGCCGCTAGAATTACGGAGCGGTAAGGCTCCTTTGAAGAACCCATACCGGAGCGTCAAGTGCCGAAGGGCTCTTTTCCCCTCTCGGGGGAGTAGGTTGGCAGTTAACCGCACAATTCTGGGGAAAAACCGGAGTTTGCAATGATCCTGCACCGCCCCGGCGGCTTTCGCGCGCAATATTTTACCGTTTAGCCAGCGGCGGCCAGTCGGGCAGCCGCTGCGGCGGAAACGTCTTCGGATTTATCACGATCGACCAGATCGAGGGCCGCCTCCAGCGCCGTGAACAGGCTTGCGGCAGCGATCGGCTTGGTCAGGTGACCGTTGGCCCCCGCCTTCACCGCTGCCTCGGCGTGTTCCGGCATTGCATTGGCGCTCAAGGTGTAGATCGGGGTCGCAATTCCGCCGTCGGCCTGCTCACGAGCACGGATCAGTCGAATGGCGGTCAGCCCGTCCATCACCGGCATCTGCATATCCATCAGGATCATGTCGAACGCCTCCTTCTCGTACAGGGCCACCGCCTCGGCCCCGTTCTCAACGCAGGTCAGATCGACGCCCGTGCCGTCGAACAGAAGCTCCACAACCTTACGGTTAATCGGATGGTCTTCCGCCAGAAGCACCCGCGGCGCTCCGGCCTCCTGTGGGCGGGCGTGAACCTGTCGGTTGACCTTGACCACGGCCCCCTCCGGTGCCCGGGCGAGATTCAATGTAAGGGTGAAGGTCGAGCCGACCCCGGGTTCGGAATCGGCTTCCAACACGCCCTCCATGGCCTCGGCCAGCGCCCGGGAAATCGCCAGGCCCAGACCGGTCCCGCCGAATCGACGGGTTATCGAGCCGTCCGCCTGTTCGAAGCGCTGGAACAGCCGGGCCTTGAACTCGGCGTCAAAACCGATTCCGGTGTCGGTGACAGAGATGATCACCGCACCGTCGTCGGTCTGGATGGCCTTTAACGTGATACTGCCCTCGCCGGTGAATTTCACCGCATTGGACAGCAGATTGCTGACGACCTGCCGAATTCGCACGACATCCCCGACAAAAGCCCCGGCCAGCGCCGGAGCGACCATCAGATTGAAGTCCAGGGCCTTCTGCCGTGCGCCCGTTTCGAACAGGGCCACAACGCTCTCCAGGCAACCCTCCAGATCGAAGGCCTCGGCCTTCAGCTCCAGATGGCCGGACTCGATCCGTGCAAGGTCCAGAACATCGGTCAGCAGCGTTTCAAGGGTTTCGCCCGAAGTTGCGATCAGATCGACCATCTTGGCCTGCTCCGGCGTCAGATCGGTCCGTGCCAAAGCCGCATTGATACCGATTACCCCGTTTAGCGGCGTGCGGATCTCGTGGCTCATATTGGCCAGAAACTCACTCTTGGAGCGGTTGGCTTCATCCGCCAGCCGGGTCGCGGTCTTCAGCCGGCGCGCCTGTTTGATTTGCCAGAACAGGACCCCGACCAACGACGCCAGCAGGATAAACGCCAGGGCGATGAAATAGCGACCGAACAACAGCATCCGTGCATCCGCCTCGGCGAGGGCGCTCGCAGAAACCAAAGCCTTGCGACGCTCGGCCAGTTGAACCTCGAGGCTGCCGGTGACCTGATGGATGCCGCTGCTGAAGGTCTGCAACTGCAGAACGTTCTCCATCTGATTGTATTGTCGCAGTTTGACGAAGGCCTCGGCAACCCGCCCCTCGGCGAACAGGACCTCGGCCTCCGCGTTCAGCAGGGCGACGTTCCGGACCGCATTGTCGCCGGCTTCAGCGCCCAGACGCCGAATCACTTCGAAATCGCGCCGCGCACCGTGCGGGTCGCCGGTCTGGGCCCGGGCGATGGCCCGCAGCCGGAGAAGACTTGTCGTCATGGCCGTCGGGTTCGCCAGCTCGGCATCCACCGGGGCGACACACTGCAGAACCCCACGCGGCTGCGCCCGGTCACTGGCCATCCGGGCACAGAGATTGATGTCCCAGAGTCGCAGACTGTGCATCCCGGTGCGCTCCGTCAGCCGATGATGGGCCGTCGCCAGCTGGTCTGCGATCTCGTAGTCACCGCTCAGCGACGCCATCTTGGCCAGGTTGTACAGGCTGTCGAAATCAGGCCGCGGATAGAGAGGGTTGGTGAACTCCACCTCAAACCGGTTGAAGGCGGCCGCGCTGCCCTCGTAGTCATGAATTTGCATCAGGCCCATGCCGACCACTTCCCAGATGCCAGCCCGGGCCGTGTCGACCTGGGGGCCAGACATCGGAATGGCCGACTCGGCGTCGGTCAGAATTCGCAGGGCCTGTCCGGTCTGGCTTTCCTCAATCAGTACGAGCGCCTGCAGGCGGGCGGCATGAGCCCGGGTGAACCAGTCCAGCTCGGTCGAATGGATCCGGGCGATTTCCGGTACGGCCGTCAGATCGCCCTGGGTGAACCGGGACGCGAGCGTATTCAGGCGGGCGACCACCTCATAGCGGGCATCGTGTTGACGGGTCGCCGCCGCAGCAAGCCGAGCATTCCATAGCTGAGCTTTTTCATAGTCCGCCTGGGACTGAAACATCCAGGCGACATGGTAGAGTCGGTTCAGTCCTTCACGGTCGTTCCTCAACAGCGCCGCGTCACCGAACCGTTCCAGCGCCGCGAAATCGGTCTGGGAGGCACGCGCTTCAACCACGCCGGCGAGGGCCAGCGTCTGACTGGCGGCCTTGGCACGCCCGTCTGCCGCCGCCGCGTTCGCGCCGTTGGGAAACAGAAGCAGTCCCAGGCACAGGACGCAGAGTCGGAGAAAAGACAAGATTGGAAACCCGCAAGCGAATGACACGACGGTCTGCACGCTGCACGATCAATGATTAAGATATCCCCGTATCCGGGACGGCGTCCGTGGCGGTCCGGGTCTGTTCGCCGCCCCCGGCGGGTCCCCGGTTGGAGGGGAATTGTTCGGGATCGGGGGAATGGTGCCTGGGGGCGGATTCGAACCACCGACACGCGGATTTTCAATCCGCTGCTCTACCAACTGAGCTACCCAGGCGCGCGCACCGGCTCGCGGGAGCGGCGTCTATAGGCGAGGCCGCCGGGGCTGTCCATAGGACTTTGAGACGAACCGGACGCCGAATCCGAAGTCCTTCACCCTGCCCCGGTCACTCGGGTTCGACCTCATCCTCCGCAGACCCATCGGGACCGACCGGAATGGCGTAGCCGCCGCTGAACCAACGCTGCAGATCCAGGTCGGCGCAGCGCTTGGAACAGAACGGCTTGTATTCGGGCACCGCCGGGCGTTGGCGGCAGATCGGGCAGTCGGCCATGGTCAGTCCTCTTCAATACGTGCGGCTCCTGAGGCCGGACCTGGCGCAATCCGCAGCGCGGCCCGCGGGCCCAGCCGGGCCACCAGCGGGGCGGCGATGGCGGCTTCGTCCGGAGCGCAGACGGCGGTGAACCGCGGTGTCGCGGTATCGTCCAGCAGGCGATGACGCAAGGCCCGTACCGTATCCAGCGCCCGGTCCTCGACCGTCCGGCCCAGCACAGACTCGATCGGCCGCAGTCGCCACGGCAGCGACAGCGACAGGACGCCGAATCGATTGACCGGGCCGATCACCACCGCCGGATCACCGCCGAAGACCGTCTTGGCTGTGCGCTGAATCATCTCCCCGTCCTGGCCGGTCCCGACCAGGTCGATGGCTACCAGTCCGCCCCAGCGCTTCAGCCGGATCAGCCGCGCCGCCTGCACCAGGCCCTCGCGATTGGCCCGCTCGCGGCCCTTGCGCGCGTCGCGCCCGGCAACCGGCGCGAAATCAATGTCGACGGCAATGAGGGCCCGGGTGCGTTGCACCGCCAGATCCAGTCCGACGCCCGGAATCACGGTCGTCTGGCCCAAGGCGGCCTCCACCGCCTCATGCCCGGCCGCGATCGCTGCCAGGCCGGTCTCGACATTCGCATCGGGCGCAAGAGAAGCCAGTTGCGTGGCCACATCGGGGCCCGCCTCCAGCAACCGGGGCGTCCCCTCCCCCGATCCGATTTGGCGCAGCCCCGGCCCCTTGCCGTCGCGCGGTTCGGCGGTGACCTCGACCTCGATCCGGTCTCCATTGCGGACCGTGGCCTCGCGCCCCAGCGGCAGAAAGCCCACCGGCTCGCCCGCGCCCAGATCGACGAAGGCCCCGCGCAGCCCGGCGTTCACCTCGGTGACGCGCCCGACGGACCGCGCGCCCAGCCGATGCTGCGGCACGTCACTTTCGCGCTGGATCAGAAGATGTTCGGGCAGGCCGTCGCGGAAGACCATGCCCCGGGTTTCGCCGGGCATGGCGTCGAGGAAGACCTCGACCGCCGCGCTCACGACCGCCGCCAGCCCATGCCGGCCAACAGATTGACAGTCTCCGGCAGGGGCAGGCCCATCACGGCCGGATGACTACCGACAATACGCAGGATGAAGGCCCCGGCCGGACCCTGGATGCCATAGCCCCCGGCCTTGCCGCGCCAGTCGCCGGTGGCGACATAGGCGGCGATCTCGGGCTCAGACAGGCATTTGACGCTGACCCGGGTGTCGACCACCCGGCTGATGATCCGATCACCGGCGGCCACGGCCACAGCGGTGAAGACCCGGTGGTTACGGCCGGACAGCTGACGCAGAAAATGGGCGGCCTCGGCCTCGTCGGCGGCCTTCTCCAGCAGGCGACGACCCAGGGCCACCACCGTATCGGCCGCCACGACCAAAGCTTCCGGCGACCGGGCAGCCACGACAGTCGCCTTGGTCCGCGCCAGCCGTACGGCCAGACGCGACGGCGTCTCGTCTTTCAGCGGGGTTTCATCGATGTCGGCAGGATCGATACGATCGGGGACGATCCCGACCTGCGCCAGCAGTTCGATGCGGCGCGGACTGGCCGAAGCCAGAACCAGGTCAGGGCGCACCCCGGCGGCGGGCATTCGCCCGGCCCCTATTTGAAGCGATAGGTGATGCGGCCCTTGGTCAGGTCATAGGGCGTCATCTCGACCAACACCTTGTCACCGGCCAGCACGCGGATGCGGTTCTTGCGCATCTTGCCGGCAGTGTGGGCGATGATCTCGTGGTCATTCTCGAGCGTCACACGAAAGGTGGCGTTCGGCAGCAGTTCGCTGACGACACCGGGAAACTCGAGCAGTTCTTCCTTAGCCATGCGGCCTCTCGCGCCCTGAAAATACGGTTCGCGACCCACACCGGGCGGAGTGTGAGCCAAAAAGAGGGCGCCTCATGCACCAAAATGTCGGGTTAGTCGAGTTCAGCCGCGCCGGTATAATGCCGTCACCAGGGTGAACAGTCGCCGCGATGTCTCATGGTCGATGGTGATCTTGCCGTCCAGCCGCGCTTTCAGCAGCTCGGCCCCCTCGTTGTGCAGGCCACGACGGCCCATGTCGACCGATTCGATCTGGCTGGGCGACGAGCCGCGCAGGGCCTCGAAATAGCTGTCGCAGATCAACAGATAGTCCTTCAGCACCTTCTTCATCGGCGTCAGTGACAACACATGGGCCCGGGCGAAGTCCGGACCGGTGATGTCGAACACCAGCCGGCTGTCCTGCAGCGACAGGGTCAAGGCATATGGGCCGCCCTGCCCGCCGGCCGGCTCGAAACTGTTGGTCTCCAGCAGGTCAAAAATGGCGACACGGCGTTCATGCTCGATTTCGGCATTGGCGGCCGGCAGGGTTGCCGCGTCCAGTTCAACCGACGCCAGTCTGCACTGGTCGCTCACGCCCCGACCGCCCCGGACCCGACGTCATCACCGTCATCGCCATGCACTGGCGAGATCCGGGCTGGCCAGCGTTCGGACAGGTCAGCCACCACGGCGTCCAGACATTCCACGTCAATACGCAGGTCGCCGCCACCGGCGAACATCAGGATGACCCGCCCGCCCGGGGCTTCGCCCGGTTCGAAATCGATGGCCAGAAGCTCCAGCGCCGTCTCGGGACCACGCGGCAGACGCCGGCTTTTGACCGCCACCACATCGCCGAACTGCATCGCTGCCATGACCCGCGTGCCCCCGCATTCCCAGCAGAACCGGCTCAGAGTGATGGTCACCGTGCGCGCAGCCGGCTCCCAGGTCACGTCAGCCGGGCGCAGGATGGCGTCTTGCAGCGCCGCCGACATAATCTGCAGATCGATCGCATCCTCGGCCAGCAACCGCAGTGGCGGGGGTGGCGTCGCGGGTACAGGGGGAACAGTGTCAGTGTTCATGGCCATCTCCTCCGAGCCGGCGGATATCGGCCCCGCAGGCGCTCAACTTCTCTTCCAGCCGTTCGAAGCCGCGGTCCAGGTGATAGACCCGGCCGACCGTGGTCTCTCCCTGCGCTGCCAGTCCGGCAATGACCAGACAGACCGAGGCCCGCAGGTCGGTGGCCATCACCGGAGCCCCGTGCAGGACCTCGACACCGGTCACCTGGGCTTCGCCGGCGTGGACCGAAATCTCGGCACCCAGTCGCATCAACTCCGGCGCGTGCATGAACCGGTTCTCGAAAATGTTCTCGTGGATGATGCTCTCGCCCTCGGCGAGGGTCATCAGCGCCATGAACTGCGCCTGCAGATCGGTGGCGAAGCCCGGATAGACCTCGGTCGTAACATTGACCGCCTTCAGCCGCACGGCCGGGTCGCGCCGGACGATGACCCCGTCTTCGGTCGGGATCACCTCGACCCCGGCCTCGATCATGCGCGCAATCAGGGCCTCGATCAGACCCGGCCGCGAGCGCGTCAGCCGCACCTCGCCGCCGGCCATCGCCGCAGCGACGGCATAGCTGCCCATCTCGATCCGGTCCGGAATCACCGACCATGTGGTGCCGCCCAGCGTCGTCACACCAGTAATGGTCAGCACGTCGGTGTCGATACCCTCGATCTTCGCGCCCATGGCCACCAGGCAGCGGGCCAGGTCGCCGATCTCCGGCTCCATGGCCGCGCGTCGCAGCACGGTCGTGCCCCTGGCCAGTACGGCGGCCAGCAACGCGTGTTCGGTGGCTCCGACCGACACGAACGGAAACTCGATCTCGGCCCCGGTCAAGCCGTTGGGGGCGGTGGCGGTGACATAGCCCTCGTCCAGTTCGATCTCCGCGCCCAGAGCAGTTAGCGCCTGAAGGTGCAGATCAACCGGCCGCGCGCCGATGGTACAGCCGCCTGGCAGCGAGACCTTGGCCTGGCCAGTGCGCGCCAGCAGCGGGCCCAACACGTTGAACGAGGCCCGCATCTGGCGAACGAGGTCATAGGGAGCGAAGGTCGAGGTGATCTCGCGCGCGTGGAACAGCGTCTCCTGTCCGTCGACCCCGTCACGTTCGGTGACCTCGACGCCGAACTGGCGCAGCAACTGTCCCAGGAATTTGGTGTCCGCCAGACGCGGCATGTTGGTCAGCAGCAGGGGCTGGTCGGTCAGGATCGACGCGGCCATCAGCTTGATGGCTGAATTCTTGGCACCGCTGATGGGGATGGTCCCGTTCAGCTGATTGCCGCCCTGGATGGCGATACTGTCCATTGGATCCTTGAAGCGCCCGCCGCGGGGGCGCCGGGGGGCGGCTATCTAGCCCGGAGGCCGGTCAGAGCGAAAGTCCTCGCGCAACAGTGGCGATGACTTTCAGTTCCGTTCCTTGACGGGCCGGGGCGGCGCGGCCGCCTTGCGCCGACGCAGATTATCCCGCAGCGCCGCCGCCAGTCGTGCATTCCGCGCCGTCGTGGCTGCGGAAGGCGGCTGTGCGGGGGTTTCAGCGGGGGTGACAGGCGGTTTCGACATGGTGACTATCAGAGACCCGGCAAAACTTTTGTTCAAGCCTTGGAAAAGAAGGCTTCCCCCCCGGGAGTGGTTTGGCTATACGGCCGCTTCCTCAGATTTCGCCGCCGTAGCTCAGTGGTAGAGCGCATCCTTGGTAAGGCTGAGGTCGTGGGTTCGATTCCCCCCGGCGGCACCATCCGAGATCCCGACGGGGCCTGGCATTCGTGTCAGGCCCCGTTCGGCGTTCTGGCCCCGACAAAGGAGCCCCTGTCGCACCGACAATACGAAGCGTTCGCCTTTTCAGCGCCTTATTGTATCGACACGCGCCGAACGACGATGGTAAGCTTCACCGTCTGCGCAGGGCGCGCGTTCTCTAAGGATAACAAGATGTTCAAAGTTCTCGCGCGCCGCGCCTTCCTGGCTGCTGCGGTCTCGGCCGTCGCCCTCGGCTCCATGGCCTTTCAGTCCAACGACGGCAACGACCGTCGCGTCCTGATCATCAACGCCACGGGCGTGACCATGACCCATTTCTACGCCTCCAACTCGGGCGAGAACGACTGGCAGGAAGACATCCTCGGCCAGGACGTGCTGCGCAACGGAGCCTCGGTGAAGGTCAACATCGACGACGGCTCGGGTGCCTGCATCTATGACTTCAAGGCCCGTTTCGCCGACGACGACGAGCTGGAACGCTATCGCATCAACGTGTGCCAGATCAGCGAATACCGCTACACCGCCGGCTGATCGAAAATCCCGGCTGAACAGCCGGGTCATCGATCCAGATCAGAAGGGCCGTGCCTTACGGGCGCGGCCCTTTTTCGTGCTGTCGTCTTCGTCAGTCGCGCCCTGATCGGGCCGAAAAATCGAGCTGTCGCCACGGCGGAATCGTCGAATGCCGTTTCCGGGTCTCGGTCTCGTCCACGTCATCGCGACGTTTGTCCGGAACGGCATAGGGCAAATCGCTGAAATACGGATCGCCGTAGCCATAACCCGTCCCATAGCCATAACGGGCTCCATAGCCGGGACCGTAGCCGTAGATCGGATAGCCGTTCTCGACCTGGCGGTAACTCAGGCTCAGCCGCCCCGTCTCGCCCACGGGTACGGAGACGGCGACACCATAGTCGCGATAGTCCCCGGTACCGACGCCGACGCTGAACTGGCTGTGCATCTGGCGGTCGTCGACCGGTCCGGACCCGGGTCCTTGCGCAAACGGCAGGGTCTCGGGTGAGCGATCATCGATCCAGCGGGCGATCTGCTGGTCGGTGGTCAGCCCGTGGGGAGCGGCCGCCTGGGCCGCGGCCGCCGGAGATGCCGCCTCGGGCATTTCGGTGGCGTCCAGCTGGACCGTCGTGGCCGGAGCGGTCGCAACGACGCCGTCCGGGTCATCGCCTGCAAACAGGGCAACGACGGCGAATAGGCTGACCGTCAACATAGGCTATACTCCCGAGTGCAAACACCATCCTAGCCCTGATTGCGGCCAAGGTCAGGCGATACCGTCGCCGCGTCCCAGAGGGTCCGGCAGCGGCTCACCCGCGGCCACAAAGGTGAGGGCCACCGAGTTGATGCAATAGCGATCGCCGGTCGGCGGCGGGCCGTCCGGAAATACATGTCCCTGGTGGCTGTCACAGCGAGCACAGCGAGTCTCGGTGCGTACCATGCCGTAGGCGGTGTCGTGGACGGCGTGAACATGGTCGGGATCGACCGGCTCGGTAAAACTGGGCCAGCCCGTGCCGCTCTCGAATTTTGTACCGGTGCGGAACAGCGGCAGGCCGCATTCGCGGCAACAGAACACCCCGGCCCGCGTCTCGCCCAGCAGGGTGCCGCAGAACGGAGCTTCCGTGCCGTGGGCCAGCAGCACCCGCTTTTCTTCAGGCGACAGATCGGCTTCCAGTCGGGCGCGCTCGGCCACGTCGGGCGGCGTCAGGTCAAATCCGGAAGCAGAACGGGGTGAATCGGCAGGGGACGGGGTCTGGGTCATGCCCCACACATGGGAAGGGCCGGACAGGGCTTCCACCCCGTCCGGCCCGACTTTCGTAAACACCTGCGCTCAAGTAGCGCGAAGCGCGGTAGCGCCCCGAAGACCGCGCTCAAGCAGCGCGCAGCGCGGTAGCGCCTCGGGAAAGCGCGATAGCGCCCTAGAAAAGCGTTCCGACCCAGGTCCGAACCGCAACCTCATCCGCCGGATTGCCGGTGAAGGTCAGGCCCTCGGCCGGGGTGAAGGGCTGATGGCTGGGGCGCTGGCGCGAGGTCCAGGCCTTGTGGCCATAGCTCAGGTCCGAATAGTTCGACGGCAGTCGCACATCGGTGCGTTCGATGAAGATCGAATCGGTGGCCGTGGTGGCCCCGACCAGCCGTACATTCGGCAGGCGCGTGAGCAGGTCCAGCGTGTCCAGGCAACCGCCCGAGCAACCACTGTCGACCAGAACCACGACCTGGCCCTGAACCGGGTTCGGCGCGCCTGTGTCCTGCACCGCCGGACGACCGGCCAGGGTGAACAGGGGCTGGTTGGCTGCAAGTGCGGCGTCGAAGGCCGCGATGATGGCCCGGGTCTCCTCGATCACGGGACCGCTTTCCTGGACGAAGCGCGGATCGGCTTCCATCCGGGCCAGCGTCTCGACGAACCACTGACGGTTGCCGGCGGTAGCGCGATAGGTGATCTCGCCAGCCGCCGGCTGACGGCTGACCGTGAACTCGGGGGTCCAGATGCGGTTGGCCAGGCCATAGCCGCGGGTGGTCGAGCGGTACGACTGGCCCGAGGCCCCACGCAGATCCAGCACGAAACCCTGCGGTCCGTGCAGCGAGGCGATGTCACCCTCGATCTGGGCGTTGAAGGCGTCCCAGCCGGCGCTATCGGCGAACGAATGAACATGGACCCACGGCCGTCCATTGACCTGTTCGACCGCCAGCGGCGTCGCGCCGGGCATATAGACCGTTGCGCGATAGGCCTCTTCGATGGTGCCCGGTTCGATCGTCTGCGGACGCAGATCATAGTCGCGCGAACGACGGCCGTTCTTGAACTTGCAGGATCCCGGAACGCCGCCGGTCCACTGGTTGTTGCGATTCCACAGGAGATAGGGGGCGCTGCGAACACGTCCGGCTTCAGTGGTCAGGTCGCCTTCCCAACGGTCCAGACGCGCCATGGCCATTTCCTCGGCGGTCTTGCCCTGACATTCGACCAGCACAGCCCCGACCGGCGGCAAGCCGCGCACGCCCGGCTTCACATAGGTCACCTCATAGGCACCGTTACGCCAGCCCGTCGTGAATCCGGGCCAGCCGGTCACGAAATAGGGACCCAGCCCCTCAAAGGTCGGGGTGATATCAATGTTGGAATCGCGGAAGCCTGCCCCGTAGTAGCGCATCAGATAGGCGTGGGCGTCGCCGCTGTTGACCTGTGCGGCCTTGGCCACGGAATCGGCGAGACCGGCGTCAAGCCAGTCACGGAAGGACTGGCTGGCAGCCCCCGGCAACACGGCTGCGGGGTGGTTGTCGCGCAGGGCATCATGGGCGGCGGTCAGGTCCTGGCGAGCCAGAGCGCGGAAATCCTGGGCCACGGCGGCACCGGCGCTAAGGACGAGCGCAAGACCAGCGGCCGAGGCGGTGAGTAGGCGTTGCATCAATAAGAACTCCAGGAACCGTCACAGGAAGGTAAGCGAGTTAAAGCCGATCCGGGGCAGGCTTGCCAAGCCCGAACCCGGACGAAACGAACATCCCGCCCTTGTTTACTCCCAAGCGAACGCGGCCTAATCGGGGCGGTCGCTTCACGCACAGATCACGTTCAGTTCAGAACGCGCTTCGGGCTTACGCATGTTTTCAAAGATATTGATCGCCAATCGTGGCGAGATCGCCGTCCGCATTATCAAGACCGCTAAACGCATGAGCATACGCACCGTGCAGGTCTATTCCGAGGCAGACGCGGGCTCCCTGGCGGTCGAAATGGCCGACGAAGCCATCCTGATCGGCCCCGCACCGGCGGCCCAGTCCTATCTTCTGGAAGACAAGATCGTCGACGCGGTGCGCCAGTCGGGGGCTGAAGCGGTTCACCCCGGATTCGGCTTCCTGTCGGAAAATGCCGGCTTCGCCCGCCGCCTTGAAGCCGAAAACATCACCTTCATCGGCCCCAATCCCCACGCCATCGAGGCGATGGGCGACAAGATCACCTCAAAGAAATTCGCGGCCGAGGCCGGGGTCTCGACCGTGCCGGGTCACATGGGGCTGATCGACACCACGGACCATGCCGTTCAGATCGCCAACGAGATCGGCTATCCGGTGATGATCAAGGCGTCGGCCGGCGGTGGTGGCAAGGGTATCCGCGTCGCCCATTCCGATGACGACATGGCCGAGGGTTTCGCCGCGGTGAAGGCCGAGGCCCTGAACGCCTTTGGCGACGACCGCGTCTTCATCGAGAAATTCATCGTCAATCCGCGCCACATCGAGATTCAGGTGCTGGGCGACAAGCACGGCGGCCTGGTCCACCTGTTCGAGCGCGAATGTTCGATCCAGCGCCGCAACCAGAAGGTCATCGAGGAGGCCCCCTCCCCCCTGCTCGACAAAAAGACCCGCCGCGCCATGGGCGAACAGGCCATCGCGCTGGCCCGGGCCGTCAACTATGACAGCGCCGGCACCGTCGAATTCGTCGCCGGTCAGGATAAATCCTTCTTCTTCCTCGAGATGAACACCCGGCTTCAGGTCGAGCATCCGGTCACAGAACTGATCACCGGCGTCGATCTGGTCGAGCAGATGATCCGCTCGGCCGCCGGCGAGAAGCTGGCGTTCGATCAGGACGACCTGAAAATCAACGGTTGGGCCATCGAGAGCCGCATCTATGCCGAGGACCCCTATCGCGGCTTCCTGCCGTCGATCGGCCGGCTGATCCGCTACGAGCAGCCCGAGGAAGGCCCGCAGGAGGGGCCCGAGGGGCCCTATGTGGTGCGCAACGATTCCGGCGTCCGCGAAGGCGACGAAATCTCGATGTTCTACGATCCGATGATCGCCAAGCTATGTGCCTGGGCCCCGACCCGGGCCGGGGCCGTGGCCGGCATGTCGCGCGCGCTAGAGGACACCCATCTGGCCGGCGTTGGCCACAATGTCCCCTTCCTCGCCGCGGTGATGGACCAGGACCGGTTCCGCTCAGGCGAACTGTCGACGGCCTATATCAACGACGAATTCCCCGACGGCTTCCACGGCGTCCCGGCCGGACCGCTGCAGCGCGACATCCTGGTCGCCACCGGCATGGCCCTGCACGAGATCGTCTCTGACCAGTCCGGCGACCCGTCCGACCGGACCGACTGGATCGTCCAGCTGGACCGCGAACCCGTCCCCGTAAGCCTCGGCTATGACGATGACGAGGCCCTGGTTCTTGATGTCGAGAACGGCGATCGCCTGCTGCGTCTCAGTGAAATCGACTGGCGACCGGGTCTGGCCCAGTTCCGCGCCGTGCTGGACGACGCCCCCTTTACCGCCGAGATCAAGCGCGTCGCCGACGGCTGGGACATCCGCACCCGCGCCACCCGGGCCCGCGTCCGGGTCATGACTCCACGCATCGCCGACCTGTATGCTCGCCTGCCGGAAAAGCTCGCCGCCGACACATCCAAACTGGTGCTGTCGCCGATGCCCGGTCTGGTCGTCTCCATCGCCGTCGTCCCCGGCCAGGAGGTCAAGGCCGGCGAGACCGTGGCCATCATCGAGGCCATGAAGATGCAGAACATCCTCAAGGCCGAACACGACGGCGTGGTCAAAACCGTCAGTGCCAAGGCCGGCGACCCGGTCGCGGCGGATGATGTGCTGGTCGAGTTCGAATAGCGACCCTCAGCGCGCGCACTCGATACAGCTGGTGACCGTGGCGTCCAGGCTCAGCCTCGGCAGGGGGATCGGCTCGCCGCAGCCCCCGCAATAGCCGAAGTCGTCTGTCGCGATCCGTTCAAGGGCGGCCGTGATCATCCGCGCCTCGTGCTGTCGTCGGGCCTGGGCGGCAAAGCTCATCGCCTGACGTTGCATGGCGTCGACGCGCGACAGCCGGCCGACGCTCTGCTGATCCAGTTCGACCGGCTTGCGGTCGTCGTCGGACAGGACTTCCGCCGCCTCAAGCTCGGCCAGCCGGCGCAGCAGGCCCTGCTTCAGCGCTTCCACTGTCGCAGCGGGAAGATCGTCCATGGATCGTGCTCCTGTCCGCGGCCCCGGACAGCCTAACCCCTGATCCGCGACACCGACACCTGGAGCGGCAAATGACAAGCGATCAGGCACGGCCGGCTACGGGACGGCGCGTGCGAGACGGACGGTGTGTGGCTGGACCAGGAGTGACTGTCTGAGCCTGCGGTTACGGAACCGGTAGCGCCACGAAGTCGTTGGGCCTCTGATCGATTGTATCGTCGATAGTCTACCAGTGAGCTTCCGATGAACAGGCTTCTTCCTCTTACAACTGCCCTCGTCCTGACCCTGGGCCTGCCCCAGGTTGCTGCCGCCCAGAACAACGGCAACGGCAACGGTAATCGCGACAAGGGCGACCGGGGCTCCGAGCGCGGTCAACAGGACCGCAGCGATCGCGGCGATGACCGAGGCGAGCGTCGGGCCGAGCGCCGTGAAGACGGCCGAAACGTCCGTGTCGAGGCGCGCCGCGAGGACCGCGAGGATCGCAAGGATGATCGCGACAATGACCGACGCGAACGTAACACAGAGCGCCGTGACGACCGCCGGGTCGTCATCGCCAATGAGGATGGTCGGCCTGTTGTCCTGCTACGCCGGGATAGCAATCGCGGCCTGATCAACGGCTGCCCGCCGGGACTGGCCCGTAAGGACAATGGCTGCCTGCCGCCGGGTCAGGCGCGTCGAATGGCAACCCAAACCCGGTTCGATTCGCTGTGGAACGCCCGCAACGACGAATTCACCTACCGCTATGAGGACGGCTATCTGTATCGTAGCAACCGTCAGGGCTCGCTGCTGGGCTATATCCCTGTGCTGGGCGGGGCCCTGTCACGCGGCAGCCCGTGGCCGGCACAGTATGACTACCAGCCGGTACCCACCTATCTGGCCAACTACTACGGGCTGAACGACCGCAACGACTACCGCTATGCGGACGGCACCGTCTACGGCCTGGATTCCAGGACCCAGGCCATTAGCCAGGTCGTCGCCCTTCTGACCGGTCAGAGCCCGACGGTCGGCCAGCCGATGCCGGCCGGCTATGACATCTACAATGTTCCCAATGCCTACCGGGGGCAGTACGTCGATTCAGCCGCCAGCCAGTACCGATACAATGACGGCTACGTCTATCAGGTCGACCCCAAGACCCGCCTGGTCCAGGCCGCCATCCAGCTTCTCACCTGATCCCGCGACCGGAGACATCGACAATGAAACGATATCTGAGCTGGGCCCTGGCCCCCCTCGCGGTTCTGAGCCTGGCCGCCTGCGGGGGCGACGATGGCAAGTCGGACGGCGCGGCCGAACCCTCTTCCGCGACCCTGGCCGCCACGCTCAAGGGCGACCGGTCGTTCGGCACCCTCGAACAGGTGCTGACCAATGCGGGCCTGATCGAGGTGCTTGAAGGCACGGGGCCCTATACGGTGTTCGCCCCGGCCGACGCCGCCTTCACCACCGCCGGCAGCGACGCTGATTTCACCACCGAGGCCATGCGCGCTCCCGCTGCGGCCCTGCTGCGGGCCCATATCGTGCCCGGTGCCCTGACCCGGGCGGACATCGGCGCGGCCATCGACGGCGGTGGCACCGGCACCATCCAGATGCGCACCATGGCCGACACCCTGCTGAGCTTCACGCGCGATGGCGACGCCATTGTCGTGACCGCCCCTGACGGAGCCCGCGCTCATCTGACCGGCAGCGAGGAACTGGTAAAGAATGGCGTGGTCCAGCCGATCGACGCCCTGCTGATCAAGCCCGCTCCGGCGACCTGATCCGAACCTGAGCTGATCAGATACGGGACCCCCGGCGGGGGTCCCGGGACCGGCCAGCACGCCCTGCCCGAACAGCCAGCGGCTTTAGCCTGCTCCCGACATTGCCGCCGCGGGAAGTCCGTGTCACGCTCACGTCTGGATTGTGAGGGGTCATGGATATTCTCAGCTTTTCCGGACGGGCCAGGCGGATGGACTTCTGGCTGGTCAGTATCGGCCTGTGGTTCGTGCAATCGCTGATCAGCGTCATGCTTGTCTTCTCGGTCCTGCCGCTACTGGTCTCGGCCACCGTCCCCGGCCAGACGGTTCCTGTTGCCGCCATTGTGGGCCTCGTCATGCGCCTGGCCTTCCTCTGGCCGATCACCGCCGTCGCCGTTCGACGCTCGCATGACAGGAACCTGTCGGGCTGGTGGTACGGGGCCTACATCATCGCCGGGTTCGGTCTGGAGATCTGGTCGCTCGCCGCGCTAACGCCAACGATCTCTGTTGGGGGAGCGCCAGTGGGTGTTATGAACGCGCTGGCGATGGCGTTATGGGCGGTCGGCCTCATCTTCCTGATCGTGCTCGGTTTCCTGCCGGGAACGCCCGGTCGCAACCGCTTCGGTCACGCACCACACAGTCGCCATCAGAACTATCGCACGCCGCTCATGGATCTTCCCGGCGAGCCGGTGATCACGGACGAACCCGCCCCGCTGCGCTGATCTGACCGCCGGGCGTTCGAACCTTCCCCTTCCCGTCCGGCCTCCACCGGGGCATGACTCCGCCATGCCTTCGCACCCGCCGACCCGCCCCCGCTCGCTCGCCTCGCCGCCGCCCGCGGTGCGCGGCGAGCCGGTCGGCTTCACAGGGGTACGACTGAGCACCTCCCAGGCGCATGAGGCCCTGACCCGGGCCGCCGACCGTATCGCCCCGCCCCGCAGGCCGTGGGCGCGCGATCCGATCAACATCCTGGCCGTGTCCGGCGGTGCCGCCGGCGGGGCCTTCGGGGCCGGGCTGCTGGTCGGCCTGACCAGGGTTGGACGACGGCCGGCCTTTGCCGTGGTCACCGGGATCAGCACCGGGGCGCTGATCGCCCCCTTCGCCTTCCTGGGTCCGGACTGGGACGACCGTCTGGCCGACGCCTTCACCGGCGGTCTGGCACAGCGTCGACTGAGCCTGTTCGGACTCCTGCCCGGGCGGCGCGCGGGCCTGTATCCGGTCGCGGCGCTCGACGGACTGATCGAACCCTTCATCGACGCGGACCTGCTGAAGGCGGTCGCCGAGGCCCATGCCGCCGGACGGCGGCTGTTCGTCGGCACCACTGACCTCGATCGCCAGCAGGCCAGCATCTGGGACATGGGTGCGATCGCCAGTCAGGGGCAGGTCGAGGGCAAGGGTGAGGCTGCCCTGGCCCTGTTCCGCACCGTCCTGGCCGCGTCGTCCAGTCTGCCGGGTCTGTTTCCGCCCCGGCTGATCGCGTGCGAGAGCGACGGCGAAATCTATCACGAGATGCATGTCGACGGTGGCGTCGCCACGCCGCTGTTTGTCCTGCCCGACGCCCTGCTGCGCTGGAAACAGGTCGGGCGGCGGCTGCGTGGCGGTCGCGTCTATATTATCGTCAACATGGTGCTGGCCCCCGCGCCCCAGTCGACGCCGGACAAGGCCGCAGCCGTCGCCATCCGTAGCTTCGACACCATGCTGCGCTTTTCCTACCGACAGGCCATCAGCGCGGCGGCCGCCTTCTGCGCCGGAGCCGGTTTGCCGCTGGACGTCGCTTCGGTGCCAGCCCGTTCGACCATCGGCAACGGCCTGAGCTTTGACACCGCGACCATGCGCGCCACCTTCGACGATGCGGTGGAGAGCGCCGCCGATCCGGACGTCTGGGTCGCCGCAACCCCCTCCCCTCTGAGCCTGGCCGATCTGCTGACCTGGCCCTTCGGCGGAGAGGATGACGAAGACGGTCGCAAATAGACCGGGAGCACGCGGAACAAGCCGGGGCTAGCCGACCTCGCGCGCCGGCTCGGCCGCGGCAGTCAGGGCCGCGTCGATGCCTTCCAGCAGCGACAGGGCGGTGATCGGCTTGGGCAGGTGCAGGTCGGCACCGGCCGCCAGCGAGTCCTGGCGGTGCCGAACCATGGCATTGGCGCTCAGCATGATCAGCGCCGCCCGCGGCGCGGCCGGCCGGCCCTGTTCCAGCGCCCGGATGGCCCGCGTCGCCGCCAGCCCGTCCATCACCGGCATCTGCATGTCCATCAACACCACGTCGAAATCCTCGCGTTCGAAGGCCGCGACCGCCTCGGCACCGTTCTCGACCGTGACCAGAGTGGCGACCCGTCCGGCCAGGATCAGTTGCACCACCCGCTGATTGACGGGATGGTCCTCGGCCAGCAGGACCCGAGGTCCCTCGGCGGTGACCGGCATGGCTTCGGGGGACTGCGGGAGGTTTCCGGCCAACCCCTGACGTGCGTCGTACTCTTCCAGCGAACGGATGCGCGACATCGGCAGGGTCACGCGGAACAGGCTGCCCTGGCCAGACTCCGAGCGAGCCTCAATGTCGCCGCCCATCAGCTCGACCAGTGACTGACAGATCGACAGGCCCAGGCCCGTACCCCCGAAGCGCCGGGTGATGGTGCCGTCGGCCTGGCTGAAGCGCTTGAACAGGCTGTCCGCGAATTCGGGTCCGAAGCCGACGCCGCTATCCTCGACCTCAAGCGTCAACAGCGCGGTACCGTCCCAAGGATGATCATCCTGAATGTCCATGCCGACCCGGACCCGCCCCGTCTCGGTGAATTTCACGGCGTTCGACAACAGATTGCCCAACACCTGTTTGATCCGGGTGCTGTCACCGAGGAAGTCTCCGCGCGCCGTGGTGCCGCGCTCGACGACGAAATCCAGCCCCTTGGCCTCGGCACGACTCCGCATCAGATCAACGACCACGTCGACCTCGGTCCCCAGATCCATCTCGTGGATCTCGATATCCAGCTGACCGGCCTCGACCTTGGAGACATCCAGAATGTCCGACACCAGCCGCTCCAGCGTCACGCCGGACTGTTCGATCAGCCCGACCATCTCGCGCTGACCCTCTGTCAGACCCGTGCGCTCCAGGGCCGCGGCAATGCCGATGATCCCGTTCAACGGCGTGCGGATTTCATGGCTCATATTGGCCAGGAATTCGCTTTTTGCGAGGTTGGCCGCCTCGGCCGCTTCGCGCGCGGTGGCCATCTCCCGCTCGATGACCTGGCGTTCGGTCACGTCGCGCGCCACAGCGAAGACCCGTTCGCCGGCGCGACGCGCTCGCCACTCCAGCTGACGATAGCTGCCGTCAGCGTGGCGATAGCGATTGACGAAGCCGATGACCTCGCCCTGCGGCTCCTGCCGGTCCAGCCGCTCCATATGAGCCACCGTCGCCTCGACATCCGCTGGATGAACCAGCGGCAGCAACGGGCGACCTTCCAGCTGGTCCAGAGGATAGCCGAGCATAGCCTCCCAGGACCGGTTCAGTTTGACGAACTGGCCGGACAGATCGCGAATGCACAGCAGGTCCAGCGACACGTCGAAAAAAGACGCCATATCCGTCGACAGTCCGTCCCCGACATCCGGCGAAGCCGGGACCTTGTCGTCCACCGGTCTGTCGGTGGCGGAATCGGTCGACGGCATCCTGTGACTCAAGGGAACTACTCCGGCGACTCGGGTTAGGGACGAGTCATCCTGCAGCCATGACGGTTAACCTGACCCTTCCGGCCAAGGGATTTTCCGAATTTGTTCCCACACGGCTCAGATCGGTGGGCGTTCCGGAGCCAGGGCACCGAAGATTTCCAGGGCCGACGCCTTCAGCAGCGCATCCGCCTCGTCCATCGTCGCCAGCACACCCAGATCGACCAGGCTGGTAACCCCGTGTTCCGCTATCCCGCACGGCACGATGCCGCTGAAATGGGTCAGATCGGGCTCAACATTCAAACTGACACCGTGAAAGCTGATCCATTTTCGGACCTTGACCCCGATGGCGGCGATCTTGTCCTCGCGGCTCCAGCCCGCGCCGCGCCGCTCGACCCAGACTCCTACCCGGCCGTCGCGTACCCCGGCCTCGACCCCGAACCCGGCCAGGGCTCCGATCAGCCAGGCTTCCAGACTTCGCACGAATGCCCGAACGTCCCGGCCGCGCTGGTTCAGGTCCAGCATCACATAGGCCACCCGCTGTCCGGGACCATGATAGGTGAACTGCCCACCCCGCCCGGTCCGGTGCACGGGAAAGCGGCTTACGTCCAGCAGGTCGGACTCCCGGCTGGAGACCCCCGCCGTATAGAGCGGCGGATGCTCCAGCAGCCAGATCAGCTCAGAGGCCTCGCCCGCCGCGATCGCCGCCACCCGGGCCTCCATTGCCTGCACCGCGGCGAGATAGTCGACCGGCACCGTCGAGACTGCCCAGCCGACCGGAAGGCCGTCGGAACGAATCAGGCCGGAAGCCTCAGGATTTAACGTGTGGGAAAGCATGACGCTTCAATGTGGGTCCTGAGGGCCCCATGCAAGATGAACCGTCCGCGCAGACCCCAGTATCAGAGTGCGTTGTGAGCCAGATCGAAGCTGTCGATGTCGAGATTTCCGTCGTTCTGGGCCGGTCGGTCCTGCCGATGAGCCAGCTGCTGCGCATGGGCCGTGGGGCCGTGATCCCGCTCGACGCCTCGGAACATGACGAGGTCTGGATCCTCGCCAACAACCATCCGGTCGCCCGGGGCGAGATCGAGATCCGTGAGGATCGCATCGCCATCACCGTGACCCGCACCGCCGACGTCTATGATTTCATGGCCGGGGCCGCCTGATCTACGGCTGGCATTCAAATGCCTGCCCCTTTTCAGCCTGACGCGCGCGATACCGCGGAAATCCAGGCTGTGAGCCGTCAGGTGGATTGTCCTCTTCCCTTTCGCTGATCTCTCCGCTATTGCCCCCGCTCCGATGCGAGCGGTCGTGGCGGAATTGGTAGACGCGCAGCGTTGAGGTCGCTGTGGGGCAACCCGTGGAAGTTCGAGTCTTCTCGACCGCACCATCTGGCTAGACAGGACGAGTCACCGGCTGGATCAGGCTGTACCAATCAGGGAGGCAGACACGTGAAAAACACGGACTCCGCCACCTTGAGCCGGATCAAGGGCAGTGACCCCCTCGTCGAGGACCATGCGGCCCTCGACGAGGACTACGTCCTGACGGCCACATTCGTCGAGAAGGTCGTCGACGCCGCTGATGACGGCGACGGCCAGCGACTACGCTCCCTGCTTGAAGACCTTCATCCGGCCGACGTGGCCGACCTGATGGGATTCCTGACGTCCGAACACCGCGGGGTCGTGGTGTTGTGGCTGCCGGCGGAGCTGCTGGCCGAGACTCTCCCCGAACTGGACGACGGCATCCGCGAGGAGGTGCTGGAACGCGTCCCGCACCTGATCCTGGCCGAGGCCCTGCAGGAACTCGATTCCGATGACGCCGCGGCCGTGGTCGAAGACCTCGAGGACGACCAGCGCGAACGCGTCCTGGCCGCCATGCCCGAAAATGAACGGGCAGCGATCGAATCCTCGCTTGGCTATGCCGAGGATTCCGCCGGCCGCCTGATGCAGCGCGAGGTGATGGCCGCGCCCCAGTTCTGGACCGTCGGCGACACCATCGATCACGTCCGCGGCCAGACTGAAGAGCTGCCTGAGCTGTTTTTCGACATCTATGTCGTTGACCCGTCGAACCGTCCGATAGGCGGTGTGCCGATCAGCTGGCTGCTGCGGGCCAAACGCAATGTGAAGCTGTCGGAATTGATGGAGCCGATCAACGAGATCGCCGTCGGTACCGACCAGGAAGAAGTCGCCTATATCTTCGAGAAATATCACCTGATTTCGGCCCCGGTCATCGATGATGCCGGACGGCTGGTCGGCCAGATCACCGTCGATGACATCGTCAACATCATCCAGGAAGAGAACCGCGAGGACATCCTGCGCCTGGCCGGTGTCAGTGACGAAGGCCGCGACGGCAGCGTGATGGACATCGTGCGCTCGCGCATTCCCTGGCTGATCATCAACCTGGGCACCGCCGTCGTCGCCTCCTCGGTGATCGGCCTGTTTCAGCGTCAGATCGAGACTCTGGTGGCGCTGGCCGTGCTGATGCCGATCGTCGCCTCGATCGGCGGCAATGCCGGCACCCAGGCCCTGACGGTCGCCGTGCGGTCACTGGCGGCCCGCGAGCTTACGGCCGCCAATGCCCTGCGCATCGTTCGCCGGGAGGTCGTGGTCGGCCTGACCAATGGCGTCACCCTCGCGGTCCTGCTGGCCGGGATCGCCGCCATCTGGTTCGGCAAACCCTTGCTGTCGCTGGTCATCGGCCTGTCGGTCATCGTGAACCTGTTCGCCGCGTCCCTCGCCGGCACCCTGATCCCGCTGGCACTCGACAAGCTCGACCGCGACCCCGCCGTTTCGTCCCCCGTTTTCGTCAGCTGGATCACCGATACTGTGGGCTTTTTCGTCTTCCTCGGCCTCGCCGCCCTGGTCCTGATCTAGAACCAGTGATGCGCGGCCCGCCGCTTGCTGGTTCCCCGGTTGGGCGAATGCGCTCGTCTCGATTTGGGTCAGTCTGTTGTCCGAAGTGACCACGAAACACATGAAGGTCTCCCGTGAGGGCGTCGTCCTCATCAAGAGTTTTGCCGGCTTCCGTTCCAGGGCGGTTCGCAGCGAGGATGGCCGCTGGGTCATCGGCTACGGCCATACCGCCTCGGCCCGCGAAGGGTTGGTGGTCGCTGAAGCCGACGCCGAACTGCTGTTGCAGTACGATCTTCTGCCGGTGGTGAAGAACCTCAATCGCGGGATCGGCCGACCGGTCAACCAGCACCAGTTCGACGCCCTCGCCAGCTTCGCCCTGTCCATTGGCGTCGACCGCTTTCTGGGTTCGGACGTACTGCAGCGCCTGAACGACGGTCTGCCGACCCAGGCCGCCGATGCCCTGATCGGCTGGCCGGCCCCGGTGCCTCTGGATGCCGCCACGCGTCGCCGGATCGCCGAACGGGCGCTGTTCAACGCTGATCCGGACCAACCGGTTCATCTGGCCGATCTGTTGATCGCACCCCTGGCTCCGCCGACCACGGAACCGGAAACGATTGCCCCCCCCGTCGCCGCCGTCGCCGCCCGCGCCGCCGCCGTCGCCACCCTGCTGGGCGAGCCCACCGAGGCCGAAGCCCCCCCGGTCGCCACCGAGGCACCGGCTGAGACCGCGGAACCCGTGGCACCCGAGCCCGAAACGACGACCGTTCCCTCCACGCCCTCGCCGGCCCCGGTCGCGACAGAGGCTCCGGTCTCCATCTCGGCCCCGGGCAGTCTGCATCTTCAGCGCTACCTGCCCTATGCGGCGGGGATCGTCGGCCCCCTGCCGGGCGTGACAACCGTGCCCGCGACTCCGACCGCCGCGGCGGAGCCGGCCGCGCCGGCTGTTGATCACGCCGCAGCGGAACCGGTCGCCATGAACGTCGAGATGGCGGCGGCCGTCGAACCGGAGATCTCGACTCCGGAAACGCTAATCGTCGCTGAACCGTCCGTGGAACCGGCCGCGCTCGCGGCTGCCCCGTCACCGGCTCCGTCGACGGAAATCATGGAAACGGGCCCGGCGACCGGCGACACCCTGGTAACGCCATTCGCGACCGCTGCAGCCGTTCCGGCCACGGCCCCGGCGCTGGTGCTGACGCCCGCATCCACCGACCCGGCTCCGGCCGAGGATCGGCCCGCCTGGCCTGACGCCCAGCGCCAGGATTCGCCCCCGAACCAGGAACCACTGTTCGTGGAGGAGCCGGCCGTGTCGGTCCTGCGCCATGAGGTCGAGCCCGACACACCGGCCCGGTTCGAAAAGAGCCAGACCGGTGCCTTTCTGATCATGGGTGGGGTCGGCCTGCTGGCCAGCGCCTTCTCCGCCGCAGCCTTTCGACTCGCCCTCCAAGAGCCGTCGCCAATGGGCGAGACGACCGTCGTCGCCTGGACCCTGGCCGTGATCGGTGGTGTCTGTGTCGTCGTATCGTCGCTGAATCTCTATATGCGCTGGGGTCGCGCCCAGCAGGATGGAACCGAGCCCAGTTAGGGTTTTGCACCGGCTCCCCGCCGGTGCTACGCCCGCCTCATGAGCATCCCGAACGCCCCCCAATCGATGGAATTCGGCCTTGGCGAGACCGCCGACGCCATTCGTGACACCACGGCCCGCTGGGCCGGTGACCGACTCGCCCCGATGGCCGCTGAAATCGACGAGACCAACACCTTCCCCCGCCAGCTGTGGCCCGAAATGGGCGAGTTGGGCCTGCACGGCATCACCGTCGAGGAAGAGTACGGCGGCCTCGGCCTGGGCTACCTCGAACATGTCGTCGCCATGGAGGAAGTCTCGCGCGCCTCGGCTTCGGTCGGTCTGAGCTACGGGGCCCACTCCAACCTGTGCGTCAACCAGATCCGCCGCTGGGGCACAGAAGAGCAGAAACGCAAATATCTGCCCAAGCTGATTTCCGGCGAACACGTCGGCTCGCTGGCCATGTCCGAGGCCGGTTCCGGCTCCGACGTCATGTCGATGCGCACCCAGGCGGCGAAGACCGGCGACCGCTACGTCCTGAACGGCACCAAATTCTGGATCACCAATGCCCCCTCGGCCGACACCCTGGTGGTCTATGCCCGCACCGGCGACGGCAACGGCGGCGTCACCGCCTTCCTGATCGAACGCGGCATGAAGGGTTTTTCGGTCTCGAAGAAACTGGACAAAATGGGCATGCGCGGCTCGGACACGGCCGAGCTCGTGTTCGAGGATTGCGAGATCCCGGAAGAAAACGTCATGGGTCCCGTCGGCGGCGGTGCCGGCGTGCTGATGAGCGGCCTCGACTATGAGCGCACCGTGCTCTCGGCCGGTCCGCTGGGCATCATGCAGGCAGCGCTGGACGTGGTCCTGCCCTATGTCCGCGAGCGCAAACAGTTCGGCAAGCCGATCGGATCGTTCCAGCTGATGCAGGCCAAGGTCGCCGACATGTACGTCGCGCTCAATTCGGCCCGGGCCTATGTCTATGCGGTGGCCCGCGCCTGTGACCAGGGCAAGACCACCCGCTACGATGCTGCCGGCGCCATCCTGCTGGCCAGCGAGAACGCGGTGAAGGTGTCGCTGGAGGCCGTCCAGGCCCTCGGCGGAGCCGGTTACACCAAGGAATGGCCGGTCGAGCGGCTGGTCCGCGACGCCAAGCTGTACGACATCGGGGCGGGCACCAACGAGATCCGCCGCTTCCTGATCGGGCGCGAGTTGCTCGGGAGCTGAGGAACCTGCCAGCGCTTCACCGGTTTCCTTCACTGAAGGAACCTCGCGATGCCCGCACGATCCGCCGCCCAGCAGAAGGCTGCCGGTGCCGCCCTCTCAGCCAAACGCGGTGACACACCACGCTCTGAGTTGCGCGGCGCGGCCCTGGAAATGTTCGAGACGATGAGCGAACAGGCGCTTGAGGATCTGGCCGGAACCTCGCGCCAGGGACTGCCGGAGCACACGGATCGCGATTGATCCGCCGGTTCCCGTCGATTCGTCGGGTCGGCCTGTAGCGCCGGAGGCTCGCCCCCCCTACCTGTTGCACCAGCCCTCCCGGCCAGGACCCTTCGCTTGACCATGACGTCCCTTCCGATCCTGTCACCTGAGGCCAAGCGGACGTTTTCCGAGGTGATCGAGAGTCTGGCCCATGGGGACAACCCCAAACTGACGCTCGCCGAGGTTGTCGAGGCGTTCGGCGAACGGGCGTTCGGGGCCCTGATACTGATGCTGGCCCTGATGTCGCTGCTCCCCTGGCCTCCAGGTGGCAAGGCGGTGTTCAGCGTGCCGATCATGCTGCTGTCGCTCGAACTGGCGATCCAGCGGCAGACCGTATGGCTGCCACGCTGGCTGTTGCGTGTCTCGGTCAGCCGGGAGGCCTATCGCAAGGCCAGCGGCGGTCGGGTACTGCGGGCCATTCGCGCCATAGAGCGACTGACCCGCCCGCGTCTGCCCATGCTAACCGGTGAGGTGGCGGATATGATCACCGGAATCGTCTGTTTTGTCCTGGCCGTGATGCTGGCCCTGCCGGTCCCGCTGGGCGACCTGCTTCCGGCCCTGACCATTGCCGTCTTCGGACTGGCCATTACCCAGCGCGACGGTCTGGCCGTCCTGATCGGTGCCATCGGCACCGTGATCTGTGGCGTCTATCTGGTTCTGGTCTGGGCGACGGTGGTTGCGGTCGTGACAGGCCTGCTGAACTGGTTCAACCACCTGCTCTGACCCCAAGCGGAAGCGCCGGAGAGGTTTCCCCCTCCGGCGCTTGTTTGGACCTGAACTTTACTGAAACAGCGACAGAATCAGCTGCGGCGACTGATTGGCGATGCTCAGGGCCTGTACTCCGAGTTGCTGCTTTGTCTGCAGCGCCTGGAGCTTGGCACTTTCCTTCGCCAGGTCGGCATCGACCAGATTTCCCACCCCCGCTTCCAGCGCGTCCGTCAGCTTGCCAACGAACGTATTGTGGGTCGTGAGCGCTTTCGAGGAGGTCCCCAGACGCGCGAGCGCGCCGGAAACAGCATCGATGGAATCGTTCACGGCGGTGAGGGAAGCCGCGGCGGTCGACTGTGTGTCAATCGCCTGTGTGGTCGAGACGGAAACGTTGGTCGATCCCAGAGCCATGACCTCGGCGGCCACGGTCAGGGTGGATGTGCCGCTCACATTGGCCAGGGCCGCGAAACCGGTGGCACCGGTCTCCAACAGGTTGACCCCGTTGAATTCGGCGTTTGAAGTTACACTGGCGATCTGGTCGCGAAGGGCCTTGAAATCCTCGTTCAACGCGGACCGTGCCGCAGTCTTCAGCGACGAATCCGTCGCTGCCAGAGCCTTCTCCTTCATCTGGAGCAAGAGGTCGGAGACCGTCTCGCCCGCCGCCAGCGCCACATCGACCGCGGCTACACCACGATCGAGCGACTGTTTCACCGCGCCCAACGCACCGATGTCGGCCCGTTGACCCTGGGCAATCGCCCAGATGGCCCCGTTATCCTTGGCGCTGGAGACCCTTTTGCCGGTGTTGATCCGGCTCTGGGTAATTTCCAGCTGGGCGTTGGTCGCGTTCAGGTTCTGGAGCGCAATCATTGCGCCCACGTTGGTGTTCACCGACGTCATCGGCAACTCCTTCCATTCTGGAGGTGGAAAACGGCCTTCTGGCCGGCGAACCTGTTCTGGTTCGGGAAGGTCCAACGCAAGAAAAGGGCCGACACCAACGGCACCGACCTTGTTGAATTTCAATAACTTGTAGAACAGCGTCACCCGGCCCGGCAACTCCGACCCGGCTCCGGTGTTCCTGTTTGCCTAGTCGCCCAGAGCGATCAGGCGGCCGCCTGCTCGGGCCCCGCCAGACCCTGCATGACCATGCGATTGATATCGATCAGCGTCTGGAAATCGTCATCGCCCCGCATAATCAGCGAAGAATGCCGGCCAACGAACAGGCTGATCGAGATGATCTGTGCCCGCAGCGGTTTGGCCATCGCATTGCCGGGATCGCTGCAGTCCGTCGCCAGCGTCGACCAGAGTCGGCGGTTCCAGTCGAGAGCGTCGATCCGCGTCTTTATATCCGAGGCGTCAACCGTCGCCGCGTGCATCAGGGCACGCGTCACCTGGCCGAACAGCCGGTATTCCATCGCCCGGGGGGACTCAGCCCTCGTCGAGGCTGTCTTGTACGCCTGAAGGGACATTGCCCAGCCTCTGCTCTTCGTAATCAACCAGTTTTCGGGTCGCCATAAGGGCCTTGTAGTATTCCCGGGCCAGCACGTGCCGCGACGCCGCGATACAGTCCGACATGACGTCCGGATTTTGGGTGGCACTCATGAACTCCGACAGTCGCTGGGCGAACTCATCGAAGAATTTGGGTGCGGATATTTCGTCCAGGTACATCATCATGACCGGGAAATAGATGCGTTTTGCCGGTGTGGTGACCTCACTGGACTGCATGATGTCCTTTTCGCGAAGGACGCTGGCCTTGTTCTGGAGGATCAGCACCCCCCGACGATCACCGTTCTGGACGACGGCCCCGTTGAGCACGAACTTCTCGCCGGGCTTGAGCGACAGTTTGAGCGGCATTTCCGGGAAATCTCCTACTGGCCCGCATGAAGACGCTAGGGGCACGGATAACAACAGACGTTAAACAGCCGTGGTTAACCATCCCTTGTGAAACCGCCAAACAGTTCCGGAACGTGACCGGGCCGCCGCGCGTTGATTTCCTGAACAGGAGGCGACGATGACAGGCCCCACATTTGAACCCGACGCCCAGGATCAGTCCGAGGTTTTTGACGAAACCCATATCGACGATGAGGGCGAAGGCGATTTGCTGCTCGATGAGGCCGGCCCGGTGCTCGACGTGACCCGCGCCAACGGTGATGGTCCGCCCCATGACCGGCCGCCCGGGTCGGACGTCGGCGATTCCGAGCGGCGTTATGCGTCGGACGTGATCGAGGCCGAGGCCGACGTGCTGCTGGGTCGTCCGGCCCGGTCCCCAGATGTGGACGAGGATGCCGAAGATCCGCCCGGTCCCGGCGAAATCGAACTGGTTTACACCGGCCTCATGCGCGAGGTGCGCGGAGCCCAGGCCAGTGCCGCCCACTGGGAGGCCAAACGTCTGTCCGATGATGATATCGCCGACCTCGGCTATGGCCCCGACGCCAACGATGCCGACCCAGCCGCATAAAGGAGACCGTCCATGACCAACCCACGCGACCGTAGCGATACCGACGTCGACGCGCCCTCCAGCCGCCCGGCTCAACGCCAGCACGGCAAGCCCGATCAGCTGTGCGAAGAGCAACGCAAGGCCGAAAACCGTCAGGAGGCCCTGATCGATGAGGCCGTCGAAGAGACCTTTCCCGCCAGCGATCCGCCGGCCCCCAAGCACATCACCTGAGCGCAGGGTTCAAACTGATCGTTGTTAACCCGGGGGCGGATCGGCTAGGCCTCTCTCTCCAGATTGAGCGGAGCATCCGATGAAGCGGCCCACCGAGCGGTTCGAAGGCACGTCGAACTATATCGCCACCGACGACCTGAAGATCGCGGTCAATGCCGCCGTCGCTCTCGAACGACCGCTTCTGATCAAGGGCGAACCGGGCACGGGCAAGACCGTCCTGGCCTATGAGATGGCCGCAGCCCTCAACGCCCCCCTGATCACCTGGCACATCAAGTCCACGACCAAGGCGCACAACGGCCTCTATGAATACGACGCCGTGTCCCGACTGCGCGACAGTCAGCTGGGCGAGGAACGCGTCCATGATGTCCGCAACTATCTGAAGCCGGGCAAGCTGTGGGAGGCCTTCACCAGCCCCGTCCGCCCCGTGCTGCTGATCGACGAGATCGACAAGGCCGACATCGAATTCCCCAACGACCTGCTCCAGGAGCTCGATCGGATGGAGTTCTTCGTCCACGAGACCGGTGAGACCATCCGCGCCGAAGTTCGCCCGGTCGTGGTCATCACCTCGAACAATGAAAAGGAGCTTCCGGACGCCTTCCTGCGTCGATGCTTCTTCCACTTCATCCGCTTCCCCGATGATCAGACGATGAAGGCCATCGTCGACGTCCATTTTCCGGGCATCAAGTCGCGGCTGGTCTCCGAGGCGCTCAAGACCTTCTACGAGATCCGCGACACCCCGGGCCTCAAGAAGAAGCCTTCGACGTCGGAACTGCTGGACTGGCTCAAACTGCTGCTGGTCGACGACGTCGATCCCAGTACCCTGCGCGAGACGTCGCCCAACAAGCTGATCCCGCCGCTGCACGGTGCCCTGCTGAAGAATGAGCAGGACGTCCATCTGTTCGAGCGTCTCGCCTTCCTCAACCGCCGCGAAGGTGTCCGCCCCGGGACCTGATCAGGCCCGGCCCCGCAGAGAAATTACCGCGATTTCACTGGATTGCCGCCGAAAACAGGCCACGATAGCGGCATGAACAGGAACCGGCGACAATGACACGTCCGCTCTTCGTCATGATCTGTGCGCTGGCCGCCCTCACCGCGGCCTGCGACGGCGAGCGCACGATCCGGATCTCGAGCACCCACACCGGGGCGGACGGCCCGCACGGCGTGCTCAAGGTCGTCGATGCCCTGCAATGCCCCCAGACCATGGGCAGCCTGACCCGTAAGGGTTCGGCCCACGCGGGCGGCAGCGTCTGCACCTATGTCGGGGCCAAGGGGGCTGAGGTCAGCCTGCATCTGATCCAGATGGAGGATACCTCGGTCGACGCGATGCTGCAGGCCTTCCAGACCCGGCTGTCCCGGGAAATGCCGCTAACCGTCGCCCGTCTGCGCGCCGCCGAGGAAACCGCCGCCGCGGAAGCCGCCAATGCCGATGTGGAGGCGGCCCGGGCCGACGCCGATGCCGCCCGCGCCGACGCTGATGCCGCAGCGCAATCCACCACGGTGCAGATGCCGGGCGTCCACATTGAGACCCATGGCGATAACGCCGACGTCAAACTGCCCGGCATCAACATCGAAGCCCGGGGGGACCGGTCCCACGTGCGGATCGGCGGGATCAACATCCAGTCCAGTGACGGCTCGGGACAGGTCAATATCCAGTCGGGCGAGGATCGTGTCAGCATCCAGTCCCACGCCGACAGTACCGAGGTCCGGACCAGCACCGGCGGTGACGCGACCCGGATCACCTGGATCCTGAACGACCCCGAGGCGTCCGAATCCGGTTGGCGTCTGGTCGGCTATGAGGCGCGCGGCCCCAAGGGCGGTCCGATCGTGGTCGCCACCGTTCGCTCCCGCGACAGCGAACGCGGCCGCGTTTTCGCCGATGCCCGCGACCTGGTCACGCTGAACGTCGGCCGTTAGACCCTTTTTGTTTCAGGTCGACTCGACCAGAATCCAAAAAATGGTCCAGATTTGAACTGGAGCGAAATCCGGACCGGGCTGGACTTCGTCCCACTCAACAGATTTCGCCCAGGACGAGTTTTCGACGCGCACCCTTGATCGTTCGGCGCGGATGGGTCACCTGACCCTGCCCAACCGAGCAGGATTCCCGACCTTGGCCGAGCGCCCCAGAGCCACCCCCTCCAGCAAGCCCCCCCGTGCCTGGCAGCGGATGCTGTCCGGGCGTCGCCTCGACCTGCTGGATCCGTCACCGTTTGATATCGAGATCGAGGACATCGCCCACGGCCTGGCCCGGGTCGCGCGCTGGAACGGCCAGACCATCGGCGAGCATGCCTTCTCCGTGGCGCAGCACTCCTGTGTCGTCGAGGAGATCGCGGCCCACATCAAGCCGGGCCTCGAGCCGAAATGGCGACTGGCGGCCCTGCTGCATGACGCCTCGGAATATGTGATCGGCGACATGATCTCCCCGTTCAAATCCGCCCTGGGCGTCAACTACAAGGCCTTCGAGGCCCGGCTGGAGAGCGCCATCCACGTCCGTTTCGGTCTGCCGCCGAAAAGTCCCGTGGCCATCAAGACCCTGATCAAGAAAGCCGACCGCGCCTGCGCCTTCTTCGAGGCGACCCAGCTGGCCGGCTTCGAACGGGCCGAGTCCCTGCGCCTGTTCGGCACCCCGCCCCCGGGCTACGACCTGATCATTGACCCCCTGCCCGCGGCGGTGGCCCAGGCCCGCTACCTCGAGCGCTACCGCGTCCTGGCCGAGGCGGTCGGCATCCTGCCGGCCCCTGATGCCTGGCATACGGAGTAGGCAGATGCCGGTCGGCGAACAGGGCGTACGAATCAGCCTTTCCGCCGTCGTCATCGCGCTGCGCGATCGTCAGGCCTGCGTCCTGACCACCGAGAGCGAGGACGGCGCCACGGCCCTGCCGTTCGGCCCGTTCGCCCCGGCCCGCGACCGGACCTTCGAACTGGCGCTACGGGCCTTCGTCACGGCCCAGACCGGCTTCCACCTGGGCTTTGTCGAACAGCTCTACACCTTCGGTGACGCCGGGCGGGACTCGCCCCGCGCTACGCCGGGGCCCGATCATCGCCGCGAGATTTCGATCGGCTACCTGGCCCTGACTGCCGATGCCACCGCCGCGCCGGCCGCCGACGCCCGCTGGACGCCCGTGCTGGACTTCTTCCCGTGGGAGGACCGGCGTCAGGGCTGTCCGGCCGCCGCCGACACGCTGATCGCCGGCCTGCGCGCCTGGGCCGGTGACGACGCCCGCCGCCTGGCCCGCAGCGAGCGCCTGTTCGCCCTGACCCCGGCCCATCGCTGGAACGAAGGGCGGGTGCTGGAACGCTATGAACTGCTCTATGAAGCCGGACTGGTGGCCGAGGCGGCCCGCGACCAGGAACGACCGGCCCCGCCGTTGGCCCCGGGAAGGGCCATGGTCTCCGATCACCGCCGTATCCTCGCCACCGGCCTCGGCCGCCTGCGCAGCAAGCTGAAATACCGCCCGGTGCTGTTCGACCTGATGCCGCCACTGTTCACCCTGTCCGGGCTCCAGACCGCCGCCGAGGCCATCGCCGGCCTGACCCTGCACAAGCAGAATTTCCGCCGCGGCGTCGAACGCACCGGCCTGGTTGAGGCGACCGGCCGGCTGTCGACCGGCACCGGCGGCCGCCCGGCCGAATTGTTCCGTGTTTCCAGCGCCGAGGCCCAGGGCGGTGAGGCCATGGGCCTGCCGCTCCCCGCCCAACGCTGACCGCGACGCTTTTCTTGCCCTGCCCGCTTGCAGCCCGGCTCCGCGCCCATTAGAGAAGCCCCTCGCTCGACCAAGCGACTATCGACCTCGCGGAGAGGTGGCAGAGTGGTCGAATGTACCGCACTCGAAATGCGGCGTGCCCGAGAGGGTACCGTGGGTTCGAATCCCACCCTCTCCGCCACACACTTCCTCGACAGCGTCCGGATCCTGTATTTTCGAGAAAATTGCACGATGATTCCGCGACTTCGTCGGAGCGGAAGACCGCCAACCCGGCTCTGATCGCGGCCTGTTGCCTGCACGGAATGACTCCTTCCACCGTCGGCCGGGTTCACCTTGCGCGGGTCGTGGTCTCCCGGCCTGGGGGTTTTCCTGGCAACAGATTTTGTGGACCCGGAGTCCACGCCCGATCCCGCTGGAGCAGACCGCTGCCGGAGCGCGGTGCCCGGCCGAACCGCCCGATCTCCCCGGTTCGCGGGCGCTCACATACGTGGCTGGGGCAAGCGCCATGCGCTTCAGAACCTCACCTCGTTTCGCCGGGATGCTGCAGTGGGCGGCCGCCTCGCATTGACGGGAGTCGCGACGCCGATTGACAGTTGGCAATCCGGTTCGCGGGTGCAGCCTGTATGGCCAACGGCAGGCCCGCTTTCGGGGTCCTGAGGCAACCGACGTCGCGATGACCACTGACCTGGCCCGGGAGATCGCCCGGACGTATTTTCCCGGCGCACGCTCCGAGAACGAGAGCCGCCTGCGCGGCGAGATGGACGCCACCCTCGACCACTGGTTTCGCTGGCGCTCTGGCCGGTTCGAGGACAGCGCCCCGGTCGATCCGCAGCCTGTTGAGAGTGCCGCGCGCGCCGACGACCGGCTCGGGGACCGGCTGCTGGCCCTTTGCGACGCCATGACCGCCGAGACGCCGACCTTCTCGCCCCGCTACATCGCCCACATGAAGTCCGACCTGTCGCTGCCCGGCCTGCTCGGCTGGTTCGCCGCCATGTTGCACAACCCCAACAACAGCTCCCGCGACGCCAGCCGCGCCGGCAGCGTCATCGAGACCCAGGCCATCGCCGCGCTGGCCAAAATGCTGGGCTATGATCCAACCCGGGCGCAGGGCCATTTCACCTCGGGCGGCACGGTCGCTAATTTTGAAGCTGTCTGGCGCGCGCGCTACCGGCTGGATCACTGGCTGGCCCTGGCCCTGCACATCGCCGAGATGACAGGCACGCCCCTCGATCCCTTTGCCGCCGCCCATATGGGCTGGACCCGGTTTCACAAACTGGTCGCCACGCACAAGGTGCCGGACGATGTTCTGAAAGCCTGCAGCGCGGCGGCGTCCAATCCCGGCGACATCTGGCGTCGGATCAGCCGGGCTTCGGGGCAGGACTATATGGGACCGGTGATGCTAGTCCCGGGCAACCGTCACTATTCCTGGAGCAAGTCGGCCAATGTCTTCGGTCTTGGGGGAGAAGCGATCTGGAGCATCGCCCTTGATGCGTCTGGTCGCCTCGACCTGGACGATTTCGAGCGTCTGGTGGCCCGCGCCGAAGCCGAGGGCCGCCCCATTCTGATGGCCGTCGCGGTGGCCGGCGCGACCGAGACCGGGGCGGTGGACCCGCTGGACCGCCTCTATGACCGGATGGACGAGTGGAGGGCCGAACGGGGCTGGCGCATCTGGCGGCATGCGGATGCGGCCTACGGCGGGTTTCTCGCGGCCATGCTGGACGGGCCTTCCGAGGCGGCCCTGACTCCGACCAACGCCGCGGCCCTGCGCGCCATGCGGCGGTCGGACTCGATCACCATCGACCCGCACAAGCTGGGCTATGTTCCCTATGCCTGCGGGGCCTTTCTGACGCCCGACGCCGGTCGCTATGCGGTCTCGGCCTTTGACGCCCCCTATCTGGACCGGCCGGAACTGGGCGAGGGCAAATGGACCTCGACCCTCGAGGGCTCGCGCTCGGCGGCCGGGGCGGCGGCGACCTGGTTGACCGCGGAGACCATTGGCTTCGACGCTGACGGCTTCGGTGCCCTGATGGCCGCCACAGTCGACGCTCGCCGGGCCTTCCAGGCCGCGGTCCGGGACGCCGTCCCGGAGGCCCGTTTCCTGCCCGCCGACAGTAACATTGCCTGCTTCTCCCTGGCGCGTTCCGGCGAGGCGCTGAGTTATTCCAATGCCCGGACCGGGGCGGTGTTCGACCATTTCCAGACATCGCCTGACTTCGCCGTCTCGAAGACCACCCTGGGCCGGGACAATGCCGCCCTGATGGCGTCCGTTCTGGCCGGACACGGGGGTTATGACGACGCGCCCGACGGCCATAGCGGGATGCTGGTGATCCGCTGCGTCTTCATGAATCCCTACTGGTCCGAACCTTCGGTTCGACAGGACCTGCTGCCGCGCTTTATCAAGGAACTGCGCCAGGCGTTGACCGATGCCGATCTGGCGCAGGTCGCGTGAGATGGAGGCGATGATGACCCGGATTCTGTTTTTCGGCCGCGTCGCGGAACGGCTGGGGGCCGAGTGCACCCTGGACCTGCCCGCAGCCGGAGCCAGTCTGGGTGAGATCCGTCACCTTCTGGCAGCCCGGGACGAGGCCGCCGCTGACGCCCTGCTGCGCACGGACGTGCGGGCCTCTCTGGATCAGGTGGTCGCCGGCGACGATGTGCAGGCCCGACCGGATCAGGAAATCGCCTTCTTCTCGATCTTTTCGGGAGGCTGAGTTGGCACTCGACGTCAGGCTGGCGACCGAAACGCTGTCGGCACCGGCAGAGCTGGAGCGCTTTCTCGCCGGCCGCACCGGCGACGGCGCGGTCGTGACCTTTACCGGCCTGGCCCGAGGCGTCGGCAAGGACGGCGCGACCGTCGAATCCCTGACGCTCGACTGGTATCCGGGCATGACCGAGCGGTCGATGCTGGACATCGCCGAGGCCGCGGCGGCGCGTTTCCCGGTCAGCGATCTGGTCGTGGTCCATCGCTGCGGCGATATCGTCCCGGGCGAGACCATCGTCTTCGTCGCCGCGGCCGCACCGCACCGACGCGTGGCGTTCGAAGCCGCTGACTATCTGATGGACAGACTCAAGACCGAGGCGGCGTTCTGGAAGCGCGAATCCGGTCCCGCCGGAACCCGCTGGATCGAACCCGTAGACGAAGACCGCGCCGCCCTGGCGCGCTGGAAGGACAAGACGCCCTGATGGCCGGAATCAACGAAGATCTGCCGTTCTACCCGCTGAACATCGCGGTGCTGACCATTTCGGACACGCGCGACGAGGCCACCGACACCTCGGGCGGCCTGCTGGTCGAGCGCCTGACCACGGCCGGCCACGTCCTGAAGGGCAAGGCCATCGTTCACGACGAGGTCGAGGCCATCCGGGCCCAGCTCAGGATCTGGATCGCCGACCCGGATATCGACGTGGTCCTGACCACCGGCGGCACCGGCTTCGCGCCGCGCGACGTGACCCCCGAGGCGGTCAAGCCTCTGTTCCGGCGTGAGCTGGACGGGTTCTCTGTCGTTTTCCATCTCAAAAGTCTCGGTACGGTCGGGGTGGCGACGCTGCAGTCTCGGGCCCTGGCCGGACAGGCCGAAGACACCTTCATCTTCTGCGTCCCGGGCTCGACCGGGGCCTGTCGCGACGCCTGGGATCTGGTGCTGGCCGAGGAACTGGACAGCCGCTTCCGGCCCTGTTCGCTGGTCGGCCAGATTCCGCGTTACCGGGGCATCTGCCCGTGAGCGCCCTGACCCATCTGGATAGCGGCGGCCGCGTGCATATGGTCGACGTCGGGGACAAGGCCGCCACGACCCGCCGGGCCGTGGCCGAAGGACGTCTGGTCTGCGCCCCCGAAACCCTGGCGCTGGTCCGCGATGACCGGGCCCCCAAGGGCGCAGTGATCACCACCGCCGAACTGGCCGGGATCATGGGGGCCAAACGCACCGCCGACCTTATTCCCCTGTGCCATCCCCTGGGTCTGGACAAGGTCTCGGTGACGGTCGTCATGGATGACACCCTGCCGGGCTTCATCGTCACTGCCGAAGCCCGTGTCAGCGGACCAACCGGCGTCGAGATGGAGGCCCTGACCGCCGTCTCGGTTGCCTGCCTGACCCTCTACGACATGCTCAAGGCCGCCGACCGCGGCATGGTCATCAGTGAGGTCCGGCTGTTGTCCAAGTCTGGCGGGCGTTCGGGCGACTGGTCCGCCGGGAACGGGGCCGGGGCGTGATCGATTTCGACGAGGCCGTCCGCCTGATCCTGGACGCGGCCCACCCACTCGAGGCCGAGACGGTCGCGCTGGAAGCCGCCGGTGAACGGGTGCTGGCGGCCGACCTTAAGGCCCGCGGCGACGCGCCGCGCACAGCGGTTTCCGCCATGGACGGCTATGCCGTGCGGGACGCCGATCTGGCGACCCTGCCGGCGCGGCTGCCGATCGTCGAGGTCGCCTTTGCCGGCCGGGCTGATGTGCCCTCCCTCCCCCCGCAGAGTTGCGCCCGCGTCTTCACCGGAGGGCCGGTCCCCCACGGAGCGGACCGGATCGTGGTCCAGGAGATCGTCGGCCGTGACGGCAACGACGCCCTGTTCGAAACCCGACCGGGCGATGGCCGCCACATCCGCGCGGCCGGGTCGGACTTCGCGACCGGCGATGTCCTGCTGCCCGCCGGGACCGTTCTGGGTTTCCGCGCCATGGTCGCCGCCGCCGCCGCCGACGTCGCGACCCTGTCCGTGGTTCGCCGTCCCCGCGTCGTCATCCTGGGCACGGGCGATGAGCTGGCCGAACCCGGCCAGGCGCTGGAGACGCCCGGCAGTATCCCGGAAAGCGTCTCGTTCGGTGTGGCCGCCCTGGCGCGACAATACGGGGCCGAGGTGATCGCCCGCCGTCGTCTGGCCGACACGCCGGAGACACTGGAAGCCGCCGCCCGTCAGGCGCTCGACGATGGCGACCTGATCGTGGTCACCGGCGGAGCCTCCGTGGGCGAGAAGGATTTCGCCCGCGCGATGTTCGCCCCCTTCGGACTGGAACTGATTTTCTCCAAGGTCGCCATCAAGCCCGGCAAGCCGGTCTGGTTCGGTCGGGCCAGGGACAAATGGATCGTCGGCCTGCCCGGCAACCCGACGTCAGCGATCGTGACCGCCCGCCTGTTCCTCGCACCGCTGATCGCAGGGCTGGCGGGTCGGGATGCGGCCGCGGTGCTGGGCTGGCGGGACGCAACCCTGACCACACCGCTGAAGCCGTGCGGTGATCGGGAGACGTTCGAGCGGGGCCAGCGGGTCAGCGGCAGCGTCGCTATCCTAAATACCCAGGACTCCGGGTCCCAGAAAACCCTGGCGACGGCCGATGTCCTGATCCGGCGGCGTCCCGGTGCGCCCGGTCTGGCGGCGGGAGACACGGCCGATATTCTGGATTTCTGACGCCGTCAGAGAAAGCGTTGGAACAGGATGTTGTTCTCCAGATGGACGTGCTCGCGCAGGTCCGTATCCAGCTTGCTGCAGGCGGCATAGAGCGCCCGCCACGTGTTGCAGGCCCCTTCAGGTGGCGTGAAGTCGTCGGTCAGGTCAGCCATGAAGGCCAGCTGCTCGCCCAGCTCCACATGCTCCTGCATCATCTGGGCAATCGGATAGCGCAGGGTCGGTGTTCCACCGTGCACCATCGCCGGAAACAGGACGGCCTCCTCCTTGTGCTGATGGTCCTCCAGATCATCGAACATCAGGGTCAGAAGCTCGGCGAGACCACGCGGACAATCGGCCTTCGCCTGATGCACGGTCTCGACCCGGCGCGCGAGGCGGATGGCTTCCGGAAACTCGACCCGATGGACCTTGTGGTAGCGTTCGATGATGTGGGCGATCAGGTCGGCCGTCTCGGCCGGTGCTGCGGTTCCCGGTGTGTCCAGACTGCGCAGTTCCGTCTCCAGAGCCGTCAGATCCAGACCGCGGCGCTCGGCTTCGGACGACAGCAGCGCGCCGCCGTTGCAGCAGAAATCGATCTTGTGTCGACGGAAGACCGTGGTCGCGCCGGGCAGGATGACCGCGATGTCGCCGACGGACAGATGTTGAAGGGTCATCGATCGAGTCTCCGGTTCGGTGTTTCGCCCACCGGCGTCGACCGCAGGTGACAGCGCCTTCCTAGACCGTTCGCCCCACCCGCCTCTTGATCCCCATCAAGCCTTGCATTGATGGGGGTCTCGACCTGCGACAGCTTCGCGCGGCTTCCGCACGCCGCAGGGAATCACCGACTCTGACCTTCATTTCCAAGGGGATCAGACATGGCGTTCGACAGTCCGCTGGCCGGAGAAATCTGGAGCAGCAAATACCGCTTTCGGCCGGTCGACGGCGAGGGCGACAAGACCGTCGAAGCCACCTGGGACCGGGTCGCCACAGCCCTGGCCGAGGCCGAGCCCGCCAAATCGCGCGGACGCTGGCGGACCCGGTTCCGCGAGGCCCTGGAAGGATACCGCTTCCTGCCCGCCGGCCGGATTCTCGCCGGGGCGGGCACCGGCCGATCCGTGACCCTGTTCAACTGCTTCGTCATGGGCACGGTGCCCGACGATCTGGACGGCATCTTCCAGCACCTGCGCGAAGCGGCCGTGACCATGCAGCAGGGTGGCGGCGTCGGCATGGACTTCTCGACCGTACGACCGGCCGGTGCCCCGGTCCGTGGCGTGGGTGCCGAGGCCTCGGGACCGCTCAGCTTCATGGACGTCTGGGACTCCATGTGCCGCACCATCATGTCTGCCGGTCAGAGGCGCGGTGCGATGATGGGCTGCCTGAAGATCGATCACCCGGACATCGAAGCCTTCATCAACGCCAAGCGCGACGCGACCCGGTTCCGGAACTTCAATCTCTCAGTGCTGGTTCCGGACACCTTCATGGCGGCCCTCGACGAGGGCGCGGACTGGCCGCTGGTGTTCAACGGCGAGGTCCGGCGCACCGTGCGCGCGGCGGACCTGTGGGACCGGTTGATGCGCGCCACCTATGACGCCGCCGAGCCCGGGGTGATCTTCATTGACCGCGTCAACGCCGCCAACAACCTGGCTCATTGCGAGGTGATCTCGGCCTCCAACCCCTGCGGCGAACAGATGTTGCCGCCTTACGGAGCCTGCCTGCTGGGATCGATCAACCTGGCCCGGCTGGTCACCACGCCGTTCGAAGCCGGCGCGGCCATGGACGAGGAAGAACTGGGGGCCCTGACCCGCACAGCGGTCCGCATGCTGGACAATGTCATCGACATCTCGCGCTTCCCCCTGCCCGCCCAGGACGCCGAGGCCAAGGCCAAGCGCCGCATCGGTCTAGGCGTGACCGGGCTGGCCGACGCCCTGATTTTCTGCGGGGCCCGCTACGGCGAGGACCAGGCCGTGGCCCTGACCGAACGCTGGCTGGGCGTGATCCGGCGCGAAGCCTATCGCGCCTCGGCCGAACTGGCCGCCGAAAAGGGCCCCTTCCCGCTCTACGACTCGATCATGCTGGAGCAGCCCAACCTCGCCGGACTTGACGCCGAGACCCGTGAGCTGATCGCCCGCCACGGTCTGCGCAACGGCTGCCTGACCTCGATTGCGCCGACCGGGACGACATCCCTGCTGGCCGGGAACGTTTCTTCGGGCATCGAACCGGTGTTCGCCTTTGCCTACAATCGCAAGGTCCTGCAGCCGGACGGCAGCAAGCGCGAAGAGGCGGTCGAGGATTATGCCCTGTCCCTGTGGCACCGGCTCAAAGGGGCGGATGCGCCGCTGGAGGGTGCTCCCGGCAACGCCTTCGTCAGCGCCCAGACCCTGACCCCCGAACACCATCTGCGCATGCAGGCGGCAGCACAGAAACAGATCGACAGCTCGATCTCCAAGACCATCAACTGTCCCGAAGACATCCCCTTCGACGCCTTCTCCCATGTCTATCGCCAGGGGTACCGTCTGGGCTGCAAGGGGCTGACGACCTATCGGCCCAATGCCATCACCGGCTCGGTGCTCAGTGTCGAACCGTCGTCCCCGGCGGCGGCGGCTCCGGATGCGCCGGTCCTGACCCCGCGGCCCGCCAGACTGGAGGGGGCGACCTACAAGGTACGCTGGCCGCTGGACGCCCATGCTGTCTACGTCACCATCAACGACTCCGAAGACGAGGACGGCGGCAAACAGCGGCCGTTCGAGATCTTCGTCAACTCCAAGAACATGGCCCACTACGCCTGGACCCTGGCCCTGACGCGCATGATCTCGGCCGTGTTCCGGCGCGGTGGCGATGTCTCCTTCGTGGCGGAAGAGCTGAAGGCCGTGTTCGATCCCGGCGGCGGAGCCTGGATGGAGGGGCGCTATACACCCTCCCTCCCGGCGGCCATCGGGGCGGTGATCGAGCGCCATCTCGGCCTGACGGCCGGCGACGACGCGACGGTTGCAGAACCTGAGCCGACGACGGCCACCGCAGCCGCCCCTTCCCCCTCGACCTGCCCCCGCTGCGGGACGCCCGGACTGGTGCGCAAGGAGGGCTGCGACAGTTGTCTCGACTGCGGCTACTCCCGATGCGGATAGCGCCGCTGCGCCGTCCACACGCGGCCCGGCCCTGGACGGATGTCTTCTATCGGGCCCGGCGACCGGTCGAGATCCTGCTGACGGCCTCGCTGCGCAGCATCGCACGCCGCCAGCCAGACGCCTTCGACCGGCTGGGTCATGTTCGCCATGCCACCATCCGGATCAGCCCCGTGGACCTGCCCGTCGCCTTCGAGATGCGCCCGGACGGTGAAAGCGGGTCCATCCGCGTGGTGCGTCCCGGCGACGATGCCGGCGATGCCTCGGCGCGGATCAGCGGCCCGTTACTGACGCTTCTGGCCCTGTTCGACGGACGCGGGGACGCCGACGGGGCCTTCTTCCAGCGCTGTATCAATGTCGACGGCGACACCGCCGCCATCCTGGCCCTGCACAATGCGCTGGAGGCTTCGGAGTTGACGATGGCGGACATCCTGGGTCTGCCACGACGGTTCGACCCACCGCTGCAGACGGTGCTGTCCATCGCCCGTCGCTGGCGCGAACCGGAGGAGCGGAGATGATCGCCACGACGGTCCCGACCCTTGAACTAGTCTGCCCGGCTGGATCGCCGGCCATGCTGAAGGCCGCGGTCGAGGCCGGTGCCGACAGTGTCTATTGCGGTTTCCGCGACGAGACCAATGCGCGCAATTTCCCGGGCCTGAATTTCTCGCCCGAAGAACTGCGAACGGCGACCGACTGGGCCCATGAACGCGGGGCCCGGGTCTTGCTGGCGCTCAACACCTTTGCGCGGGCGGACGCCACCGATCTTTGGCGCGCCTCGGCCGACGCGGCGGCGGTGGCGGGCGTCGATGCCATCATCGCGGCGGACCTGGCCGTGCTGTCGCACATGCACAGCAACCATCCCGATACCCGGCTGCACCTGTCGGTCCAGGCCGCGGCGGGTACCCCGGAAGCCATCGCCTTCTATGCGCGTGAGTACGGCGTGAAGCGCGTCGTCCTGCCACGCGTGCTCAGTGTCGAGGAGATCAAGGCCCTGTGCCGCGAGATCACCGTCGAGACCGAAGCCTTCGTCTACGGGGGGCTGTGCGTAATGGCCGAGGGCCGTTGTGCCCTGTCCTCCTATGCCTCGGGTCGCTCGCCCAACCTGTCGGGAGTCTGTTCCCCGCCAGAGGCCGTCAGCTTCAGCGAGGCGGACGGCGAACGCACCACACGGCTTTCTGGGTTCGCCATCGACCGTCTGCCCGCGGGCGAGGCCGGCGGCTATCCAACCCTGTGCAAGGGCCGGTTCCGCGGTGGCGTATCAGATGAGGCCGGCTATCTGTTCGAGGATCCGGTCAGTCTGAACGCCATGAGCCTGCTGGCCGGTCTGGCCGGGGCGGGAGTCACCGCCGTCAAGATCGAAGGCCGCCAGAGGGGGAGAGCCTATGTGGCGCGGGTCACCGCCGCCTTCCGCGCCGCCATCGATGCCCTCGGCCGCGGCGAATCCCCGGCCCCCTATGAATCCCTGTTGAACGACCTCGCCGAAGGCGCACGCGAGACGACCGGTGCCTATCGAAAGCGCTGGCGATGAGCGGCGCGATGGAACTGGCGATCGGGCCCCTGCTGTTCAACTGGGCCGCAGACCGGGTCGAAACCTTCTACGCCCGGATTGCCGACGAGGCCCCGGTCACGACCGTCTACCTGGGCGAGGTCGTCTGCGGGAAGCGTCAGCCCCTGCTCCAGAACGCCCTGGCCCGGTCGGCCGGGCGACTGGAAGACGCCGGCAAGACGGTGGTCTGGTCGACGCTGGCCCTGCCGGCCACGCCGAGGGAGCGCCGGCTGGCGACGGACCTGGCCGCCGATCCCGATCACCTGATTGAGGCCGGGGACATGTCGGCGGTCTGGAGTCGGGCCCCCGCGCCCTTCGTCGCCGGGCCGTTGCTGAACATCTACAGCGCCCCGGCAGCGGCCGAATTGATGCGACTTGGCTGCGTGCGCCTGTGCGCCAATGTCGAACTCCCGCTGGCCTCAGTCGCCGAGATCGCCCGCGCCTGCCCCGACCTGACGCTGGAACTGTTTGCCTTCGGTCGCTTGCCACTGGCCCTGTCGAGCCGCTGCGCCCAGGCCCGGATGGAAGGCCTGCACCGCGACGCCTGTCGCTATGTCTGCGACCGCCATCCCGACGGCATGGATGTGGCCACGGTCGAGGGCCAGCCCTTCCTCGCGGTGAACGGTTTGCAGACCCTGTCCCACGGCTGCCAGCTCGTGGACGTCCCGGTCGAAACCCTTCGTGCAGCCGGAATTTCAGCCCTGCGTCTGTCCCCGCACACGCTCGACATGGTCGCCGTGGCCGAGGCCTTCCGGGCCTACGCAGATGGCCACATCGCCGCAGACGAGATGGCCGATCGTATCGACGCACTGGGGCCACCCGGCCCGCTGGTCAGTGGCTATCTGCATGGCGCAGCCGGAGCCCGCGCCATCGGCGAGCGGCCGGCGCTGTGAGTACGGGCGAACTGGCGGCGCGGCGGGCCCGCATTGACCGGATCGACACCGTCCTGGTGCGGCTCATGGCCGCGCGGCAACGCGAGGTCATGCACATTGCCCGCCTCAAACGGGATCCGGACGCGATCCGGGATCCGCAGCGGATCGCCGTCATCCTCGCCCGCATTCGCGCCGCTGCGCAACGCTATGGGCTGGACGAGGCCGTCGCCGCACCGGTGTGGCGCGAACTGCTGGAACGTTCGGCTCAGGCCCAGCAGGCCCAGTTACGCCGGGGAACCCAGCCCCGGACCCGACTTGACCATAAGCAGGACTCGGCCGGAAGTCGGTCAAGGTCGTCGCGCGACGCATCCCCTATGCAGAGCGGGTCTGCCGTACGGAACCCATCATGAGCACAGCCGCCGCCATCCGCGCCTATCGCGGGCCTGCCCTCTTCAGCATCGGTCTGCGTCCCTTTTTCCTGTTCGCTGCCCTGTGGTCCGCGATCGCCGCGCCGCTCTGGATCTACGCCTTCCTGAATGGCGGACCGGTGGGACTGGGCTGGCATGTCCATGAGATGCTGTTCGGCTACGCGGGCGGGATCATCGTCGGCTTTCTGCTGACCGCCGTGCCCAACTGGACCGGTCGACTGCCGGTGGTCGGTTGGCCTCTGGCCCTGTTGTTCGGCCTGTGGGTGGCAGGGCGAGGCGCCATGCTGGCCATGGCGCTGAATACGGACATCGCCGCAGCGGCCTGGCCGACGATCATCGACAGCCTGTTCCTGGTCGCCGTAGCCGGCGTGATCTGGCGCGAGGTTCTGGCGGGACGCAACTGGCGCAACCTCCCCGTCGCGATGATCGTCACCGTGCTCGCCCTCGCCAATATCGGCTTTCATCTGGAAGCCGGAGCCGGCGGTGTCGACAATCTGTCCACCCGTCTTGGCCTGTCGGTCGTGTCCCTGCTGATCGCCCTGATCGGTGGTCGCGTCACACCCAGTTTCACCCGCAACTGGCAGCTCAAGCGCGGCGGGCCGCTTCCAGCCGTCGCCGGTCGGTTCGACACGATGACATTGATCGTCACGGCGGCGGGGCTGGCGGCCTGGAGCTTCGTCCCATCCCATCCGGCGACCGGAGCGGCCCTGCTGCTGGCGGGGGTCCTGAACCTGATCCGGCTGGCCCGTTGGCGCGGCGAGGCGACTATGGCCGAGCCGCTCGTGCTGATCCTCCACCTCGGCTATCTGTGGCTGGCTGCGGGCTTTGTGCTGCTGGGGCTGTCGGTCGTGGCCCCGGCCCTCGTCCTTCCCTCGGTGGGCGTCCATGCCCTGACGGCCGGAGCCGTTGGCGTGATGACCCTGGCCATCATGACCCGCTCCAGCCGCGGTCATACGGGACGGTCGCTGACCGCCGGCAAGGCCGAGATCCTGATCTATGGACTGGTCAACCTTGCGGCCCTGACCCGCGTGGTCGGTGGTCTGCTGCCGGGTGCCTACAATGCCCTGCTGATCGTGTCGGTCGGGCTCTGGTCCGCGGCCTTCCTCGCCTTCGTCATCAGCTACGCCCCGATCCTGCTGACCCCCCGGTTGGGCCGGGGCTGATCGGGACTCAGGCGTAACGTGCCGAGGCCGTGGCCTTGACCAGGGCGATCACCCGTCGTCCCGGAACCAGCGCCAGCTGGTCGCTGGCCTGCCGGGTGATCAGGGCCTTCAGCCTCAGGTCCCCTTCTTCAAGCCGAACCAGCACCCCGTCAGCGCGATCCTCCAGCGCCGCGATCCGCATCGACAGCCGGTTCTGAAAGCTGGCCTCGACCGGGTCGACCAGGGCCAGAGCGACGTCGCGCGCGTCAACGATGACCCGCACCCGTTCGCCCGGCGCGACGTCCAGAAGCGGCGACAGAAACGCGGTGCCGGCCAGGTCTATACGGGTGGCATTGCCCGCCGGATCATGCGCGATCACGTGCCCGTTCAGGATCGACAGCGGCGCGCTCAGCCCCGCAGCCGCCTCGGCCTCCGGACGATCAAACGCCTCATCCGGCGGCCCCGCCTCAAGCGCCCGCCCTTCGCCGACCAGCACCACCCGGTCGGCCAGACGCGCGACCTCATCGACGGCATGGCTGACATAGAGGATGGGCGGGCCGTCCTGGGCCAGACGGTCGAGATAGGGCAGCAGATCGCCGCGTCGCGCCCCGTCCAGCCCGGCCAGCGGTTCGTCCAGTATCAACAGCCGTGGCCGGGTCAACAGGGCCCGCCCGATCGCCACGCGACGCGCCTCACCGCCCGACAACGAGCCCGGACGACGCTCGAGCAATCCCTCGAGACCCAGCAGGGACGCGGTCTGTTCCAGCTCCGGACTGGCCTCGCCGGACCGGCGCGCGCCATACAGCAGATTGTCCCGCACCATCATGTGCGGGAACAGGCGGACGTCCTGAAACACATAGCCGATGCGCCGTTTCCACGACGGAACCGATACACCGGCATCACCGTCGAACAGCGGCTCTCCGGCCAGAACCACCCGGCCCCGGCTCGGCCGGATCAGACCGGCGACCAGTTCGGCCACGCTGGTCTTGCCCGAGCCGGAGCGGCCGAACAGACAGGTGATGCGGGCGTCGCTGGCAAACTCGACCTCGAGCGAGAAGTCGTCGCGGGCAATATGGGCCGTGACCTCGAGCATCATGCAGCCCTTCCGACCCGACGCGCCGCCGTCCGGGCGACCCATTCCGAGACCAGCAGCGCCCCGATCGATACCCCGACCGAAATCAGAACCAGTCGCAGCGCCGCCGCCTCGCCGCCCGGCACCTGGGTCAGGCTGTAGATCGCCAGCGGCAGGGTGCGGGTTTCGCCCGGTATGCTCGACACGAAGGTGATCGTGGCTCCGAACTCGCCGAGCGCCTTGGCGAAGGCCAGTACGGCACCAGCCACGATCCCGGGCAGGGCCAGCGGCAGGGTGATGGTCACGAACCGGATGAAAGGCGTGGCCCCGAGGGTCTCCGCTGCCCGTTCGATCCGGGGGTCGATCATGTCGAACGACAGGCTGACGGCCCGCACCAGCAGGGGGAAGCCCATGACCGCAGCCGCCAGCGCCGCCCCGGTCCAGTCGAAGGCAAACACGATCCCCATGGGTTCGAGCCAGTTGCCGAGCGGTCCGCTGCGTCCAAACAGCAGCAACAGGGCATAGCCGGTCACCACCGGCGGCAGGATCAACGGCAAATGGGTCAAGCCCGACAGCAGCGCCTTGCCGGGAAAATTATGGCGCGACAGCAGATAGGCCAGCGCGATCCCCGGCGGCAGGCTGAACGCCGTCGCGGTCAGCGCGACCTTCAACGACAAGCCGATGATCTGCAGTTCTTCAGGACTGAGCGGGGTCATGCGGGCGCGCTCAGACCGTCGGCCGGGTGAAGCCGAAACGCTGGAACACGGCCTGCCCCTGAGCGCTCGTCATCAGATCGAGAAACGCCTGGGCTGCCACGGCATCACCACCACCCTGCGACCTCCGCAGCCGCGCGACCGGATAGACGATCGGCGCATGACTGTTGGCCGGAAAGGTCGCGACGACCCGGACCCGGGGCTCGGCGCGGGCATCGGTCGCATACACGATGCCCAACGGGGTCTCGCCCCGCGCGACCAGGGCCAGGGCCGCGCGGACGCTGTCCCCCGGTGCCAGCCGGTTTTCGACGCTCGACCACAGACCCAGCCGGGTCAGGGCCTCCTGCCCATAGCGGCCGGCCGGAACGCCGGCATCGGCCATGGCCAGCCGGCCGTCCCCGAGGCGGTGCGTCAGCGCGGCTGCCGAGGTCAGGTCCACAATAGCGTCGGCGGTCCCGATCGGGGCGATCAGCACCAGAGCATTTCCGGCCACCCTCCGCCGGGTCGCGGTCTCGACCAGACCGCGCGCATCCAGCCAGTCCATCCACGCCTCATCGGCCGAGACGAACAGACCAGCCGGGGCCCCCAGGTCGATCTGGCGGGCCAGCTGGGCGCTGCCGGCATAGGTGATCCGGACGGTCCGGTCGGTCTGCTGCAGATGCTCCGCGGCGAGGGCATCCAGAACCTCACGCAAGCTGGCCGCCGCGAACAGATCGATCGGTGGCGGCCCTGCTGCCTCCCGGGGCGCACAGCCAGTCAGGACCGTGGCGGCGAGCAGCATCAGCCCCTCTCGCCGTCCCATGCCTGTCCCTGCCTGCCTCATCGCTCTGCGGCTCCCCAATGCCGGATCAGTCGGCCCGTCGTCCTGTTGTCTAGCATGGCCGCGCCGGCCCACGGCGCAACGGCAATGCGGTCAATCTTGATTTTCATCAAGCCTCCAGGAGCCCCGCATCAAAGTGAATGGCGGGATGAAGGCCTATGCCTCATGGTGAGTTCGCTCCGAGTGCCCCGGCCTACAGCGCATCCACGCCATGGCCCGGTCGCCGGATCCGTAAGGATCGAGGGCGACGGGAGAAATCCCTTCGCCTCCCGCATTTGGAAAGGAGCTTCCATGGCACTCGATGCCGCCCCCGCGGCCGACACCTTCGGGCGTCGGTTTCACTACCTCCGTCTGTCCGTGACGGAGGTCTGCAATTTCAGCTGCACCTACTGCCTGCCGAATGGCTGGAAGAAGAGCGGCCCGCTGTCCTTCCTGACCGTCGACGAGATCCGACGTCTGGTCGCGGGCTTTTCGGACCTCGGGCTCAGCAAGGTCCGGCTAACCGGCGGTGAGCCGACGGTGCGCAAGGACTTCAACGACATCATCAGCACCGTCGCGGCCTCGCCCGGCGTCTCCAAGGTCGCCGTAACCACCAATGGCTGGAATCTCGCCCGTCACGTCACCGACTGGCGCGCCTCGGGTCTTAGCCACATCAACGTCAGCATCGACTCGATCGACCCCGAGGTGTTTCGGCAGATCACCGGCCACGACAAGCTGAACCAGGTCCTGACCGGGCTGGACATGGCCCTGGCCGAAGGCTTCTCGGCCGTGAAGGTCAATGCCGTGCTGCTACGCCAGACGGCGGAGGCCGGCTTTGACGGCTGGGCCCGTTTCGTGCGGGACCGACCCGTCACCGTTCGTTTCATCGAACTGATGAAGACCACCGACAACCACGACTATTTCGCCACGCATCATGTAAAGGCCCAGGGCCTGCGTGACTGGCTGGATCGCAATGGCTGGACAGCGGGGCCGCGGGCCGTCGATGCCGGCCCGGCGCTCGAATATCGTCACCCTGATTATGCCGGGTCCATCGGTCTGATCGCGCCCTATTCGCCCGGCTTCTGCGACAGCTGCAACCGGTTGCGGGTGACGTCACGGGGCAAGCTGCGGCTGTGCCTGTTCGGTGACGGCGGCGTCGATCTGCGCGACCTGCTTCAGGATGACGATGATCGCGACCTTCTGAACGCCCGCATCGTCTCTGGCCTGACCGGCAAGACCTGGGGCCATCAACTGGCCCAGGGTCTGTCAGGCGACCTGAAAAACCTGGCCCAGCTCGGCGGCTGATCAGCTCGAGACGTAGCCGCAGCTGCGCCCGGTCACCGAACTCCAGCGTTCGCTCTCGGCCTTGCCGACGACGCCGGTTGGAGGTGGCATGTGGTTGTCGATCAGCGGCGACGGACGGGCCAGTCGCTCCAGCGCCTCGGGCCGGCTCAGAGTGACCTCGCCCCCCCGCACGACCACGCCGTATTTGGCCAGACTGGCGAAGGCCCGGGACAGGTTTTCCGGCGTCATGCCCAGCAGGGAGGCCAGCACGCGCTTCTCATGGGGCAGGACCATCGTCTCGACCGAGTTCTGGCGAATACGCTGGGTGACCAGATAGTTAGCCAGACGTTCGACGCCGCCGCGCAGTTTCTGGTTCTTCACGGCCCGGACCAGGCCGCGATAGCAGCCGGACAGTTCCTGGGCCACGGCAAAGCTGAAATCGGCATCCTGTCGCATCACGCGGCGCAGGGCCTCGCCGGACAGCATCAGGATCTCGGACCGTTCGAGGGTTCGCGCCGACATCAGGGCGTCGGCATCCAGAACCACGGCAGCGAGGATAAAGGTCGACACCGGGCGCAGCAGCGCCAGCGTCGTCTCCTTCTCCTTCCACGACCCCTGCAGTTCCACCATTCCGTCCAGCAGCACGTAGAGAAAGTCGACCGTATCGCCTTCCATCAGCAGGGTGGTCCCGGCCGGGAAGCGCTGAAGAAACGCCCCCCCGGTCACGTCCCGGAAGACCTCGGGTGAGGCTCGAGAGAACAGCGGCAGGGCCTTGACCCGTTCGATGTCGGACTCGCGCATGGTCATGATTGGCTCCGAATCTGAGTCAGGATGTCGTGGCCTCGCCTACAGGAATTAAGACCAAAAAGCTCACGCCTCCCTATCCAGTGCGACCTACCATTTGATCTTTGTCAAAGGCAACGGGCAGTTTCAACAATCGCGGACACAAACAGGGTAAGTTTGCTTACGTTTATCAATCAAATACACAAAATATGGTACCTTTGACCGCCTCGAATTGATCAGGATCAATCTTCGAGCCCCGCACCGCAGATAATGAACATCGCAGACGGGCCGGAGCACGGTCCAGATCGATGGAGTAGACCGCAATGGTCTCTGTTTCCGAAGTGCCTGCCCCGGGAGCCAAGGCTGCGCTCTGGGTCAGTACCTTCGCCTTCACCGCCTGTTTCGCTGTCTGGACAATCTTCTCGATCATCGGGGTTCAGATCAAAGCCGACCTCAACCTGAGCGAGGCCCAGTTCGGCCTGCTGGTCGGCACGCCGATCCTGACCGGATCGCTTTCACGGATATTCCTGGGCGTCTGGACCGGCCAGTTCGGCGGCCGCATCGTCAACCTGATCGTGATGGTCCTGGCCGCCGCAGCGACCTTCCTGCTGTCCTACGCCGAGACCTACACCCAGTTTTTGGTCGCGGCACTCGGTGTCGGCCTGGCGGGCGGGGCGTTCGCGGTCGGCGTCGCCTATGTCTCGAAATTCTACCCTGCGGGCCAACAGGGAACAGCACTCGGCATTTTCGGGGCCGGCAACGTCGGCGCTGCCGTAACCAAGTTCGCGGCACCGTTCCTGATGCTGGCTCTGGGCTGGGAGGCCGTGGCGCAGGTCTGGGCCATCGTGCTGCTGGTCATCGCGGTCCTCTCCTTCCTGCTGACCCGGGATGAGCCTGATGTGGCCGAGCGCCGCCGGACCGGCGAAAAGCCGGTCACCGCCTGGATGCAGCTGACACCGCTGAAGGACATCAGGGTCTGGCGCTTCTCGCTCTATTACTTCTTTGTTTTCGGCGGGTTCGTGGCGCTGGCCCTATGGTTGCCGCACTACCTGACCGGAGCCTACGGCCTCGGTATCGGCGCGGCCGGCATGCTGGCTATCGCCTATTCGGTCCCCGGCTCCCTGTTCCGGGTGTTCGGCGGCTGGCTGTCGGACCGGATCGGCGCGCGCAAGGTCATGTATCTGACCTTCACCATCAGCGCCGTCTGCGCCTTCATCCTGGCCTATCCCGCCACGACCTATGTGATCGACGGCATCGAAGGTCCGATCCAGTTCAAACTGGCGCTGAGCCTGCCGGCCTTCACGGTCCTGGTCTTCGTGCTGGGCTTCGCCATGAGCCTGGGCAAGGCCGCGGTCTACAAGCACATCCCCGTCTACTACCCCGACCACGTCGGCGCGGTCGGCGGTCTGGTCGGTATGATCGGCGGACTCGGCGGCTTCATCATGCCAATCGCCTTCGGAGCTCTGAACGATCTGACCGGCGTCTGGACCAGCTGTTTCATGCTGCTGTTCCTGCTGGTCTTCGGTGCCCTGATCTGGATGCACCTGGCCGTGAGCCGGATGGAACACAGACGCGCCCCCGACCTGGCGACCCTCCCCGAATTTCCGGAACTGGCCGGCGTCGGACCCGACAGGGCCGCCCTCGCCTCCTCACGCTCGAGCTAGAGAAAGACACCCATGTCTCGTCATGTTCTGAACGACTGGCATCCTGAAGACCCCGAATTCTGGGCCTTTTCCGGCAAGCGGATCGCCGCCCGGAATCTCTGGATTTCGGTGCCCAACCTCCTGCTGGCCTTCTCGCTCTGGATGGTCTGGTCCATGGTCGTGGCCAAGCTCGGTCTGATCGGCTTCAAGTTCGAAACGTCCCAGCTGTTCTGGCTGGCAGCCCTCCCCGCTCTCTCGGGCGCGACACTGCGCATCTTCTACAGTTTCATGGTGCCGATCTTCGGCGGTCGACGCTGGACGGCCCTGTCGACCCTGTCCCTCGTCATCCCGGCTCTGGGGATCGGGCTGGCGGTCCAGAACCCCGACACGCCGTACTGGGTGTTCGTCACGCTCGCCCTGCTCTGCGGACTGGGGGGCGGCAATTTCGCCTCATCCATGTCCAACATCGGCTTCTTCTATCCGAAGGCTGAAAAGGGCAATGCCCTCGCGCTGAATGCGGGGTTCGGCAATCTCGGCGTCAGCGTCATGCAGTTCGCCGTTCCCCTGGTGATCACGCTCGGTCTGTTCGCGCCCGTCGTTGGTGCCCCCCAGATCGCCGTCGACAAGGGAGTCGAGAGCCAGATCTGGCTGCAGAACGCCGGCTTCGTCTGGATCCCCTTCCTGCTGGCATCGGCTGCTGCGGCGTGGTTCGGGATGAACGACATCACGTCAGCCAAGGCCTCGTTCCAGACCCAGTCGGTGATCTTCAAACGCAAGAACAACTGGCTGATGTGCTACCTCTACGTCGGCACATTCGGTTCGTTCATCGGCTTTTCGGCGGCGTTTCCGCTGCTGGGCAGGACCCTGTTTCCCGACGTCAACATCCTGCAGATCGCCTTCCTCGGCCCCCTGGTCGGCGCGGCTTCGCGGGCGTTGACCGGCTGGGTCTCGGACCGCTGGGGCGGTCAGAACGTCACACAGATCGTCTTCTACGCCCTGATCGTCGGTGTGCTGGCGGTGCTCTACAGCGTCGGTGCCTTCGGCGGTGAGCCGGTCTTCAGCCTGTTCTTCGCCAGCTTCATCTGGCTGTTCTTCTGGACCGGGGTCGGCAATGCCTCGACCTTCCAGATGATCCCGGCCCTGGTGCGAACCGAAATGCCGCGGCTGATGCCCGATGGTTCGCCGGATGAACGCCGGAAACAGTCGGAGCTGGAATCCGCGGCCATCGTCGGCTTCTCGTCGGCCCTCGGCGCCTACGGCGGATTCTTCATCCCACTGGCCTTCGCCAACTCGATGAAGGCGACCGGAGGCCCGGTCACGGCCCTCTACATCTTCTGCGCCTTCTACGCGACCTGCGCGGTCGTCAACTGGGTCTACTACGCCCGGCCGCGCTCGCCCCTGAACCTCTCCCTCAAAGCGGCAGTCTGATCATGAGCCATACCCTCGACCGCCTTGCCTTCTTCACGCGCAAGACCGAGCTGTTCTCCGACAAGCACGGCGTCATGAATGACGACGACCGCACCTGGGAGGAGGCCTATCGAAACCGCTGGCGTCACGACAAGATCGTGCGCTCGACCCATGGCGTGAACTGCACCGGGTCATGCTCCTGGAAGATCTACGTCAAGGGCGGGATCGTCACCTGGGAGACCCAGCAGACCGACTATCCGCGCACCCGTCCCGACCTGCCCAACCACGAGCCGCGCGGCTGCGCCCGTGGGGCCAGCTACAGCTGGTACCTGTATTCGGCCAACCGGGTGAAATACCCGCTGATCCGCTCGCGCTTGCTGAAGCACTGGCGCGCGGCGCGGGCGACCCTGCCGCCGGTCGCCGCCTGGGCCTCGATCCAGGACGATCCGGCCGCACGGACCGACTACATCCAAATGCGCGGATCGGGCGGCTTCGTCCGCGCCGAGTGGGACGAGGTCAACGAGATCATCGCCGCCGCCAACGCCCACACGATCAAGCGTTGGGGACCGGACCGGGTGTTCGGCTTCTCGCCAATTCCGGCCATGTCGATGCTGTCCTACGCCGCCGGCGCTCGTTACCTGCAGCTGATGGGCGGGACCTCCGGGTCCTTCTATGACTGGTACTGCGACCTGCCGCCGGCCTCGCCGCAGACCTGGGGCGAGCAGACCGACGTTCCGGAATCGGCGGACTGGTTCAACTCCGGCTTCCTGCTGCTCTGGGGCTCGAACGTGCCGCAGACGCGGACGCCGGACGCCCACTTCTACACCGAGGCCCGCTATCGGGGAGCCAAGTCGGCGGTGATCTGCCCCGACTATTCCGAAGCCTCAAAATTCGCCGACCTGTGGCTGTCGGTCAAACAGGGCACGGACGCGGCCCTGGGCATGGCTTTCGGTCATGTGATCCTCAAGGAATTCCACGTCGACCGTCAGGTCCCGTATTTCCGCGACTATTTGCGTCAGTATTCGGACCTGCCGATGCTGGTTCGACTGGTTCCCCAGGACGGCGGCCTCGTGGCCGAACGCCAGCTGCGCGCCTCCGATTTTGACAAGTCGCTCGGTCAGAAGAACAATCCGGACTGGAAGACCGTCGTCATCGACGAGATCAGTGGCAAGGTCGTCGTGCCCAACGGCTCGATCGGCTTCCGCTGGGGCGAGGACGGCAAGTGGAACCTCGAGGAGAAGGACGCCGCGGGTAAGGACATTCGTCCGACCCTGGGTCTCAAGGACAACCACGACGAGGTCGTGGGCGTGCGCTTCCCCTATTTCGCCAACACCGCCACCAACGGCTTCGCCTCCAGCGACCACCCCGACGTTCTGGTCCGCAATGTGCCGGTCAAGCGCATGAAGCTTAAGGACGGCGAGGCCCTCGTGGCCTGCGTCTACGACCTGTTCCTGGCCAACTACGGCGTCGACCAGGGCTTCGGCGGCGACCACATGCCCAGGGACTTCGACGATCCGGAGCCCTACTCCCCCGCCTGGGCCGAAGGCATGACCAGCGTGCCGCGGGACCAGATCATCGCCGTGGCGCGGGGCTTCGCCGGCAATGCCGAAAAGACCAATGGCAAGTCCATGGTCATCATCGGTGCGGCGATGAACCACTGGTTCCACATGGACATGAACTATCGCTCGGTCATCAACATGCTGGTGATGTGCGGTTGCGTGGGTCAGTCGGGCGGCGGCTGGGCCCACTATGTCGGTCAGGAGAAGCTGCGACCTCAATCGGGCTGGGCCCCGATCGCCTTCAGCCTCGACTGGTACCGCCCGCCGCGTCAGCAGAACGCCACCTCCTATTTCTACGCCCACACGGATCAGTGGCGCTACGAGACCGTGACTCCTTCCGAACTGCTGTCGCCGACGGCGCCGGACGGCGACTGGTCAGGCTCTCTGATCGACTTCAACGCCCGCGCCGAGCGGATGGGCTGGCTGCCGTCCTCACCGGCCCTGAAGACCAATCCGCTCGAGGTGGCCCGCGCCGCCGAGGCAGCCGGGGTCGACCCGAAGGAATATACGGTCAAGGCGCTCAAGGACCGGTCGCTGGAAATGTCCTGCATGGACCCGGACGCCCCGGCCAACTGGCCGCGCAACATGTTCGTCTGGCGCTCAAACCTGCTCGGCTCGTCCGGCAAGGGACATGAGTATTTCCTCAAACACCTGTTGGGTGCGAGCCATGGCGTCCAGGGCGTTGACCTGGGCGAAAGTGGCGGCGTGAAGCCGACCGAAGTGACGTGGCGCGAGGAGGCCCCGGAGGGCAAGCTGGACCTGCTGGTCACGCTCGACTTCCGCATGTCGACGACGGCGGTCTATTCCGACATCGTCCTGCCGACGGCCACCTGGTACGAGAAGAACGACCTCAACACCTCGGACATGCACCCGTTTATCCACCCGCTGACCGCGGCGGTGGATCCGGCGTGGGAAGCCCGCAGCGACTGGGACATCTTCCGCGGTCTGGCCAAGACCTTCTCGGAGATCTGCCCCGAGGTCCTCGGCGTCGAAAAGGACGTCGTCCTGACCCCGATCCAGCACGACAGTCCCGCCGAGATGGCCCAGCCGTTCGAGGTCAAGGACTGGTGGAAGGGTGAGTGCGAGCCGGTGCCCAACGTCACCATGCCGCAGATCACGGTGGTCGAGCGCGACTATCCCAACCTCTACAAGCAGTTCACCTCCATCGGTCCGTTGATGGAAAAGATCGGAAATGGCGGCAAGGGCCTGGCCTGGAACACCGAGAACGAGGTCGAGCTGCTCCGCGCCCTGAACGGTAAGGTCCTCGATGAGGGCGTTTCCGAGGGCCGGGCCTCGATCCACGACGTGGTCGACGCCTGCGAGGCTGTGCTGATGATGGCCCCGGAAACCAACGGTGAGGTCGCCGTCAAGGCGTGGGCCGCCCTGTCCAAACAGACCGGCCGCGACCACACCCATCTGGCCCTGCCCAAGGAGGACGAGAAGATCCGCTTCCGCGATCTGGTCGCCCAGCCGCGCAAGATCATCTCCTCGCCGATCTGGTCAGGCCTGGAGTCCGAGCACGTCTGCTACACGGCCAACTACACCAATGTGCACGAGCGGATTCCGTGGCGCACCCTGACCGGTCGTCAGCAGCTGTATCAGGACCACCTGTGGATGCGGGCCTTCGGCGAGGCGCTGTGCGTCTATCGTCCGCCGCTCGACATGAAGACCCTGTGGGTCCAGGGCCGCAAACCGAACGGCGAGCCCGAGATCGCGCTGAACTTCATCACCCCGCACCAGAAATGGGGCATCCACTCGACCTATTCCGACAACCTGATGATGCTGACCCTCAACCGGGGCGGCCCCGTCATCTGGATCTCGGAAACCGACGCCCGCCGCATCGGCGTGGTCGATAACGACTGGGTCGAGCTGTTCAACGCCAACGGCGCGATCACCGCCCGGGCGGTGGTATCCCAGCGCATCCGTGAAGGCACCACCTTCATGTATCACGCCCAGGAAAAGATCGTGAACACGCCGGGGTCCCAGATCACCGGCCGGCGCGGCGGCATCCACAACTCGGTCACCCGGATTGTGCCCAAGCCGACGCACATGGTCGGCGGCTACGCCCAGCTGTCCTACGGCTTCAACTACTACGGCACCGTCGGCTCCAACCGCGATGAGTTCGTGGTCATCCGCAAGATGACCAAGGTCGACTGGCTCGACGAGCCGCTCGGTGACTTTTCTCAAGCCAAGGAGCCTGTCCGATGAAGGTCCGCGCCCAGATCGGCATGGTGTTAAATCTCGATAAGTGCATCGGCTGTCACACTTGCTCCGTCACCTGCAAGAACGTCTGGACCAGCCGCAAGGGCGTCGAATACGCCTGGTTCAACAACGTCGAGACCAAACCCGGCATCGGCTATCCCAAGGACTGGGAGAACCAGAAACGCTGGAACGGCGGCTGGCGGCGCAAGAAGAATGGCGACATCGAACCCCGGATGGGCGCGAAATGGCGCATCCTGGCCAAGATTTTCGCCAACCCCGACCTGCCGGAGATCGACGACTATTACGAGCCGTTCGACTTCGACTATGCCCACCTCCAGACCGCGCCGGAAATGAAGCATTTCCCCACGGCGCGTCCGCGCTCGGCGATCACCGGCCAGCGGATGGAGAAGATCGAGTGGGGTCCGAACTGGGAGGAAATCCTCGGCGGTGAGTTCGCCAAACGGTCGAAGGACTACAACTTCGCCAACATCGAAAAGGACCTCTACGGCGAGTACGAAAACACCTTCATGATGTACCTGCCCAGGCTGTGCGAGCACTGCCTGAACCCGACCTGCGTCGCGGCCTGTCCTTCGGGCGCGATCTACAAGCGGGAAGAGGACGGCATTGTCCTGATCGATCAGGACAAGTGCCGCGGTTGGCGGATGTGCGTCTCGGCCTGCCCCTACAAGAAAATCTATTACAACTGGGACTCGGGCAAGTCCGAGAAATGCACCTTCTGCTACCCGCGTATCGAGGTGGGCCAGCCGACGGTCTGTTCCGAGACCTGCGTCGGTCGCATCCGCTATCTCGGCGTGCTGCTCTATGACGCCGACCGCATCAGCGAGGCCGCCAGCGTCGACGAGAAGGACCTCTACCAGGCCCAGCTCGACGTCTTCCTGGATCCGCATGATCCGGCGGTGGTCGCCCAGGCCATGGCCGACGGCGTTCCCCACGCCTGGATCGAAGGAGCCAAGCGCAGTCCGGTCTACAAGATGGCCATGGACTGGAAGATCGCCTTCCCGCTCCATCCCGAATACCGGACCCTGCCGATGGTCTGGTACGTCCCGCCGCTGTCGCCGATCCAGAACGCGGCGGCTGTCGGGGCGCTGGAGATGGACGGCGAGATGCCGGACGTGAACGCGCTGCGCATCCCGGTCAAATACCTCGCCAACCTGCTGACGGCGGGCGTCGAGGCCCCGGTGACCCTGGCGCTGCAGCGCATGCTGGCCATGCGCGCCTACATGCGCGCCAAGACCATCGACGGCCGCATCGACCACGCCCTTGCGGCCAAGGTCGGCCTGACCGCGGCCCAGATCGACGACATGTACAAGATCATGGCCATCGCCGATTACGAGGACCGGTTCGTCATCCCCTCGGTCCACCGCGAGACCGCCGAGGACGCCTTCGACATCCGGGGCGGCTGCGGTTTCACCTTCGGCAACGGCTGCTCCGGCGGCCGCACCGAACTGGGCCTGTTCGGGCCCAACAAGCGCTCAACCGCAAAACCCACAGCAGAGGTGGCTTGATCATGGCCCTCACCTATCGCGCCCTGGCCCTGATGCTCAGCTATCCGACGGCGGATATCCAGGAAGCCGCCCCGGCGGCCATGGACGCCATCCGCTCGGAAGGTCTGATCCCCGAGCCGATCGTCCGGTCGCTGGAGAAGCTGGCCGGCATGCTGGAACACGACGACCTCTATGAACTGCAGGAGGGCTTTGTGCAGTTGTTCGACCGGACCCGGTCGTTGTCGCTGAACCTGTACGAGCATATCCATGGCGAAAGCCGGGACCGGGGTCAGGCCATGGCCGCCCTGATCGAGCTCTATGCCTCCTACGGGCTGGAGTTGTCGGCCAAGGAGTTGCCGGACCACCTGCCGGTCTTCCTCGACTTCCTGTCGACCCTGCCGGACGCTGAGGCAGCCTCACTGCTCGGTGAGGGGGCCCATGTTCTGGCCGCCCTGACCGAGCGGTTGCACAAGCGGGACAGTCCCTATCGCGCCGTCTTCGGGGCGTTGTCGAACCTGGCCGATGCCGCACCCGATACCGACGCCGTGGCGGCCCTGCTGGAGGAGCCGGACGAGGACCCCGACGATCTCGAGGCCCTCGACAAGTCGTGGGAAGAGACCGCCGTCACCTTCGGACCCGGCGAGGCCGGCTGTCCCAAGGCGGACTCAATGCTCTCCGCGATGAACGCCGCCCCGCCCCCCGAAAAAAGCCGTCGCTCCGGCGCGGCCGCCTGAGGAATTCCGCTATGGACCTGAATTTCATCGCGTTCGGGGTTTACCCCTATATCGCCCTGGCCGTGCTGGCGATCGGATCGATCGTGCGGTTCGACCGTGAGCAATACACCTGGCGGACCGGCTCCTCCCAGCTGTTGCGGCGCAAGCAACTCGTGCTCGGGTCGATCCTGTTTCACCTCGGCATCCTGGCCATCTTCGCCGGTCATTTCGTCGGCCTGCTGACGCCCGTTATCGTGTGGGACTTCTTCATGGTTACCCACGGTTTCAAGCAGATGCTGGCCATCGTCGCGGGCGGCGTCGCCGGGATCTTCTGCCTGGCCGGCGGCCTGCTGCTACTGCACCGGAGACTGTTCGACGCGCGCATCCGCAACACCTCCAGCTTCGGCGATATCGCCATCCTGGTGATCCTGCTGGTCCAGCTGGGCCTCGGCCTGGCGACCATCCCGCTGTCCCTGGGACATCGCGACGGCAGTGAAATGATCAAATTCATGAACTGGGCCCAGGGCATCTTCACCTTCAACCCGTACAGCGCCAGCTACATCACCGACGTCAGCTGGGTCTTCAAGGCCCACATCACCCTCGGCCTGACCATCCTGCTGATCTTCCCGTTCACCCGGCTGGTGCACATGTTGTCGGCACCGATCTGGTACCTGAACCGCCGCGGCTGGCAGCTAGTGCGCAGCAAGCGCCCGATGCCGCCAACGCGCCGCACCGTGGAGCGGACAAAATGAGTGCCGTCATCGTTGTCGACGGCGTTGAACTGCCGGAAAGTCTCGTTGCCGAAGAGGCCCAGAACCATCCCGGTCCGACGATCGAGGCGGCCCGGAATGCCGCGGGCCACGCCCTGGCCATCAAGGCCCTGCTTCTGGATCGTGCCCACCAGATGGGCCTGATCGCCGAGCCGGAGCTGGACGAGGACGGTCGTGAAGAGACGCCGGAGGAAGCGCTCGTCCGCGCGGTGCTCGACGCCGAGATCTCGATTGAACGCCCCGACGAGAGCGAATGCCGCCGGGTCTACGATGGTGCGCCGGATCGGTTCCGCACACCTCGCCTGACCCAGGCCTCGCATATTCTGTGCGCCCCCAAGGGTGACGACGACACGGCATGGGCCTCGGCCCACGCCGTGGCCATGGCGGCCATCGCCGAGTTGGCGGACCACCCGTCCCGGTTCGCCGCTCTGGCGGCAACGCTCTCGGACTGCCCGTCCAAGGGCGTCGGTGGCTCCCTCGGCCAGCTGTCGCCCGGCGACCTCGCGCCCGAGGTCGAGGCCGGACTCGACAGGCTTCAGGCCGGAGAGACCGCCTCCGAGCCGGTCCGGTCCCGCTTCGGCTGGCACATCCTGCGTCTCGACCGACGGATCGACGGTCAGCGGCTGCCGTTCGAACATGTCCAGCCGCAGATCGCCCTGCATCTGGAGAGCCGCGCCTGGACCGCGGCGGCCACCCGCTATGTGTCCGGGCTGGCGGCGGAGGCGCGTGAGCGCGGTGTGGCCCTCACCGTCACCATCGACGGCACCGTGTCCAACGGGGCCCTGTCGCTGGGCGACCTGCTGAACAACCAGTCTGCTGTCGCGGCCCGCCTTGAAACCTGGCTGGACGAGGCTGACCCCGCCCTGGCCACCCGGGCCCGTGAGGTCGCTGAAGCCGCAGGCATCGGTTTCGCCGCCTTCGTGCAGCGGGAAATCTCCAACTTTGCGCTGGGTGCGGGCGACGAAAGCTGGACCCGGTTGATCTCGGCCGCCCAGGGCTCCGGCGATCCGGCCCTGGCCTGCGTTCAGGCGATCCTGAAGTCGAAACTGACGTCTCAGAAGAAGACGTTCACCCTCATTCGCAGGAACTGAGATGAAGCCCCTCACCCCTTCCACCTTGCTGGCCCTTGCGCTGACGGTGGCCCCCGTCACGGCCTTCGCCCAGTCGACGCCTCCCGGTCCGGCCGCGGCGTCGACGACGGCGGGCGACGTCCTGTTCGACAGCCGCCTGCGCTATGAAGGCGTCAACCAGGACGGACTGGACGATGCGACGGCGGTGACCCTGCGTGCCCGTCTGGGCTGGCAGAGCCCGGACTGGTCCGGTTTCCGTCTGCTGGTCGAGGGTGAGGGCGTCGTGGCCCTGGTCGACGACTACAACGACACCATCCACGGCCCGGCCCGATATCCGGTGGTGGCCGACCCGGAAGGGGTCGAGCTGAACCGGCTGCAGTTGACCTGGACCGGCCTGCCGGAAACCGAGGTCGTCCTCGGCCGCCAGCGCATCATCCTCGGCAACGCGCGTTTCGTCGGCAATGTCGGCTTTCGCCAGAACGAACAGACGTTCGACGCCGTCAAGGTGACCACCCGGGCCCTGAAACCGGTGACGGTGACCTATGTCTGGATCGACCGGGTCCACCGGATCTTCGGCGACGACAGTCCGGTCGGGGAGTGGAATTCCGACAGCCACCTGATCAATGTCGACATCCCGACGCCGATGGGACGGCTGACGACCTATGGTTATCTGCTCGATTTCGCCAATGCCCCGGCCCAGTCTTCATCCACGTGGGGCGCGCGGCTTGAGGGCAGTCATGCCCTGTCCCCTGACTGGTCAGCCCTGTACGCCGTCGACTATGCGCGCCAGTCCGAATACGGAGCCAACCCGGCCAATTTCGACCTGGACTACGGGCTGATCTCCGCAGGACTGAAGCACGGGCCTCTGACCGGAACCCTGGCCGTGGAACGGCTGGACGGCAATGGAACCCAAGCCTTCCAGACGCCGCTGGCGACCCTGCACGCCTTTCAGGGTTGGGCCGATATCTTTCTGAACACCCCCCGCGACGGACTGCGCGATGTCTCCGCCACGGTCAGCTATGCGATCGCCCATCCGCCGGTCGGACGCAGCGCCACGCTCGCCGCCTCGTGGCGCGACATTCGTGACGCCGACGGAGCCAACCGTTACGGCCGTGAGCTGGACCTGACAGGCCGTCTGGTGCTGGACCCGCGCCGGGCCATCGAGATCAAGGCAGCCCGGTTCGACGGTGCGCAGGTCGCGTTCGCCGATCGCACCAAGGTCTGGGTCGCCATGGACTATCGGTTCTAGAGCGTATGGCAGGGCAGGAAGGTCATCCCGGATGAGCCAGAAGCCGCAGATCGAAGCGCTACCCCAGGGTCTTGTTCATGAGCCACTGAACTGGCTGTTCGCCGAGCATTATCGCCACCGTCAGCTGTGCCGCCTGATCGAACGCGTCGGCACCGCGACCGTCCTGCTGCGTGAAGAGGCAGAAGAGATCCTGACCTTCCTGCGTCAGGACATGGCCCTGCACATCATCGACGAGGAAGAGGACCTGTTCCCCCTGCTCCGCCGCCGCTGCCTGCCGGAAGATGAACTGGGTCCGTTGCTGGGGTCATTGTCCGCCGAGCACCGCGACGACATGGAGCAGACCCGGGTGCTGACCGCCCTGCTGGAGCGGGCCCTGAGCGAGGGGCAGCCCCCCGGGCATGATCTGGAAACGCGTCGCCTGTTCACGGAGTTCGCGCTGCATGAGCGTCGCCATATCGCGCTGGAGAATGCGATCATCCTGCCGATCGCCCGCCTGCGCCTGACACCGCGGGATCTGCGCGCGCTCAGCACCCGGATGGCGGCACGCCGGGGCGTCGTTCTGGACAGGACAGAGGACGAAATGCCTGCGGATGGCCCGGCGTCATCGGGACGAGCGCCGTGATCGAGGAACTGCTTCGCAACAATCTGAAATGGGCGGCAGCCAAGGCCCGGATCGACCCCGAGTATTTCCGGCGTCTGTCCGCGCAACAGTCACCCGAATACCTGTGGATCGGCTGTTCTGACAGTCGCGTCCCGGCCAACGAGATCGTCGGCATGGAACCGGGCGAACTGTTCGTTCACCGCAACGTCGCCAATCTGGCCCCGGCCCAGGACATGAACCTGCTGGCCGTCCTGCAATTCGCCCTGGAATCGCTGAAGGTTCGGCACATCATCGTCTGCGGCCACTATGGCTGCGGCGGGGTCCGCGCCGTGCTCGACGGACAGCGCCATGGAATCCTCGACCACTGGATGCAGCGCGTCCAGCGGCTGTGCGAGGATCATGACAGCGAGCTCGCGGCCATCCACGACCCTGACGCGCGCGTCAATTTTATCTGCGAGAAGAATGTGCTGGCCCAGGTCCGGGCCCTGTCGCGCAACCCCTTCATCACCGATGCCTGGAAGCGGGGCCAGCCGCTGGAGATCCACGGCTGGATCTACTCCATTCGCGACGGTCTGGTCCGGGATATGGAGACCACGATCACCGGCCCCGAGGATGTGCGCCGCCTTGACCATGTCCGCCCGCAAACCCGTTCGCGCCCGCGGACCCCGGGCAGGGGTCGCCTATCATGAGTATCGTCACGGCAATTCTCGCCGGTGGAGCCGGACTGCGGATCGGCGGGGCCAAGCCTGAGCGGCAACTGGCGGGGACACGCCTTGTGACCCACGCGCTGAACGCGGCCCATGGATGGGGAGCGCCGACCGTCCTGGTCCTGCGTGACCCGAAGCAGGTCAGCGAGGTCCATGATCCGGTGATCCTTGATGATCCAGGCATCCCGGGCCCCCTCGGCGGCCTCGCCTCGGCGCTGGCCTGGGCCGCCGTCAACGGCGCGGACCGCGTCCTGACCATCCCGTGCGACATGCCCTTCCTGCCCGCCGACCTGCGGGTCCGCCTTGATCAGGCCCTGACCCGCGACGCAGGCGTCGCCGTCACTGCCAGCGATGGGCGACTGCATCCGGTGTGCGCCCTGTGGTGCACGTCTGCCCTGCCCGTTCTCGTCCACCGGGCCAACCGGGGACAGCTGTCCCTGAACGGTCTCAGCGAAGCGGTGGGCCGGGTCGTCGTGGACTGGCCAATCGACGAGCGGGATCCGTTCCTCAACATCAACACCCTCGATGACCTCGCCCTCGCCGAAGGGTTGGCGGTATGACCCCCCTGTCCGACCGCCTGCTGGCTTACGCGACCCGGGCTCTGCCGCGTTACACCAGCTATCCAACGGCCCTGGCTTTTCAGCCGGCGGTCGATGACGCAGACACCCGTCGCTGGCTGGGCGAAATCCAGTCACACGACACCCTGTCGATCTATGCCCACATCCCCTTCTGTGAGCGGCTGTGCTGGTATTGTGGCTGCCATACCAGTGTGCCCAACGGCTACGCCCGGATCGCCCGGTTCTTCGACCAGTTGAAGCGCGAGATCGACCTGTGGGGCGATGCCCTGCCCGACCATGCCGGCACGGCCCATCTGCATTTCGGCGGTGGCAGCCCGAACAGCCTGAACACGAGCGACTTCGCCGAACTGCTGGCGCTGCTGGCGCTGAGGTTCCGGTTGCGCCCGGGCGCCGAGGTTGCGGTCGAACTCGATCCCGGCAATCTGGATCGCGAGTTCGCCCGGGGTCTGGGGGCGGCGGGCGCGACCCGCGCCAGTCTGGGCGTGCAGACCTTCGATCCCGGGGTCCAGCGTCTGGTCAACCGCATCCAGCCCGTCGAACAGGTCGCCACCGCGGTCGAGGACCTGCGCGGCGGCGGTGTCGCTGCCATCAATTTCGACATGATGTACGGCCTGCCCGGCCAGACCTGCGACAACGTCACCGCCAGCATGGAGACCGCGCTCTCACTGCAGCCCGACCGGGTCGCCCTGTTCGGCTATGCCCATGTGCCGTGGATGAAGAAGCACCAGGCGGTGATCCGCGACTCGGACCTCGCGGACGTGTCCGGTCGCTGGGCGCAGGCCGAAGCGGCCGAAGCGGTGCTTTCCGCGCACGGCTATATCCGCATCGGCATGGATCACTATGCGCGCCCCGGTGACCCGATGACCGCCCGCCTGGCCGAGGGCACCCTGCATCGCAACTTCCAGGGCTATACAGACGATCCGTCAGCGGTGCTGATCGGCGTGGGGCCCTCGGCGATCAGCAGTTTGCCCTACGCCTACGCCCAGAACCGGCTGCGGGTCGACGACTGGGCTGCGGACATCGCGGCGGGCCGCCTGCCGGTCGGCCGCCAGCTGGAAACCACCTCCGACGACCGCCTGCGCCGGACCGTGATCGAACGGCTGATGTGCGATCTCCAGGTCGATGTCGGGGCCGTCTGTCTGGACCATGGCCGGGAGGTATCGACGCTCGACCCGGCGATCGCCGCCGCCTGCTCCCTGGAGCCGGACGGCCTGTGTCAGGTGGATGGACGTCGCGTCTGCGTCCCGCCCGATATGGCCCGCCTGGTCCGGGTGGTCGCCGCCTGTTTCGACAACCGCTCGGTCATCGCGCCGAAACGGCACAGCGCGGCCATCTGACAAACTGACCGCCTAGCTCGTCGAATAGCTGGTCTTGGTCTGGGTATAGAAGTCCGCGGCGGCAAAGCCCTGCTCGCGCGGGCCATAGCTGGACGCCTTGGTGCCGCCGAACGGCACGTGATAATCGACCCCGGCGGTCGGCAGGTTGACCATGGTCATTCCCGCCTTGGCCCGGCGCTGGAAGTCTCGGGCGTATTTCAGCGACTGGGTCACGATGCCCGCCGACAGGCCGAACTCGACGCCATTGGCGACCGCGAGGGCCTCCTCATAGTCCTTGACCCGGATGGTCGAGGCGACCGGACCGAACACCTCTTCATTATTGATCCGCGACCCGGCCGAGGTGTCGGCGATCAGGGTCGGCTGAACATACCAGCCCGGCTTGTCCATGTTCAGACGCTCGCCGCCGGTGACCACCCGCCCCCCGTCCTCGCGGGCGATGTCGATATAGCGATACGAGCTCTCGCGCTGGGCCTCGCTGACCGCCGGTCCCATCTGGGTGTTCGGGTCGAGGGCATCGCCGACACGCAGGGCCTTCACCTTCTCGGCCAGGGCGGCGACGAAGCGGTCGTGGATACCGTCCTGAACGATCAGGCGGCTGGAGGCGGTGCAGCGCTGGCCGGTGGCGAAGAACGATCCGTCCAGCGCAATGGCCACGGCCCGGTCCAGATCGGCGTCGTCCAGCACGATCAGCGGGTTCTTGCCGCCCATCTCCAGCTGCACCCGCGCCTGACGCTTGACCGCCGTCTCGGCCACGCCCGCGCCCACGGTCTGGGAGCCGGTGAAGCTGATGCCGACGACATCCTTGTGGGCGACGATGGCCCGACCGACGTCGCCGTCACCGATGATCATATTGACCACGCCGGCCGGCAGGCCCACCTCATGCAGGATGGCGATCAGCGCCTCGGCCGTGGCCGGAGTCGGGCCGGCGGCCTTGAGCACCACCGTATTACCGAAGGCTATGGCCGGGGCGATCTTCCAGGCCGGGATGGCGATCGGGAAATTCCACGGCGTGATCAGGCCGAACACCCCGATCGGCTGGCGATAGGTCTGGATCTCGACGCCCGGACGGGTCGACGCCAGGTTCTGGCCATGCAGGCGCAGCGCCTCACCGGCGAAGAATTTCAGCACCCGCCCCGCGCGGGCCGTCTCGCCGATGCCCTCGGCCAGGGTCTTGCCCTCCTCGCGCGACAGCAGCCGCCCGAGGGTCTCGCGCCGCTCCAGGATCAGGGTCCCGGCCCGGTCCAGAATATCGGACCGCACCTCGGGCGAGGCTTCCGACCAGTCGGTGAAGGCCGAACTGGCCGCGGCCACCGCCTGCCCGACCTCGGCGGCCCCGCCCTTCGGCGTGCGGGCCACAACATCGCGCGTGTCCGACGGGTTCAGGCTCTCGCCGGGGCGGTCGCAGTCCACCTTCTCGCCACCGATCCAGTGCGACAGTTCCAGCGTATCCGACATGGCGATGATCCTTTTGCATTGGGCAGGCGAACGGCGTGGGCGCACAGGCCGCTGCGGGACAGATAGGCCCAACCGACCGTGAAATCAGCCCCTTCCTGTCTCGCAACCCGCATCACACCGGGCAAGACGGGCCAGGGTCAGGGCGACGGCCGCATCTAGGTGGCAGCGTTGTCCTTGTCGATCACGACCGGCGTCCCGGCCGCATCCCCGATGCCGAACGTCCGGGCAAACCCGAACAGGGCGTCCTCAAGCACGGACAGCTTCAGCCGATAGATGACCTGTTTGCCATCCTTGGTCGCTTCCACCAGGCCGGCCTCCTTCAGCACGGCGAAATGGGCCGACATGGTCGGTTTGGCGAAGCTGAACTGATCGGCAAGCTCCCCGGCCGTCATCGGCCGCTGGCGCAACAGCTCCAGCACGCGCCGGCGCGTCGGATCGGCCAGGGCTTTGAAGACCGTGTTCATGCACAGTCATTTAGCCATCAGGCTAATCGTTGTCAATCGGCCGGGCGGCTCAGGGCTGCTGGCCGATCGTCACCCCCGGCGGCGGCGCACTGTTGGCCGGGACGAAGAAGTCGGGCAGCAGCGCCTTGGTCGGATCGACGCTGTAGATCGCGAAATCGCGCGCCCCCTGTTCGTACAGGAAGCTGTCGTCGATCAGGAACCGCCCGGTCAGCTCCCGCGCCGGCTGGCAGAAGATGGCGTGGGCCGCATCGGCCATGATTTCCGGGGTCCGGCAATGGGCCAGGCCGTCCTTGCCGGTCAGGGCGAATTCGATCGCCGCCGTGGCGATGGCGGTGCGCGGCCACAGGGCGTTGAAGGCGATCCCCTCGCCGCGGAACTCCTCGGCCATGCCCAGCATCGCCAGGCTCATCCCGTATTTGGCCATCGAATAGGCGACGTGCGGCCCGAACCAGCGCGGGGCCATGTCCAGCGGCGGTGACAGGGCCAGCACATGCGGATTGGCCGCCTTCTGCAGGTGCGGCAGGCAGGCTCGCGAGACCATGAACGTGCCCCGCGCATTGACCTGATGCATCAGGTCATAGCGTTTCATCTCGGTCGCCAGCGTCCCCGTCAGCTGGATGGCCGAGGCATTGTTGACGCAGATGTCGATGCCGCCGAACCGGGCCACCGCGGCCTCGACCGCCGCATTGACCGAATCCTCGTCGCGCACATCGACGATCAGCGGCAGGGCCTGGCCCCCCGCCGCCTCGATCTCTTCCGCCGCCGAATAGATGGTGCCCGGCAGATGCTTGTGCGCCTCGGCCGTCTTGGCGGCGATGACCACATTGGCCCCGTCCCGCGCCGCGCGCAGGCCGATGGCCAGACCGATTCCGCGGCTGGCCCCGGTGATGAACAGCGTCCTTCCCTGCAGTGACATCGGCTTTTGCTCCGGGTGGGTTTCATTGGAAAACGGATACAGTGCATAAAGACACAGAACCCCGGACCGAGCGAGAGGCCGCCATGACCGCATTCCAGATCACCCGTGACGGTGCCGTCGCCCACCTGCGCCTGACCCGGCCCGAGGCGTCCAACGCCCTCGGCATGGAGTTCTGGCGGGCGTTCGGCCCGGCCCTGAAGGCGCTGGACGCGGCCGGTGACGTGCGCGCCCTGGTCCTGTCCGGCGAAGGCCGCAACTTCTGCGCCGGCATGGACATCTCGGTCTTCTCGGGTGGGGCGATCCTCAACACCGACACCGCCGCCGCCCGCCAGGCCTTCCACCAGTCCGCGCGTGAGCTGCAGGACACCCTGACCCTGCTCGAGCGCGTCCGCTTCCCGGTCATCGCCGCCATCCAGGGCGCCTGCGTCGGGGCCGGGCTCGACATGGTCTCCGCCTGCGACCTGCGCCTGGTGTCGAAGGAGGCCTATTTCCGCATCGAGGAGATCAACATCGGCATGATGGCCGACATCGGCAGCCTGCAACGCCTGCCGAAGACCCTGCCCGACGCCGTGGTCCGTGAGCTGGCCTATCTGGGCACGACCCTGACCGCCGAGCGGGCCGAGCGTCTGGGCTTCGTCAATGCCGTGCTGCCCGATCCCGAGGCCCTGCTGGCCGCCGCCCTCGACATGGCCCACGCCATCGCCGCCAGGGCTCCCCTCGCCGTGTCCGGGTCCAAGGCCGCCATCGTCCACGCCCGCGACCACACCGTGGCCGAGGGGCTGGAATGGGCCGCCGTCATGCAGGGCTCGATCTGGAACACCGCCGACATCCTCGCCGCCATCCAGTCCCGGGCGCTGAAACAACCGGGCGAGTTTGCCGGACTGGCCCCGCTGGCCTCCCTCGTCACGCCCGAGGACTGACGCCGGGGTCGCTAGTCGCCGAAGGCCGCTGATCGGTCACCCAGCGGCTGCACCGCGCGGTTCGACGGACCCAGCGCCGCCGACAGGGCCGCGATCTGGTCCGCCGAGGCCGCGATCGGCGTCGCCAGCACATTCCAGCGCACGCCCTCGGTGCAGGGCGGTGTCGTCAACGAGCCGGCATAGGCGAAATAGTGCCGGTCCTCCGGCAGCAGCAGCACCGGATAGACGCCCGGCCGCGTCACCCCCGCCTCGCCTTCCTGTGTCGGCACGACCGCCAGCAGGGACTCCAGCGCCGGATTGGCCGCGCCGTCTTTCACGAACACCCCGACCACGGCCAGGGCCCCGTTGGCGTTGCGGTTCACGAAATGGATCTCGAGCGGATAGCTCTTGCCGTTCAGCGTGTGCTCGCTGGGCGCGTGGAAATGGAACTGGACCAGATCATAGGCATCCGTGCCGATCATGGTCCCGCCCGCGGTGTCGGGCGTGAATTGCAGGGTGTGCCCATTGTTGAGCAAGGTCCCCGCCCCTGCCGCATAGTGGGTGACAAGGTCCGGCAGGTCGACCACATCGGCCGCCGTCAGGGCCACCGGCGACTGGGCCGTCCCGATCGGACACTCCCCGCCCCAGTGGGCCTGATCGGCATAGGTCCAGTGCGCCGCCGCCTCGGCCGGTGCCTCGACCGGCGCGGTCTCGCTCGCCGGTTTGCAGGCCGCCAGAACCAGAACCGCCGCCGTCGCCAACAGGAGTCGCATCGGTCATCTCCCCTGAAACCGCTGCTCGCCCTCGAAAGGTCAGCCGATTTCAAACCGGATCATGGGACAACCGGGCCCGCGCCTCAATCCTTACCTTCGCAGTTGGCGGCACCGACCGGTCGCGCGACGCAGCTTATCGGTCCAGCCCCGCCCAGATGGTCTTGATCTGGGCGGCCAGGGTCATCGGGTCGAACGGCTTGGGAATGACGGCGACCGCCCCCAGGGCCAGATACTGTTCGACCTCGGCCTCCTGGACCCGGGCGGTCATGAAGATGACCGGGATCGCCTTCAGCTCCGGCTCGGCCTTCAGGGCCATCAGGGTCGCCGGGCCATCCATCCCCGGCATCATCACATCCAGCAGGATCAGGTCGGGCTGGATCGTCACCACCTCGGCCAGACAGCGCGTGCCACTGTCCAGCCCGGTGACGGTCAGTCCCCCGACCAGTTCGAGGCTGATCTGGACCACCTCGAGGATGTCGGCATCATCATCGACACACAGGACATGGTTCAGCACGCTAGTCATGATCAGTCACTCCGGCCGCAGCCTCTTCGGTCCCGATCAGTCTCAGGATCGCCTCCACCATATGGGTCTCCGACAAGCGCGACTTGACCATCGCCACGGCCACATCCGGCACGATGCTGTCCGGAATTTCCGCCGCCGTCAGGATGGCAACCGGAATGGCACCGCCGTCACGATCCTTCAGAACCGGTAACAACGACAGGCCGTCACCGTCAGGCAGTCCGATATCCAGAACCACCAACGCGAACGTCTGCTCGGCGACCAGACGCACGGCCTGCCGCACGCTCGTCGCCGTCACCAGTTCGGCCCGACCATGAAGCGCCGCAGCCAGGAATCGGCTGAAATCCGCGTCGTCCTCGACATGCAGGATGCGCGGCAGGCGGGCGTGATCGGTGGCTTCGTCGCCAGTTATCACCTCATCCATGGCTTCATCCGGCACCACCGGCCGGTCGGAGGCGACCGCCGGGAACTCGATCCAGAAGGTGGAGCCCGCCCCGACCTCGGTCTCAAACCCGATCTCCCCGCCCATATGATCGACGATCTGACGGCTGATATGCAGCCCCAGACCGGTCCCGCCGCGTGCTCGCGTGATCGAGGAGTCACTCTGCGAAAACTTGTCGAAGATCTGCAGGCTGAATTCCGGCGTAATGCCGGGTCCGCGATCCGTCACGGCGATGCGGACCCGCCCCGTTGCCGACGTTGTCGCAGACAGGATGACGGTCTGCCCTGTCGGCGAGAATTTGGCGGCATTCGACAGCAGGTTGGACAGGACCTGGATCAGACGGTCGGCATCGACCGCGACCTCAAGCTCGTGATCGATCGGCTCCACGGCCAACGCCACGTTGAACTGCACGGCATAGGCGGCGTTGGCCTCGACCGCCTGGGTAACCAGCCAGGCTACCTGATGGGTCTGGATGTTGAAGCGCATCTGCCCCGAGGCCAGCTTGTCGATGTCGAGGATGTCGTTGATCAGCAGGATCAGCCGTTCACAATTGTTCGACGCGATCTCCAGCAGACGCGACACCTTGGCCGGCAGGTCCCTGGACATCGTCCCGACGATCAGACCCAGGGAACCGCGAATGGACGTCAGCGGGGTGCGTAGCTCATGGCTGACCACCGAGATGAACTCGCTCTTGATCCGGTCCATCGCCTTGCGATCGGTGATGTCCTGCACCTGAACGATGAAATATTTCGGTTCCCCGTCGGCGTCCCGCACCAGCGCTGCGTTGACCATGGCCCAGATGATCCTGCCGCTGCTGTGATAGTAGCGTTTTTCGGTCTGGTAGCTGTTGATCTCGCCCGCCAGAACCTGCCGGCGCAATTCGATCGAGGCGGCCAGATCGTCCTCGTGCGTCAGCCTGTGAATGTCACTGCCCAGAAGATCATCCCGGCTGCAACCGAACAGGTCGCACAGCGACGGACTGACCTTGAGCCAGCCGCCGTCCAGTGAGCCCAGCCCCATCCCGATCGGCGCATATTCCATCGCCGCCCGGAAGGTTTCCTCGCTGTCCTGCAGCGCCCTTTGCTGTTCCAGTCGTTCGGTGACGTTTTCGGCCACGCCCAGATAGCCGGTGATGTTACCCGCCAGGTCCCGCAACGGCGTCACCGTCAGGTTGACCGGAAAACGGTCGCCCCCCTTGCGCACAAAGGTCCACTGGCGCGACTCCACCCCGTCCCGCTCGGCCTTCAGGGTGAAGACCGCGAAGCCCGGCTCGACCGGACGCCCCAATTCCTCGCCCAGACTCTCGGCCCGGGCCGCGATTTCCTCAGGGACATGCCAGATCGCTGCGGACAGGGTGTCGACCACATCCTCGGCCGCGTAGCCCAGCGCCTCCTCCGCGGCCCTGTTGATCAGGACCACCTTCCCGACCCGGTCGGTTGCGATGATCAGATAGGCCGAACTCGACAGGATGGCGTCGTTCAGATGGTTGGAGCGAACCAGATAGGCGGACTTCATCCGGGTCAGCAGGATCGCCCGCATCGTCAGGGCCAGAAGCCCCGCGATCAGTAGGCCGCCGATCAGCAGCATGAGCGGCAGGAATGACGACTGGCTGCGCACGACCGCGACCGTCGGCGTGACCGTCAGCCGCCAGACGGCGTCGGCGACATGGATGTCGCGACTGACCGTCAGGCCCGACACCAGGGCCCGGCCGTCAGGCGCGCTGTCGTACAGCGTTCCGTCATGGTTGGTGATCGTCAGCGCATAGTTGTCGCTGGCCTCATGGCCGAGTGCCGTGTTGAACAGATCCTCGGTCGCGAATATCGCCGCGAGGAAGCCGGCGAACTGCCCGTCCCGACGCAGGGGCGAATAGGCGATGATGGCTTGGTAGCCCTGAACCAGATCAAGCGGCGGCGTGACGGTGAATGAGGACCGCACCGCCGCGCCGTTCAGCGCCTCCGCCCGCGTCTGGTCGAACAGGATATCGAGGCCGAGGACCGACTCGTTTCCAGCCAGTGGATGAACCCAGCGCACATGATGGCTGTCGTCGATCCACTCCACCGCCTTCAGGCCCGCGAACTGCTCGATATAGCCGTCGGAATCGGCCCGCCATTCGGTTTCGGGCGTCCCGCCCGCCACCTCCCAGCGCCGCCCCATCCGCCTCAGCGCCCGCAGCCGGTCGCTCATGGTGACCGAGACCAGCAGGGCGACCTTGTCGGCCTGCTCGCGGACCACGTCCTGCACAAACACGTCCTCCCGCTGCCGGGCCGTGTCGTACAGATAGACCGCGCCGCCGGCGACGATCAGAAAGACCAGGATCGGGGCCGTGTATTTCTGGTCCCGCAGCAGCCATTCCATCGTCTCGGTGGTGCGGACCGAACCCTGGATCACGAACAGGCCGAACAGGCCGGTGAACAGCAGTCCCCCGATCAGAACCATCAATGGCTGATCTGACCGGTGCGCCTTTTCAAACGCGGGCGTGCTGCACCACACGACCTGCCAGGTCTGGTGCATCATCGTCACCGACCGACGAACCTCATAGGCCGGGGCTCGCGCCCCCTCCCGCGCGCCGGCGCTGTCGTAGATCAGGGAGTCGGCGGACTCTGTTGGACCGTCATAGAGTTTCAACTCCAGGATTTGACCCTGGCTTGCGGTCAGATCCGCCAGCAGGTTGCGCGCGATGAAGGGCGCGTAGATCCAGGCCCGCAGGTTCGCTGTACGCTGCTCGGCCGTCCGCGTCGGCGCGCCGTCCTCGTAGACCGGTCGCAACATCAGAAAACCGGGTGTCTGCCGGTCATCCTGGACCAGGGTGATCTTGCGCGTGATCGTCGACGTACCGGTGGTGCGGGACACGTCGGCTGCCTTGAGCCGGTTGTCCTCAAAGCCGGTGTTGAGTCCGACGGCGGGACCATTCAACTCGATCGGCTCGATATAGGTAATGACATTGAGCGGCCGACCAGGGGCCTCGGGATGGATCTGGAAGCGCGGGGCCCCGTCCGCCTGCATCCGGGCGACAAGGGCCTCCCGCTGGGTGGGTTCGACCGGCAGGATCACGCCGATGCCGTTGATGCCGGGGAACTGTTGCCGGATATTCAGGGTCTCGACATAGGCCCGCCAATCGGCCCGGGTCAGGTGCTCCTTGCCCTGATAATAGGCCGCGGCACCCAGCAGCGCATAGTCATAGGATGTCATGCGAAAACGCAGCGCGTCCTCGCTCTCGGAGGTCAGGGCGGCGAATTCGGCCCGCCCCTGCTCCTGAACATTCTCGGACGTGATCTTCCACGCATAGAGGGTCAGTGCCAGGGGCACGATCAGGACCAGAGCCGTCAGGACGGACAATTTGACCAGCGGCCGCCCCTTCCAGGTTGGCGGTTGCGGATTGCCCGGAGCCGCCAGCACCAGAGGCATGAAGACGAACACACCCAGCACGTCGCCCAGCCACCAGGTCGTCCAGTTGCTGACGACGTCCGCCGGGGCGACGAGTCCGGCCGCCAGCAGCGTGCCGACGCCGACGCTCGCCGCGATCAGACAGGCCAATGGTCCGGTCAGACCCATCAAAATCAGCAGGCTTCGCGTTCGGTCCAGCGCCAGCGGCAGGCCGACCAACCGCACCACCAGCCAGCGACCGACAAGCGCCTGGACCGTGGACCCGACGGCTATGCCGAAGGCGGTCAGAACCTTGACCCCGTCCACACCGCCTTCGAGGCTGACACCATTCGAATTGATCAGGTTCAGAACGAAGGCACCGATCAGGACCCCGCCCCACAGCCGCGGCCCGTAGACCAGCAGCATGCCGACCGCGAGCCCCGAGGCCGGCCAGATCACGGTCGCATAGCCCGGCGGCACCGCCAGCAGCAGGCCCAGCATTCCGGTCAGAATATAGAGTATCGCGAGTATGGCCGTCTTGGCCGCAAGGCTCTGGCCCAGCCTGGAAATCCACATACCGGGTCAGTGCGCCCTGATCAGAGGCCACGGTTGGCCTCCGGAAGCGGTCACGTCGGGTCGCATGTACGGGCCGTTGGGCGAAGTCGGGGGCATGTCCAGGTTTCGCGGCTTGTTGTCAGCGATAACGATCACTGTGGAGACGGCCGCCTTAAGGAGCCGATAACCCTGAACCGAGGGCTGTCCCTAATCGATCACCTTCAGCAACTGCTCCGTCAGCGGCGGTTCACCCGGAACCAGCACGTCGACGACCCGCCATGACTGGCCCTCTTTCAGCAGCTTCAGGGTCTGGGTTCGCGTCTCGCCCAGATTGGTGAACACCACGACCGCCTCGGCCGTCGCCGCGCCGGTCTCCGTCACCACCACCGAGTCGAGCGTCAGTCCGTCGCTGTCCTGACAGCCGCAGATCGGGTCGTGGTTCAGATAGGGCACCTCGCCGTCCGCCTTGCGGAAGTCGGCCCCGATCATCGCGTTCAGTGTCCGCCCGTAGATCGGGTCCCGCCCCGGCGGCAGCGGCTCCAGCCCACCGCCGTCCGCGGCATAGACGGCATACAGGGACCGCACGAACGATTCGGGGCCGTCCAGCGCCGCGGCATAGATGGCCGGTCGCCCCGGCGGCAGGGCCGCGACGACCTCAGCCGCCGGCTGGATATGGGTCGGCTCATGGTCGGAACAGGCCGCCAGGCCCGCAATGGCGGCAAAGGCTGCGAGGGCAAGCGGTACGGCCGGATACGGAACACGCATGCGAAATCTCCCTGTTACCCCAGTATCCCGTCGCCATCCTCCCATGGCAAGGCTTACACCGGCTATGGCGCAGCCCCCCGCCCCTCTGCTAGACCGGCCTGACCATGACCGTCCGCGTCCTTCGCCCGATTTCGATTAGCCACCCGGCGTAAGACCTCCGAAGACGGGGGTCGAGGCTTCGGCCTCGCATACGCCGGGATCGAACCTCACGCGTCAGACGGCCAGCCGGCCGGCGGCGCGCCCGAATGACCTGCGAACGATCACCCTGAACACGCCGAGACACCCCATGGCCGACGCCAAAACTCCCGAGTCCCCCACCGGCCGCGACTATCGCGAAACGGTCTTCCTGCCCGAGACGCCCTTCCCCATGCGCGGTGGCCTGCCGCAGAAGGAACCGCTGATCCTCGAACAATGGGGTGACCTGTACGCCACCCTGCGTACCGCCCGTCAGGCCCAGAAGGCTCCGCTGTACGTGCTGCACGACGGCCCGCCCTATGCCAACGGCGACATCCACATCGGCCATGCCCTGAACAAGACGCTGAAGGACTTCGTCGTCCGCAGCCGCTTCCTGCTGGGCTATGACGTCGACTACGTGCCCGGCTGGGACTGCCACGGCCTGCCGATCGAATGGAAGATCGAGGAACGCTTCCGCAGCCAGGGCAAGCGCAAGGACGAGGTCTCCAAGGCCGACTTCCGCGCTGCGTGCCGCGAATACGCCACCGGCTGGATCGACGTGCAGCGCGACCAGTTCAAACGCCTCGGCATTACCGCCGACTGGGACAACCGCTACGCCACGATGGATTTTGCCACCGAGGCCGCCATCGTCCGCGAGTTCCACAAGTTCAAGAATTCGGGCCAGCTGTACCGCGGCTCCAAGCCGGTCATGTGGTCGCCGGTCGAGCGCACCGCCCTGGCCGACGCCGAGATCGAATACCACGACCACACCAGCCCCACGATCTGGGTCAAATTCCCCGTCACCGGTGTGACGGACCACCATCCCGACGACCTGCTCAGCTTCCGTCATGCCAATCCGTCGATCGTCATCTGGACCACCACCCCGTGGACCATCCCGGCCAACCGCGCCCTCAGCTACGGTCCCGACATCAGCTACGGCCTGTATGAGGTCACGGCCATGGAGACCGGGCTGGAGTTCGAACCCTGGGCCAAGCCCGGTGACCGGCTGATCCTCGGCGACAAGCTGGCCGAAGAGGTCTTCAAGGCCGCGAAGATCGCGACCTGGACGCGGCTGGACACGATCGACCCCTCGGGTCTGGAATGCGCCCACCCGCTGGCGGCCCTGTCGTCCGGCTATGGCTTCTCCGTGCCCCTGCTCGCCGGCGACCACGTCACCGACGACGCCGGCACCGGCTTCGTTCATACCGCGCCCGGCCACGGGGCCGACGACTTCGAGGTGTGGAAGGCCCACGGCCATCACGAGGTACCGGACACGGTCGACGCCGAGGGGGCCTACTACCCCTCCGTCCCCCTGTTCGCCGGACTCAAGGTGCTGGAGACCGAAGGCAAGAAGACCGGCAAGTTCGGTCCGGCCAATCCGGCGGTGATGGAGAAGCTGATCGAGGCGGGCAATCTGCTGGCGCGCGGCCGGATGGAGCATTCCTACCCGCACAGCTGGCGCTCCAAGGCTCCGATCATCTTCCGCAACACGCCGCAGTGGTTCATCTCCATGGATGAAGCCCTGAAGGACGGCGACACCCTGCGCGACAAGGCCCTGACCGCCATCGACGCCACCGCCTTCCATCCGGTCTCGGGCAAGAACCGTATCCGCTCGATGGTCGAGGGCCGCCCCGACTGGCTGATCAGCCGCCAGCGCGCCTGGGGCACGCCGCTGGCCATGTTCGTCGACAAGGAAACCGGCCAGCCCCTGCATGACGCCGAGGTTGATGCCCGCATCCTGACCGCCATCACCGAGGGCGGGGCCGACGCCTGGTTCGATCGCCCCGACGCCGACTTCCTCGGCCAGCACGATCCGAAACGCTATGAGAAAATCGGCGACATCCTCGATGTCTGGTTCGACTCCGGCTGCACCCACGCCTTCACGCTCGAGCCACGGGTCCCGGCCCTGGGCTATGTCGGCGACCGTCCGTCGCACTGGCCCGCCGATCTCTATCTCGAAGGCTCGGACCAACACCGCGGCTGGTTCCAGTCCAACCTGCTCGAAGGCTGCGGCACCCGCGGTCGCGCCCCCTATGAGGCCGTGCTGACCCACGGCTTCACCCAGGACGAGAACGGGGAGAAGATGTCCAAGTCCAAGGGCAACACCACCGACCCGGCCGTGATCATCAAGGAGTCAGGGGCCGACATCCTGCGTCTGTGGGTCGCCCTGGTCGACTATGCCGAGGACCAGCGGATCGGCAAACAGATCCTGCAGACGACGGTCGACGCCTATCGCAAGCTGCGCAACACCGTCCGCTACCTGCTGGGGGCGCTGGCCGATTTCGACGAGGCCGAACGCCTGCCGCTGGACCAGATGCCGCCGCTGGAGAAATTCATCCTGCACCGCCTGTGGGAACTGGATGGCCAGGTACGCGATGCCTATGCCGACTACCGCTTCCAGGACGTGGTCCGCCCGGTGCTGGAGTTCTGCTCCAACGACCTGTCGGCCCTGTATTTCGACATCCGCAAGGACGCCCTCTACTGCGACCGCCCCGACTCGATCCGTCGCCGCGCGGCCCGCACCGTCATGCATGAGGTGTTCATGCGCCTGACTGCCTGGCTGGCCCCCCTGACCCCCTTCACCATGGAAGAGGCCTGGACCACCCGCTACCCGGAGGCGGGCACCAACTGCCTGCGCGTCATCCCCGAGACCCCGTCCGCGTGGAAGAACGCCGCAGAGGCCCGACGCTGGGAGGCGGTCGAGACCGTGCTGGAGGTCGTCAACGAGGCGCTGGAAGAGTCGCGCCGCGCCAAGACCATCGGCGGGGCGCTGGACGCCTGGCCCGTGGTTACCGGCCCGGCCGCCGCCTTCGCCGCCTTCGAGGGGCTGGATCCGGCCGAGGTGTTCCGCACCTCGGGGGCGGAACTGGTTCCCGGTGGCGACGCCGTGACGGTCGAGGTCAAGCTGGCCGAGCACCCGAAATGCGCCCGCTCCTGGCGCCGGGTGCCCGACGTCGGTTCCGATCCCGCCTTCCCCGAGCTCAGCGCCCGGGACGCCGATGCCGTGCGCTGGTGGGACGCCGCGCGGGCCGGCTAAATCCCTCCCCCCGGAGGGAGGGGGGCGGGAACAATCCTCAGAACACGCCACAGCGCAGGACCCTTCGCCGCACCCCACAGGACACGCAACAATCCTGCGGGTTTTCAGGGTCTTGATGCACGACCTTCCCGCCTTGACCTTCGCCCCCCTCGCCTATAGGTTCCGCGCCGAATTCAGACCCGTACCGACCCCGTCGGAACGCTGAGTAAAACAACCCATGTCCCTGCCCAAGGAATCGCGCGAAGAGGCGATCAAACGCCTTAACGACAGCGCCTCGGCTCTTGAAGCGCGAACCGCGCGACCGGAGCATTCGGCGGCGGGACATGCCGCGGCCAGTCAGGCGTGGCGTATCCTCGCCGACCTGTTCGGCGGCGTGTTCGTGGGTGTGGCGGCGGGTTTCCTCGTGGACCGGTTCTTCGGAACCGCCCCCGTGGGCATTATCGGCGGCGTCCTTCTGGGCTTCGCCGTTTCGATCTGGATGGCGCGCCTGACGGCGAATCGCCTGATGGCGCAAGCAAAACTGGAAGGCGAGCCACCCTCGGTTCCCTTCGACGAAGACGAAGAAGACTAAGGACCCGATGGCCGATCCGATTCATCAGTTCCAGATCCAGCCCCTGCCCGGCCTGGATTTCGGTGAAGTCACCCTGCCGCTCGTCGGCACGGTGCATCTGGCCGTGACCAATTCCCACCTGGCCATGACCGTGGCCTTCGGCCTTGTGATCCTGTTCCTGTCGCTGGTGACCGCCAAGGCGCAGGTTGTACCCGGCCGGATGCAGGCCGCGGGCGAGGCCCTGTTCGGCATGATCGATGATCTGGCCGAATCGATTATCGGCCCTGAGGGCAAGTCGCTCTTCCCCTTCATCTTCACCATCTTCACCTTCATTCTGGCGATGAACGTACTGGGCCTGTTCCTCAGCTTCACCGCCACATCGCAGCTGGCCGTGACCGCCACCTTCGCCCTGCTGACCATCGGCCTGGTGCTGATCATCGGCTTCGCCAAACACGGCCTCGGCTTCTTCAAGCTGTTCGTGCCGTCGGGCGTGCCGTGGCCGGTGCTGTTCCTGGTCGTGCCGATTGAGTTCGTCTCCTTCCTGCTGCGCCCGATCACCCTCGCCCTTCGTCTGTTCGGCAACATGCTGGGCGGTCACGTGGCGCTGAAGGTCTTCGCCGGCTTCATCATCGCCCTGGGCGGACTGGCGGCCTCGGGCGGCCTCGGCTATCTCGGCATTCCGGGTGCAGCCCTGTCGCTCGGCATGGTCGTCGGCCTGACCGCGCTGGAGTTCCTCGTGGCCTTCCTTCAGGCCTTCGTTTTCGCTGTTCTGACCTGCGTCTATCTCAATGACGTGGTCAATCTGGGTCACGGCCACTAGGCCAAAGCCTGTCTTTCCCCCCACCAACCAAGACCAACCAGGATTAGAGATTATGGAAGTAGAAGCAGCCAAGGCCATCGGCGCAGGCCTCGCGACCCTCGGCATGATCGGTGCCGGCATCGGCGTCGGAAACATCTTCGGCAACTTCCTCTCGGGTGCCCTGCGCAATCCGTCGGCTGCCGGCAGCCAGATCGGCAACCTGTTCGTGGGCGCCGCCCTCGCCGAAGCCCTGGGCATTCTCGCCTTCGTGCTCGGCATCCTGATCTTCTACGGCTGATTCCGTTCCGGCGACGGCGTGGCCCCTGCGGGCCGCGCCGTCGCGCCTGATTTCAAGACAGACGATCCATGGCCCCTGCACCCAATACTGTTCTTCATTCCGAGGTCCCGACCCCGCTTGACGTGGCGGATACCCATGCCTCGACCGAAGCCCTGCACACGGTTGAAGGCGGCGGCCTGCCCCAGTTCGAGTTCCAGCACTGGTTCGGCCAGATTGTCTGGCTGGTCATCCTGTTCCTCGCCCTCTACCTGCTGATTTCCCGGGTCTTCGCCCCGCGTCTGCGCGGCGTCATCGACCAGCGCGCCGCGACCATCGCCACGGCGGTGGAAACCGCCCGTCAGGTTCAGACCGAAGCGGCCGCCCAGGCTGAGGTCGCCAAGGCCGAAGTGGCCGAGGCCCGCGCCACCTCCCGTTCCATGGCCTCCGCTGCCAAGACCCGCGTCGCTGATGAAGCCGCCCGACGCGGTGCCGCCGAGGAAGCCGTCGTCAACGCCCGGATCGCCGAGGCCGAGACCGCTATCGGCAAGACCCGCGATGCGGCCATGACCAATGTCACCACCATCGCGGCCGACACGGCCGCCGCCATCGTCGAACGCCTGACCGGCACCAAGGCCGGTGCCGGCGAGGTCGCCGCGGCCGTCAAGGGAGCCGCCTGACATGAACATGTTCTTTGCCTGGGCCGAATTCTGGAACTTCCAGAACCCCGAACTGTGGGTCGGCGTCGGCCTGATTCTGTTCTTCGCCATCCTGGTCGCCGCCGGTGTGCCCAAGTTGATCGCCGGCCATCTGGACGCCACGGCCACCAAGATCCAGAACGAGCTGGACGAGGCGACCCGCCTGCGCACCGAGGCCGAGGCCCTGCTGAAGCAGATCCGGGCCGAAAAGGCCGAGGCCGAGGTTCAGGCCGGCCAGATGCTGGCCGCCGCCGAGGCCGATGCCCGCATCATGGAGACCGAGGCCAAGGCCAAGCTGGAAGAAAGTCTGACGCGTCGTCAGGCCCTCGCCGAGCAACGCATCGCCCAAGCCGAGGCCCAGGCCACGGCCGAGGTCAAGGCCGCTGCCGCCGACCTGGCGGCCCGCGCCGCCGAACAGATCCTCGCCGCCCGTCTGGCCGGTCAGACCAAGGACCCGCTGGTCGATGCCGCCATCGCCCAGATCGGCAACCGCCTGAACTAGACCGCGTCAAGCTTCGAGCCAACATCCAGGCCCCGCCGGGCAACCGGCGGGGCCTTCGTCGTTTCAGTGCGCCGTGGCACCGTCGATCGCCGTGTGGGCGTGCCGCTCTCGAGCGAGCATCCGGGCATAGACATTGCCCAGGACCACCCCGAACACCGCATGGGTCAGCAGCATCCAGCCGACGACACCAAAGCCGGTCGGGCCGGTGAAGGTGCGCGGATCCCCGATCATGATGATGACCAGCATCAACAGGACCCAGGAGCCCACCGCGAAGGCGATCCCCTTGGTTTCGGGCGTCGAGGTGGGCAGCCGGCTGTACAGAATCCCGAACAGGGGTCCCAGAATCACCGTGCCTGTCAGCAGATGCACCGCCCAGCCCACGGACAGGTTGCCGTCCATGCCGATCAGGTGCGCCAGCACCGCCGGAAACGGATCAAACCATTTGAGAAACAGTACATTGACCAGTTCGAGAACCGAGACCGCCAGCGTGGCCAACAGGCCGGCGATCATGCCTTTTTGTACGCGTGACATCATGACTTCTAGCGCCTCCCAACGCTGTGTTTCGCTGATTTCCGCACGGACAAGCATACGCCTGCAGGGCGTAACGCCGTTCACATTCACGTGCGCGGGGTCGGGAGGAGGCTAGCGGGTAACGCGACGGACCTGGCGGCGCGTGAATTTGCGCAACCGGGCCAGGATCCGGCGGCGGCGGCTCAACACCAGCCGCTCCGCTCGCAGCGCCTGTTGCCAGAACACCGGAGCGTACTCCGGATTCTTGCGCAGCAGGCGGCGGAACGGATAGACGAATTTGGGCCGCTTGCGCTGGGCCCGGATGAACTGGCGCTTGGCCCAGTAGGAATTCTTCAGGACCAGGGCCAGGCCCAGCATCGACACCGGCACGCCCAGCGGGCCCGGCAGCGGCGCGATCGCGATCCCGGCCAGGAACAGGCCCGCACCGGCCGCCATCTGACCCCAGCGCACCGCCCGGTCAAACACGGGTGCCGACCGCCGGAAGCGGACATAAGGCTCGGAAAGGGACATGGCGAAGGTCACGATGGATCGGTCTCAAGCGGGGATACTGGCAACGCCCCGGATTGCTCCGGGTTCACCCTGACCGACGACGACTCGCCGACCGTGATGACCTTGCCACAACGACGTTTACAATCTGTTCCAAGGCCGAACCGTGGCGACCGGATGAACCTTCTGTAAGACACCGTCGACACCGACCGGCCCGTGGCCGATCCGCCACAGAACGGGCCGTTACCCGGGCTGTCAGACCGCCGCGCTGTTCGATCCCGGGGGCGCACTCCAGCGCAACTGGGGCGACCGGGCCGCCCGGGTCTCGTCCAGTCGCTTCAGCGGCGCGTGGAACGGGGCCCCCTTGAAGCGATCGACATCCCCGGCCCTGGCCGCCTCGGCCAGCGCCCGCATGGCATGGATGAAGCGATCCAGCTCCTGCTTGGACTCGGTCTCGGTCGGCTCGATCAGCATGGCCCCATGGACGACTAGCGGGAAATACATGGTCATCGGGTGGAAGCCCTCGTCGATCATCGCCTTGGCGAAATCGAGCGTGGTGACATCGGTGCCCTTCAGCCAGCGATCGTCGAACAGCGCCTCGTGCATGCACGGCCCTTCCGGGAACGCCACGCTCATCACGTCTGACAGTCGCGCCTTGATGTAGTTGGCGTTCAGCACCGCGTCCTCGGCCACTTGGCGCAGGCCGTCCGAGCCGTGGCTCATCATGTAGGACAGGGCCCGCACGAACATGCCCATCTGGCCGTGGAAGGCGCACAGCCGGCCGAAGGCCTGCTCCGCCTCGTCCTCGGCCCGCTCGACCAGTTTGAAGCCGTCGCCGTCGTTGACGACCCAGGGGGCCGGAGCGAAC
>TARA_R110001606_G_scaffold86485_2_pt1 | contig 102122 bp, 85 predicted proteins | sample TARA_R110001606 | Tara Oceans TARA_R110001606 (sample SAMEA4398315) | marine metagenome | biome: Polar Biome; feature: [SRF] surface water layer (ENVO:00010504); material: water (ENVO:00002006), including particulate matter (ENVO:01000060) such as... | depth 5 m | reverse complement strand
ATCAGTCAAAAAATGGTGATTAAAGAAGTAAAATTGTTAGAAAAAACAGGAGGAAATTCTGATATTAAAAATGGCTAAACATACAAAACACTCAAATTTAGAAAAAAGAAATAACGATAATTTTGCTCCGAATGAAATTGCAATTTTGGGTACAAATTGTGGTGTGATTTCTGATTTAGTTCACAAAGTTTCAAAGAAATTATCGAATTATAAATTGGCATATTTTGATGCTTCGCATGAAAAAGATGTTGAGCAAAATAATATGTCAGAATATGTTTTTCATCACGAAGGAAATGTACAAATCACAACTTCTGGCAATGTTAATAAATTTCAGCAACGTTTAGATTTTGCACAGTTTGATTTTGTTTTTATCAACGGGAATCATTATCAAGGAGCAAAACAAATTTTAATTTTAGATGAAGCAAAAGAAGCTTCTGTTTTAAAAAGATTAGAGCAATTAGAGAATATTCAGTTTGTTGTGAAATTGAAATCAGAATCTGAATATTTTGATTTTTTGGAGGAAAAATATCCGGAGATTAAAAACCTGAATTGCTATATAATTGATGAAATTGATCTTATTGCAAATCACATCAATAATTTAATTCAAGAAAAAATTTCGCATGTTAAAGGATTGGTTTTAGTTGGTGGAAAAAGTACAAGAATGGGAACAGATAAATCTGAACTCAATTATTTTGGAAAATCACAAAAAAAATACGCTAAAATACTGCTTGAAAACCAAAATTTAGAAACGTTTTATTCTGTTAAAAATCAATCAGATAAAAGCTTTGAAATTTCTGATAAATTTCATAATTTAGGTCCGTTTGGCGGTATCTGTTCTGCATTTCTAAAAGACCCAAATTCGGCTTGGTTTGTGTTGGCAACAGATGTTCCTTTTGTGAATGAAGAAATAATTCAGTTACTTTTAAAACATAGAAATCCGAGTAAAGTGGCAACCGCAATTAAGGGGAAAGGAAAAGACTTTCCAGAACCTTTAATTACCATTTACGAACCAAAAGCGTATCCTATTTTGTTGCAATATTTAGCACAAGGATATTCTTGTCCTAGAAAAGTTTTAATTAATTCTGATGTTGAAATTGTAGAGATTGATGATGATTTTATCAGAAATATAAATACGCCGGAAGAGTTTGAGGTTGCTAAAAAAGAGATTGGAAATTAATGGATAAAAATCAGCTTTTTAAACGTCAAATAACCTTGTCAGAAATTGGTGAAGTTGGGCAACAAAAATTGGAAAACGCAAAAGTTTTGGTAGTTGGTTGTGGAGGTTTAGGAAGTCCGATTGCGGTTTATTTAGCGTCAAGTGGCGTTGGAAAAATCCATTTGGTAGATTTTGACACTGTTGATATTACCAATTTACACCGCCAAGTTTTTTATTCTTTAGATGATGTTGGTAAGTCAAAATCGGTAGTTTTATCAGCATTTATAAAAAAAAGAGCACCTTTTACAGAAGTCAGTTTTACAAATAACCCAATTACAAAAGAAAATGTTTTTGAGTTGATTGAACGTGTAGATATTGTTGTTGACGGAACAGATTCTTTACCAACAAAATACTTGTTAAATGATGCTTGTGTAATTAAAAATAAGCCCTTAGTGTATGGTTCTTTGTATAAGTTTGATGGTTATGTGGCTACTTTTAATGTTTTGCAAAAAGACGGAAATTATTCATCAAATTTAAGAGATGCGTTTCCAGAAATGGCAACAGATATTCCTAATTGTGAAGAAGCAGGAACTTTAAATTCTATTGTTGGCATGATTGCAACGCAGCAAGTAAATGAAGTTTTAAAATTGATTACCGGAATTGGAAATCCGTTAACAAATCAATTACTGATTTATAATTCTCTTGAAAATACGCAACTAAAGATGAAGTTAAAACCAACTGTTTTAAAAGATAAAATTGCTAAACTATTTAAAGTTCAAACGTATTTTGATATTGCTTGTAGTACTCAAAATCCAGCTTGGCAAATATCACCTAATTTTGATTTTAAATCTTTAGGTGATTCTAATTTAGAAATTATTGCTGTTTTACCCAATTTAAATTTGCCTTTTAAAGTTGATCAAACAATTCCTATTCAGCAATTTAATGCTGATAAAATTACCATTGATAAAAGCAAAACGTATGTAATGGTTTGTCAAAGAGGATTTAATAGTTACAAGGCCACAGAAAAATTGAAAGCGGAATATCCAGATTTAAAAGTCTTTAATTTAACTGGAGGAATATCAAGTTATTAAATTTTGAAAAAGAAAAATGTAATTATTTCATTCGGAAAAAGATCTATTTTTAGTAGATTATTATCTGCCGTTTTTTATGCTATAATGGTGTATGTTTTGGTACTCTTTTTTCTTAATAATGCATTTGAATTTACTGAAAAATATTTTATTTCTTTTTTGCATTTAGTAAAATTTGAATTGATTTTAATCGGATTTGCGCTACCCTTTTCCTTATCAGTTTCTCATCATTTTAATTTTGTAGAAATGAAATACAGAAAGTTTTATTTTGTTGGCCCAATTGGTTACGGCATTTGGCAAAAGTTTAAAAAACTAGACAGAGTTTCTACGTTTTTAAATAGTAGAAATGAATGTGAAGTTACTATTTGGGATATCAGAAATAATAGATACAAAATTGCCGTTTTTAATAAAATTAATGATGCTGTTATTTATGGTAGAGATTTAGCAGAAAATATAGAAATAAAATTTAAAGAACGAAATTAATTAAATGAATAATCCTATAGAATTTTACGTTCAGCAAAAAGCTGAATTAGAGAAAGAAGCTTCTTCTCTTAAAAAGAAACTAATCAATTTAGGAATCTTTAGATTCGCTGTTTTTTTAGGAATTGCATTTTTAATCTATCTTACTTTTGGCGCCTATCCGGATGTGTTTCTCATCGCTTTTCTAGGGATTGCATTTTTTACTTTTTTGGTTTTAAAGTTCATCAAGTTAAAAAGAGAAAAAGAACTTATTGATGCCAAAATTAAGATCAATTCAATAGAAATTAAAGTTTTAAATCGTGATTTTCATCAGTTAGAAACTGGAGAAAAATTTATAAATCCGTTGCATTTTTACAGTAATGATATTGATTTATTTGGTAAAGGTTCGTTTTTTCAATATCTAAATAGAACGGCTACAAAAGATGGAAAAAATCTTTTGGCAAATACATTAACAGAAAATAAAACGACAGCTATTTTAGAAAAACAAAATGCTTTAAAAGAGCTTTCTGATAAAGCGATTTGGAGGCAACATTTTTCTGCTTTAGCAAGCTTAGTTTCTGTTAAAATTACAACCAAATCCATTGTAAGTTGGATTTCTAATTACACTTCGGTTTTTCCTACATATTTAGCGAAAATTCAAATAGTATTTTCTTTAATTTCTGTGATTTTAATTGTTCTTATTTCTTTTGGAATCATTCCGTTTGCAATTCTGATTATTTGGTTTTTTGTAGGACTTTTTATTACAGGGAGTTTCATCAAAAAAACCAGTCATTTATACTCAGAAACCGATAAAGTTCGAGAAACTTTTAAGCAATATCATCAATTGTTAAATGAAATAGAAAACGAAGAATTTACTTCTAAAATATTAAAAGAGAAACAAGAAATTATTAAGTCAGAAAGTAAAAAAGCTTCTGTAATTTTTAAAGAATTTTCTAAAATTTTAGATGGTTTTGATCAACGGAATAACGTCATTATTGCTGTGTTGGGAAATGGCTTGTTTTTATCAGAAATATTTAATGCTTATAAAGTAGAAAAATGGATTTTAAATTATAAACATACGGTACAAAAATGGTTTGAAGTTGTTGCTTTTTTTGATGCTCAAAATTCGTTAGCAAACTTTAAATTTAATCATCCAAAATTTGTGTTTCCCGAAATTTCTAATGAAAAAGAAATTATAAAAGCGACTAGTTTAGGGCATCCTTTATTAAAAGTTGATAAAAGAATTGACAATGATTTTGTGATTGATGACGAGCAGTTTTTTATTGTAACTGGTGCAAATATGGCTGGTAAAAGCACGTTTTTAAGAACGGTTTCTTTATCAATTGTAATGGCAAATTGTGGGTTGCCTGTTTGTGCAGAACGTTTTAAATATCAGCCAATAAAACTGATTACAAGTATGCGAACTACAGATTCTTTAACAGAAGATGAATCTTATTTTTATTCGGAATTAAAGCGTTTAAAATTTATTGTTGATGAAATTAAAGTTGAAAAATACTTTATTATTTTAGATGAAATTTTAAAAGGAACCAACAGTAAAGACAAAGCAATTGGATCTAAAAAGTTTGTAGAAAAATTATCAAAATCTAAATCAACAGGAATTATTGCAACTCATGATGTGAGTTTGTGTGAATTAGAAAACGAGTTTTTAGCAATCAAAAATTATTATTTTGATGCAGAAATTATCAATGACGAATTACACTTTGATTACACTTTAAAAAACGGAATTTGTAAAAATATGAACGCTTCTTTCTTATTACAAAAAATGAAGATTGTTTAAGTTTTTTTTGATTTAAAAGCGACAATATTATAAAAAAGGAAGCAAGCCACAAGATTCAAGAAGCAAGAGAAACTTTATTCGGTTAATGTTTTTTATCTCACATTTTCATAGAAAAAATGGGTGAATCTCTGTGGAATAATCTATGCAATTTGTTAGCTTTAACTGAACAAGAACTTTTTTATTGCCACTCTAACGTTTCAATAATGTGTAAAATATCTTTTTTGATGTAATCTACAGCAGGCAAAATTGAATCGTAATTTGGTTTTGCATAAAAATATAAAGAGCCTTTTATAAAGTTATGGGTGCTATCCGTTACATGAAATTGAATTTGAGAAGCGGCGTTTCCAGTAATTTCATATAAACTTCCATATACTCTTTTTTTAGGGTTTAAAAAGTCTTTTGGTATAATTTGTTCCGCTTTTACAGCATGTTTAAAAACCAATTTCTCGGCTTCTGTTAAAAGCTCATTTAAATTATTTTCTACAGGTCTGTACGTAATATCTATAGATGCTTTTATATTTGGATAAATGATTTTTAACCAATTATTTTTTTCATCAATTATTTTTGTATTTTTTAAAACTTCAAAATAATAAGGCCTTTCTAAAGCTAAATTTGTGTATTCTTTTTTAGGATATTCTAAACTCAGATAGGCTTTTGGTTTTGGTAAAATATCAGTATTGCAAGAAGTGAAAGTTGCTAAAATAAAAAGTATAAGAATGTTACGCATTTCGGGTTGCTTTTATTTGTTTGATGCGTTTTTTGTCTAACGCTTCAATAGTAAACGTGTAATTCTTAAAATTTATTTTCTCGCCTTTTTTAGGAAATTTTCCAGAAATTTCTAATATAAAACCAGCAATTGTTTCGCTTTCACCTTTTTCTTGTTCAAAAATTTCTTCATCTTCATCATCTAAAACCCTGCAAAAATCTTTAATACTTGTTTTACCTTCAAAAATGTAATTATTTTCATCAATTTTAGAATACGCTAAATCTTCATCATCAAATTCGTCGTTAATATCGCCTACAATTTCTTCAATAACATCTTCTAAGGTAACCAAACCACTTGTACCTCCATATTCATCAACAACAATAGCTAAATGGTTTTTACGAGATCTAAAGTTATCTAACAAATCATCTAACTTTTTGTTTTCTGGTACAAAAAAAGCTTCACGAACTAAACTTTGCCATTTAAAATCTTTTTTATTTAAATGTGCCAATAAGTCTTTAGCGTACAAAACGCCTACTATATTATCTATATTTTCTTTATAAACTGGGTTTCTAGAATATCCGTTTTCTAAAATCTTAGATAAAACGTTTTCATAGGTTTCCGTATCCGAAAGTGCAAAAATATCAATTCTAGGTTTCATAATTTGCACGGTTTCTGTATTTCCAAAATTCACAATTCCTTGTAAAATTTTTTGTTCATCTTTAGTGGTCGCGCCTTCGGATGTAAGTTCTAAAGCTTGAGACAATGTTTCTACAGAAAAATTAGTGTTTTTACTACCTAGTTTTTTTTCAATAAATTTTGTTAACGAAATTAAAGGCATGCTAAAAGGAGTAAGCAACACATTTATGACTCCTATAAATTTAGCCATTTTTTTTGAAAAAGGAAGTGCGTTTCTAGAGGCATATACTTTAGGTAAAACCTCTCCAAATAATAGAATTAGGAAGGTTACCAGTATTACTTCAATTAAAAAGCGAACAGGAACTAAGAAAAAATGAAGGTTTAATTCATAGTTAAAATCACCAAAAAAAGTGTCTGCTAAAGAAGCAAATAGCAACACAATTAAAATATTAACAAAGTTATTTGTAATTAAAATTGCGGCTAATAATTTTCTTGGTCTTTGTAATAAGGTTACAATAATATTTTCATCCTTTCCGTCGTTAGATAGTTCGTTTAAATCTGTTTGAGAAAGAGAGAAAAAAGCTACTTCAGTTCCCGATATTAAAGCGGATCCTATTAATAGAGCCAATAATGCAATAATATTAATGGCAGATAAAATATTAATTGAAGTAATAAATAGTAATAAAGGTTCAGGATCTGGGTCCAAGTTTTAAAGTTTTAAATATTAAAAAGGTAAATCGTCTTCTTTTTCTGTTGCAACAGTTTTAGGTTTTGCAGCAGTTTGTTGATTTTGTTGTGGGTTATTGGTGGTTTCAAGACTTTTTTTGGTGGTTAAAAAAGTCATTTCATTTACATAAATTTCTGTTGAATAGCGTTTAACACCATCTTGCTCCCATTGTTTGTTTTTAAGTTTTCCTTCCACATACACTTTATCGCCTTTAGAAAGATATTTTTCGCAAATTTCTGCCAATTTATTTCTAACAACAATATTGTGCCAATCTGTAGTAATAATTTTTTCGCCAGTTTGTTTGCTTGTGTAACTTTCGCTAGTGGCAATAGGGAATCTTCCAATAGAGTTGCCTCCTTCAAAATAATGCATTTTTATAGCATCGCCTAAATTACCTATTAAAATTACTTTGTTTACAGTGCTTGCCATCGCTTTTTTATTTACAGTTCAAATGTACTAAAAATATCAATTACTTTTAAGTTGAAATTCTTCTATAAAATTGGCTATTAAAACTGGTACAGGGTATTTTTTAATCTCGTTCCAGTTTATTTTTGCTTTGGATGATTTTGCGGTTTCTACGATCCAAAACTGTGTGTATAAATGTTGGTGAGATAATTTATGAATGATTTCTTTTTCATTAAATAAAGAAATGGTGGTTTCATCAGGAAATAGTTTCATAAATTTTTCTGATGAAATAAGCGTTTCCGTATCAATTATAGTATCGCTTTCAATTAAAGGAAACTGATACAGACCTTGCCAAATTCCTTTGCCTTTTCTTTCTGATAAAATGGTTGTATCATCAGCTGTTTTAATCACAAGAAAATTAAAATAACGATTTCTAACTTTCACTTTCTTTTCTTTTACAGGCAGTTCTTTGGTTAGTTTCTTTTCTAAAGCTACACAACTATCAGAAAACGGACACGTTTCGCAAAGCGGATTTTGTGGTTTACAATGCAATGCGCCAAAATCCATTAAAGCTTGATTGTAATCACCAGGTTGCTTTGTGTCTAGTAACGTTTGTGCTAAAATTTTAAATTCTTTAATTCCTGCGGATGAATTTATAGGAGTATTGATGCCAAAATATCTTGATAAAACACGGTAAACATTGCCATCTACAACTGCGGTTGTTTCATTAAAACAAATGGATGCAATTGCAGAAGCGGTATAATCGCCAATTCCTTTTAGTTTAATTATTTCTTTATAGGTTGATGGAAATTGGCCATTTAGCTCGTTTGCAATTTGTTTGGCAGTAAAATGAAGGTTTCTTGCACGAGAATAATACCCTAAACCTTGCCACATTTTTAAAACGGTACTTTCATCCGCTTTAGCGAGGTCGAAAACAGTTGGAAAAGTGGTCGTAAATTTTAAATAATATGCCATTCCTTGGGCAACTCTTGTTTGTTGTAGCATAATTTCGCTCAACCAAATAAAATAAGGGTTCTTAGTTTTACGCCAAGGTAATTCCCTGTTGTTTTGTAACTGCCAATATATTAAAGTGTTAGAAAATTTCATGGTTAAAAAATAGATTTGCAATATTACATTTTAAAATTAAGATAAAATTAAGTGTTAATCTTTTTGGAATTGATTAATTATCATATATTTGCATCCGCATTTTTGAGAGTAAATTAACAAAAAAATAGTAAAAATAGAATCATGACGAAAGCAGATATCGTATCAAAAATTTCAGACAAATCTGGTATAGAAAAAACAGATGTTTTAGCAACTGTTGAAGCATTTATGGCTGAAGTAAAGGGTGCATTAGAAAATGGCGATAACGTTTATTTAAGAGGTTTTGGTAGTTTCATTATCAAAACAAGAGCAGAAAAAACGGGTAGAAATATTTCAAAAAATACGACTATTAAGATTCCAGCTCACAATATTCCAGCTTTTAAGCCGGCTAAAACTTTTACTGAAGGAGTAAAAAATAAAGTAGCGGTTAAGTAACACAATATTAATCTAAACCTTAAAAAGAGGTTTATAAAATCTGAACATTATGCCAAGTGGTAAAAAAAGAAAGAGAGCAAAAATCTCTACACACAAAAGAAAGAAAAGAGCTAGAGCAAATAGACACAAGAAAAAGTAAGCATTCGCTTACTTTTTCGTTTATTGTTTAGCGTAAAAAAACAAAAGTTCATTGACATCGAGGTTTGTTTAACCTCACTGGTATTAAAAATACCTGACAATATTAAACCATCTACACAATTAAGTGTAGTGTTAAAACCAGTTCAGTATGAAAACAGAATTAATAATTCGTTCAAATTCATCTGATATTGATTTTGCCTTATTAAGAGATGGAAAACTTATTGAATTAAATAATGAAACAACTGATAATAAATTTTCTGTAGGCGATATATTTTTAGCCAAAATAGGAAAAGTGTTAACAGGTTTAAATGCTGCCTTTGTAAATGTAGGATATCCAAAAGATGGATTTTTACATTATCATGATTTAGGTGCGCAAGTAAACTCATTAAACTCATTCATTAAGAAAGTAAGCACAGGTAATTATAAAGAATTCACTTTAAAAAATTTCCGAAAGGAAGAAGACATTAACAAAGACGGTAGTATTAACAATGCATTAAAAACAGGGCAAAACCTATTAGTGCAAATTGTAAAAGAACCAATTTCTACAAAAGGCCCAAGATTAAGCTCAGAGCTTTCTATAGCTGGTAGATTCTTGGTTTTAGTTCCTTTTTCTAATAGAGTTTCTGTATCACAAAAAATAGAAGACCCAGAAGAAAAAGAACGTTTAAAAAGATTGGCAAAGAGCATAAAGCCCAAAGGTTTTGGCGTTATTCTTAGAACTGTTGCCGAAGGCAAAAAAGTAGCAGAACTAGATAAAGATTTGCAAAACTCATTAGAACGTTGGAAAACAATGTGTAAGAGAATACCGAACACAAACACACCAACAAAAATTTTAAGTGAGTTAAATAGAGCATCTTCTATTTTAAGAGATGTTATGAATGAAACTTTTACAAACATTGTAACTAATGATGAAACTTTGAAAGTAGAAATTAAAGAATATCTTCAAGAAATTTATCCTGAGAAGGAAGGGATTGTAAAGTTGCATAAGTCAGAAACTCCGATTTTTGAAAAATACGGAATAGAAAGACAAATTAAAACTTCGTTTGGTAAAACTGTTTCTATGAGTAAAGGTGCGTATCTAGTTATAGAGCACACCGAAGCTTTACATGTTATTGATGTAAATAGTGGAAATCGTTCTAATAAAGCTGGTTCTCAAGAAGAAACCGCTTTAGAAGTCAATTTAATTGCAGCAGCAGAAGTAGCACGTCAATTACAATTACGTGATATGGGAGGTATCATTGTTGTTGATTTTATTGACATGCATAAAGTTGAAAACAGAAATAAACTGTTTCAATATTTAAAAGAACAAATGGCTCTTGACAGAACTAAACACAAAATATTACCTCCAAGTAAATTTGGATTGGTACAAATTACAAGACAAAGGGTAAGACCAGAGTTAAGTATAAAAACTACCGAAGCCAACCCAAATTCAAATGGACAAGTAGAAGCTCCAATAGTTTTATTAGATAATATAGAATCAGATTTAGAGAAATTTATCTTAAATTCTAAAAACAATAAAAAGATACAATTACATATTCATCCTTTTATTGCTGCTTATTTAACAAAAGGAGTAACTTCAATTCGTTTTAAATGGTTTTTAAAACACAAAAAGTGGATTACAATTATACCTAGAGATGCTTACACATATTTATATTATAAATTTCAATCTCCTAAAGAGTAGTTTGTAACATAAAAAAGGCAATAATTTATTATCAAAAAACCCCGTAGCTTTTAAGTTACGGGGTTTTGTGCTTTTATGTAGTTTGTATTAAAGTATGTTGAATGTTATTTTTTTTCTTTTATCAAATACATGTAAACAGGATAATGATCAGAATATCCGCCGGTATAACCACCATTTGAAAAACTTCTAAAAGGATATCCTTTGTATTGACCTTTTCTAATTGTTAAAAAACGTTTGTTAAAAATCATGGCTTTATACATTTTATACGTAGAAAAATCTTTTTCGCCTTTGTCTAATAAGGGTTCTGAAATTAATATTTGATCAAATAAATTAATTTTATCTCTGTAGCCTAAAGTGTTAAAGCCTCTTCTAAACATATCTTCATACGGATTGTAAATAGCTGTTTCGTCAACTTCATTTTTCTCGCTTTTTGTTTTTAAAACTTCTTTAAAACTTGCATTTATTGGATCGTCATTAAAATCGCCCATCGTAAGAATTTTTGCGTTCACATCATTTTTTCTGATCTGATTAATAATTAGGGTGTTTTGATACGCAGCTTTTTCGCGTAAAGGCCTGCTTTTTTCTTCTCCGCCACTTCTAGATGGCCAATGATTTACAATAACATGTATCATTTCATCATCTAAATAACCAGAAACTAATAATTGATCTCTTGTAAATACTTTAAAGTTTCCTTTATAAATATTAGGATTAAAAACTTCGTGAAATATTGGTTTAAAGTATTTCTTCTGATACAATAAGGCTACATCTATTCCGCGTTTGTCTGGAGAATCATAATGAATTATGCCATATTCTTTCTTTATTAGATGTTTATTCTTCACCAAATCTTCAAGAACACTTCGATTTTCAACTTCAGATACTCCAATAATTGCCGGACTCGTATTTGCCATATCTGCACCAATTTGTGCAATTGTACTAGCAAGTTTGTCAATTTTATCCCAATAAACTTTAGATCTATTTGCTTTAAGCTCCATCATTGGGCTTGCTTCATCGTTTATTGAAGGATCATTTATAGTATCAAAAAGATTTTCTAGGTTGTAAAAGGCAATCGTTCTAATGGTATATTTTTTCTCGTTATTTTGAGAATACGTAGTCGAAATCATTAAAAATGAAATAGTAATAAATAGTAATATTTTCTTCATAGCAAATTAATTTTTGAGTAAAACTTCGAAAAGTATAAATTATAAAAAGGTGTTTTAATTCCTGTAATTACGGATAACCGTAAAGATTACTCCTTTGTTGTTCATAAATTTATGAAAAATTCTATGAAAAAAATCATTACAACACAATTATTGCTCCTATTTTTTATAGGGATTATGAACGCTCAGAATAGTGTAAAAGGAGTCATTGTAGAAAATGATTCAGAAAAACCACTTCAAAATGTACAGGTTGTCGTAAAGCAAACTACTTTAAAGAAATCAACAGGAATTGATGGTGCATTTGAATTTAAAAATTTAAAAAATGGTAGCTATATTTTAGAACTAAAACTAATCGGTTACGAAACACAAAATTTCCCAGTAGAATTTTCTGGAAACGCGATAGATTTAGGTCGGATTGTTCTCTATAAAGATATTTTTGAAGAGCAAGATGTAAGTGTTATCACAATAACAGACGATCAATTAAATAACGATGCAAGTTCTGCGGATAATATTTCTGGACTTTTACAAGCATCAAAAGATATCTTTTTAAGAACTGCTGCTTTTGAGCTTAGTTCTTCTTTTTTTCGGATAAAAGGGTTGGATTCTGGTAATGGTAAAGTTTTGATTAACGGAATTGAGATGAATAAAATCTACGATGGTAGAGCACAATGGAGCAATTGGGGAGGCTTAAATGATGTATTAAGAAATCAAGAATTTAGTAATGGTTTATCTCCTTCGGATTTTACTTTTGGCGGTGTTTTAGGTGCTACAAATATGGATACGAGAGCTTCTTTGCTGCGGCAAGGGTCAAGGATATCGTATTCTTCATCAGATAGAAGTTATGAACATAGAGTGATGGCAACACATGTTACCGGAATTTCCAAAAGTGGTTGGTCAATGGCTTTTTCTGGAAGCAGAAGATCCGGAAATGAAGGTTTTAACGAAGGTACATCGTATAATGCGTATTCTGTATTTGCATCCATAGAAAAGAAAATCAACCAAAAACATAGCATTAATTTTACGGGAATTTTTACACCAAATAGAAGAGGAAAATCGTCTCCTAACACGCAAGAAGTTTTCGATTTAAAGGGAATTGAATACAATGAATATTGGGGAAATTTAAACGGAAAGAAATTAAATTCTAGAATAAAAGAAGTTGTAGAACCCATTTTAATGCTAAATCACTATTGGGATCTTTCAGAAAATACCACCTTACAAACCAATATTTCTTATCAGTTTGGTAAAATAGGAAATAGTCGTTTAGATTTTAATGGAGGCTCAAATCCGAGTCCTACATATTACCAAACATTGCCAAGTTATTATTTAAAATATAATAATTTATCGGATGCTTATACTGCTCAAGAAAACTTTGTAAACAATGGTCAATTAAATTGGAATAGTATTTTTGATGCAAATAGTACCAACGCGAATATTGATTTAAACAATGCCTATGTTTTATATGAGGATAGAAACGATGATAAACAAGTAACTGTAAATACTATTTTTAATTCAAACTTAAATAATAATATTTCTATAAACGGAAAATTAGAATACAAGCGTTTACGTTCACAGAATTTTGCAGAAGTACTTAATTTATTAGGTGGAAAAGGCTATTTAGATATCAATAATTTTGCAGACTCAGAAGCACAAATGCAAAACGATTTGTTGCATCCTAATAGAGTTGTAGGTGTTGGCGATAAATTTAGATATCATTTTAATTTAAGTTCAGATTTTATAAATGCCTTTGCGCAGGCGCAGTTTAAATACAATAAAATAGATTTTTATGCGGCAGCAAATGTTTCTCAAATATCAAACCAAAGAGAAGGATTGTATCAAAATGGACGATTCGAAAATAGTTCTTTAGGAGAGTCTGATAAATTAAATTTCACAAATTATGGCGTAAAAGCAGGAGCAACGTATAAAATTAATGGTCGTCATTTAATTGATGTAAATGTTGGCTATTTAACACAAGCACCTACTACCAGAAATTCGTTTTCTAACTCTAGAGAAAACAACAATATTGTTGACAATTTACAAAGCGAACAGTTGTTTTCTGCGGATGCAAGCTACATTGTAAGAACTCCAATAATTACGGCAAAACTTACGGGTTATTATACCTCAATAAAAGACGCGACAGAAATTTCTTTTTATTTTGCTGATGGAATTGGAGGCGATAATACTGCCTTTGTTCAAGAAATATTATCAGGCATAGAAAAAGAACATCTTGGGGTGGAATTTGGCTTGGAAGCGCAAGTTACATCAGCCATAAAATTAAAAGGAGCGGCATCAATTGGTCGTTTTTTGTATGCTAATAATCCTGATTTATACCTTACTTCGGATGTTACAAATGAAGGTATTTTTGACGAAAATGGACGGTCAAAAAATTATATATCCAACTTAAAAAATTATAAAATTTCTGCAGGTCCACATAATGCATATTCTGTTGGTTTTGAATATCGAGATCCAGATTATTGGTGGATTGGAGCAACTACCAATTTTTTCAGCAACACCTATGTAGACATTGCGCCATTAACAAGATCAAGTAATTTTTACACAGATTCAGATGGATTAACGTTTCCAGATTATGATGTTGATTTGGCGAGAGAATTATTACAACAAGAAAAATTTAATAATTATAAAGTAGTAAATCTAGTTGGTGGAAAATCTTGGATAATAGACGGTTATTATGTAAGTCTCTTTGCAACCGTAAATAATGTATTAAATACCGAGTATAAATCTGGTGGATTTGAACAAGGTAGAAACGCAAATTACAATGAATTAAGAACAGATAAATTACTCAAAAAACCAGTTTTTGGTAACAAATATTGGTACGGAAGAGGTACAACCTACTTTTTAAATGCAAACATTAGTTTTTAAATATAAATAAATTGAAATGAAAAGAAATCTAGTATTAATCGTAAGTATCACATTTATTATCAGTGTATTGTTTTCTGCTTGTGTAGAGGATAATAATTTTAAAGTGCCACAAAATTTAGGAGTCGAAGAAAATTTAAAGCTGAATGATATTTTAGATAGTATTCAAAATAATCAGTTAGAATTAAAATCGATAAAAGATTTAAAAAGTTTGTATAATTCTGGCGGCGAACCTTTAAAAATAGTTTCTGATATTGTTATCAAAGGGTATGTTATTTCTTCGGATGCAAAAGGAAATTATTTTAGAGAGTTTTACATGCAGGATGCGTCCGAAAATCCATCAGCAGGAATTAAAATAACGCTTAATTTAACCAATAGTTACAATAAATTTAACTTCGGACGTGAAGTTTACATCCGACTGAAAAATCTTTATATTGGAGAAACGAACTCTGGTGATGGTGTAATAGCTATTGGCGGAAAAATAAAATTAACAGACGTCAAAGAAATTGAAAGTATTACATCAAACCAAATAGAAAATCATTTGTTTAGAAGTCCAACAACGGCCGAAATTGTTCCTAAAATTGTAACTCTTGGAGGATTACATAATGATGCGAACATCAGCACTTTTGTTCATATTGAAAATGCTTTTTTTTCTTCGGATTTAAAAGGAAAATCATTTGTAGATCCTATTGAAGATTTTGATACAAAACGAAAAATAGAAACCTGTCAGGGTCCAAGTTTCGAGTCGTCATTTGTAGAAACGAGTTCGTTTGCTAGTTTTGCAAACAATGCTTTGCCAGAAGGTGGCGGAACAATTAATGCAGTTGTTTCTAGAGATTTCGGTGGCGATTTTATCGTGTTGGTTTTAAATACTGCGGATGATGTTCAAATGACTGATGCAAGATGCACGCCATCAGAATTGTCTGAATATAGCACGATATTATTACAGCAAGATTTTGATGCTACATCCGGAGAAATTAACATTGTGAATTGGACAAATTATATCGAAGCGGGTTCAAAAAAATGGAGATCTTATACAGATGCCAATTCTTTGAGTAAAGCGGCAAACATTGGTTCTTATAGATCTGGTGATGAAAGTACAATTGCTTGGTTAATTACAGAGGGAGTAAATTTAGATACAACTTTAGAGGAGTATTTGTCTTTTGAAACTTCAACTTCTTTTGCCGACGGAAGTACTTTAGAGGTGTTAATATCGGAAAACTGGAATGGAGAAGAAGTATCAATTACCACTGCAAAATGGGATGCGTTACCAGCAAAAATAGCATCCAATAATGATGATTATAATAGTTTTATAAATTCAACTTTTATAGATTTATCTGCATACACAGGCACAATTTATATCGCTTTTAAATATTCAGGAACAGGAAATGATAGTTTTGACGGAACCTATGAGTTAGATAATATTACTATTATTGCAAAATAATAGAGGATCAAAATGAAAAAAATAGAACATATTGGTATTGCAGTAAAAGATTTAGAGACGTCTAATAAAGTATTTGCATCCTTGTTTGGAGTAGCGCATTATAAAGAAGAAGAAGTACTATCCGAAGGTGTTAAAACTTCGTTTTTTAAAAGCGGACCTAATAAAATTGAATTACTTCAAGCTACAAATCCAGAGAGTCCTATTGCTAAGTTTTTAGAAAAAAAGGGAGAAGGAATTCATCATATTGCTTTTGCTGTAGAGGATATAAAATCGGAAATAAAAAGATTACAAAGCGAGGGTTTTGTTGTGTTAAATGAAACGCCAAAAAAAGGAGCGGATAATAAATTGGTTGTTTTTTTGCATCCAAAGACAACAAACGGTGTTCTAATAGAATTATGTCAAGAGATAAATAGCACCAAATAACTTTTAAAAATGTAACATGATATGAGGATCATTAAAATATTTGTGAAGTATTAAATTTCTAGTTATCAGTTATTAACTTGTTTTTCTAAGGTGAAAAGGCTTTTTTTAAGTAAAAGTTTTTATCAGTTATCATAATGTTTATTTAGGATACGTTAAAATACTGTAAACTGTTACTGCCAACTGATTTCTAATTATTATCTTGCACCGATTTTTAAAAGTATAATATAATGTCTACTAAGTTTGATTCTTACCATAAAAGACGCCTACAATCTTCTTACATTTCTGTTGTAATTAGTATTGCTTTAGTCCTTTTTATGGTTGGTGTTTTGGGTTTAATACTTTTAAAATCTACAAAAGTAGCCAATCATATTAAAGAAAAAGTGGCAATTACACTCTTTGTAAAAGACCAAGTGTCTCAAAATCAAATAGAAACTTTTTTAGCATCTCTTAAAGAAGAAGAATTTACAAGAGAAGCAATTTACACCAGTAAAGACGACGCAGCAAAAAAATATAGCGAAGAAATTGGTGAAGATTTTTTAGCATTTTTAGGAGAAAATCCACTTAAAAACGGAATAGATATTTTCTTAAAAGCAGATTTTGTGACACCAGAAAAAATGCAAGAATTAGAAACTCGTTTTTTAGAGAATGCATTTGTTGCAGATGTTTCTTATGATAAACCGTTAATTAATTTATTAACAAAGAATATTCAAAGAATAAGTTTTTGGCTATTAGTAGTAAGTGGTTTTTTTGCTTTAGTATCAATGATTTTAATAAATAGTTCTATTAGATTGTCTATTTATTCTAAGCGATTTAATATAAAAACCATGCAAATGGTTGGAGCAACAAAAAGTTTTATTAGAAGACCATTTATCATACGAAGTATTAAGTTAGGTTTTTTTGGTGCTTTTTTAGCGTTAATTGGTTTGGCATTTGTAATTTATTATGTAGATCAATACATACCAAGTTTAGAACTATTAAAGGATTATGGTACGTTACTATATTTGGTAGTTGGTGTATTTTTAACAGCATTTATAATAACTTGGATTAGTACGTTCTTTGCAACTCAACGCTTTTTAAATTTACAAACAGACGAACTTCATTTTTAAGATTATGGAAGAAGAAATTATAGAGAAAAAAGAATTTTTATTCGGAAAAAAGAATTATTTAATAATGCTAGTTGGTATTGTTTTTATTGCCTTAGGCTTCGTTTTTATGGCCGGTGGAGGTAGTGATAATCCAGAGGTTTTTAACGAAGAAATATACAATTGGCAGAGAATTCGTTTAGCGCCAACCTTGGTAATTATAGGATTGTCAATAGAGTTTTATGCAATTTTAGCAAATCCAAAAAAATAATTTATGAATCTTATAGAAACAATCATTTTAGCGGTAATTGAAGGAATTACAGAATATTTACCTGTTTCATCTACAGGACATATGATTATAGCATCGTCTTTTATGCGAATTGCAACAGACGATTTCACAAAACTTTTTACAATTGTTATTCAGCTTGGTGCAATTTTATCGGTTGTTGTTTTGTATTGGAAACGTTTCTTCCAAAGTTTAGATTTTTATTTTAAATTGGCGGTTGCCTTTATTCCTGCGGTTGTTTTAGGCTTGCTTTTAAATGATGTAATTGATAGCTTATTAGAAAGTCCGATTACTGTTGCAATTTCTTTAATAATAGGAGGTTTTATCCTTTTAAAAGTAGATGATTGGTTTAAAGCAAATGAAGAATTTGATAAAGAAAATCCAACTGCACACACGGAAATAAGTTATATGACTGCCTTAAAAATTGGATTTTTTCAATGTTTAGCAATGATTCCAGGAACTTCTAGAAGTGGTGCAAGTATTGTGGGTGGTATGACACAAAAAGTGAATAGAAAAACAGCAGCCGAGTTTTCTTTCTTTTTAGCTGTACCAACTATGTTAGGAGCTACCGCAAAAAAAAGTTACGATTATTATAAAGCAGGTTTTGAGCTTTCATCAGACCAAATTAATTATCTAATAATTGGTAATATTGTTGCATTTGTTGTGGCATTAATTGCTATTAAATCTTTTATTGATTACTTAAGTAAAAAGGGATTTAAAATGTTTGGTTATTATAGAATCGTTTTAGGTATAGCGTTGTTGGTGATTCATTTTTTTATCTATAAATTAAGCATTTAATTTTTATTGATGACGGAAGAAGACTTTAAGAATGGGCAAGTTTTATTAATTGATAAACCTTTAAATTGGACTTCTTTTCAGGTAGTTAATAAACTTCGGTGGGAAATAAAACAGCGATTCAAAATCAAAAACATTAAAGTTGGTCACGCAGGTACTTTAGATCCATTAGCAACAGGTTTGTTAATTATTTGTACAGGAAAACAGACCAAAGAAATTGATACGTATCAAGGTCAAATTAAAGAATATACCGGCACAATTACTTTAGGCGGTACTACACCGAGTTATGATTTAGAAACAGAAATCAATGAAACTTTTTCAATTGATCATATTTCTGACGAGTTATTAAAAGAAACTACAAAACAGTTTATTGGCGAAATTCAGCAGAAACCACCTATTTTTTCTGCAATTAAAAAAGACGGAAAACGTTTGTATGAGTTAGCTAGAAAAGGTGAAACTACAGAAATTAAAGCCAGAACTGTAACTATATCAGAATTTAAAATTACAAATATTGATTTACCAAAAGTAGATTTTAAAGTAGTTTGCAGCAAAGGTACTTACATTCGTTCTTTAGCATTTGATTTTGGAAACGCGCTTAATTCTGGCGCACATTTATCAGCCTTGAGAAGAACAAAAATTGGTGATTTCTCTGTTGATAAAAGTCTTTCTGTTGATGGTTTTATAGATGGTTTAAAGTCAGGTAATTAAATTGAACTTTTTCTAAACTCTTAAAGTTAATATTGGTTTTAACGCTTTTTTATTTAATTTTCTGGTAACGCTAGCTGTAAATAGATGAGAAATTCCAGTTCTGCCATTTGTGCTTAAAGCAATTAAATCTGCATTTATATCTTTAGAGAAATTTAAAATTCCTTTTTCAATAGAAAGATCATTGTAAATATTAATGGTGTGTTTTGGTAATTCGAATTCCTTAATAAATTCATGAATTTTTTCTGTAGCATCATAAGTGCTTTCAAAGTTAGAAGCAGTATTTACTTTTAGCAAATGTATTTTACTATTAAAAAGTGTAGCAAAGTCAAGAAATTTTTTAAAAATTTCTTTTTTGTTTTCATTTTTAAAGCTAGATGCAAAAACTAAATTCTTCATTTTAAACTTTTTAGGTTCTTTTTTAACTACAATAACGGGTGTTTTCGAGCTTCGAACTACTTTCTCGGTATTAGAACCAATTCGTATTCCTTTAAAACTAGAATGCCCTTTAGAACCCATTATAATTAAATCTGCATTTATTTTATCAGCATATTTTAGAATACCTTCAAAAGGATTATTTAATTTTATAAAATATTCAACTTGAATGTCTTCGCTAAAAATATTTCCTTTGAATTCAAGTACTTTTTCTCTAACCTTTCTAAGGTAAAGCATGCTTTCTGGAATGCTAAATCTACTGCTAGAGCCCATGTCTACAACTCCTTTGGGTAATTCGATTAAGTGAATTAAGTAAATTGTTGCTTTTGTCTTTATTGCCATTTTAGCAGCCATTTTAGCGGCATATTCAGATGGTTTAGAAAAATCTATTGGAACTAAAATGGTTTTCATAAGTAGTAAAATTTAAATGATAAAATCATGAATTTTAAAGATATAAAAAATAATTGAATGTAACTCTATTTGGTAAGTCATAAACATTTAGTATATTTGCACCGAAAATCGTAGTAGATGTGGAAATGAAGGGGACTAAAAGTCCCCTCTTTTTATATTTTATGATAAGGTTTATATGGATCAGAAACAGATAAAAGATTTAATTGACGAGGCTTTAGCGCTAGATGAATCATTGTATTTAGTAGATTTTTTGATATCTACAAATAACAAAATTCAAATTGTTGTTGATGGCGATAATGGGGTTTCTTTAAATGAGTGTATTAGGATTAGTAAGAGTGTAGATAATGGTTTAGATAGAGAAATTGAAGATTTTTCACTAGAAGTTTCCACACCAGATATTGCACATCCGTTAAAATTAAAGAGACAATACATAAAAAACATCAATAGAATTTTAAAGGTAAAAACTGCCGAAGAAGAAATTGAAGGAACTTTACAAGAAGCAGATGACGATAAGATTGTTTTAGCTTGGAAAGCGAGAGAGCCAAAACTAGTAGGTAAAGGAAAGGTTACAGTTCAAAAAACAGTAACTTTAGAGTATAAAGATATTAAAGAAGCAAGAGTAAAAATCTTATTTTAAGCAAGAAATTTAATGGAAAATATAGCATTAATAGATTCATTTTCAGAATTTAAAGATAATAAAAGTATAGACAGAGTAACATTGATGTCTATTTTAGAAGAAGTGTTTAGAGCTGCCTTAAAACGTAAGTTTGGTTCTGATGACAATTTTGATATTATTATTAATCCAGATAAAGGAGATTTAGAAATTTGGAGAAATAGAATTGTGGTTGCCGATGGTTTTTCTGAGGATGACAATGAAGAGATAGAATTATCTGAAGCAAGATTAATCGAGCCAGATTTTGAAATCGGTGAAGATGTTTCTGAAGAAGTAAAGTTATTTGATTTAGGAAGAAGAGCTATTTTAGCTTTACGTCAAAATTTAATATCTAAAATTTATGAGCACGACAGTACAAATATTTTCAAACATTTTAAAGATTTAGAAGGAGAATTATATAGTGCAGAAGTGCACCATATCCGTCATAATGCAATTATCTTATTAGATGATGATGGTAATGAAATTGTATTACCTAAGAGTGAGCAAATTCGTTCGGATTTCTTTAGAAAAGGAGATTCTGTAAGAGGTGTTATCAAAACGGTTGAATTAAGAGGTAACAAACCTGCTATTATTTTATCTAGAACTGCGCCATCATTTTTAATCAAATTGTTTGAGCAAGAAATTCCTGAGGTTTTTGATGGTTTAATTACTGTTGAAGGTGTTGCAAGGATTCCTGGAGAAAAAGCAAAAGTAGCTGTAGATTCTTATGATGATAGAATTGATCCTGTTGGAGCGTGTGTAGGAGTTAAAGGATCAAGAATTCATGGTATTGTTCGTGAATTAGGGAATGAAAACATAGATGTTATCAACTATACTAAAAACGAACAATTATATATCTCTAGAGCATTGAGCCCTGCAAAAGTGACTTCAATGGAAATAGAAATGTATGATGAAGTTAGAAATGGTAAAAAAGGACGTGTAAGTGTACTTTTAAAACCAGAAGAAGTTTCTAAAGCAATTGGTAGAGGTGGTGTAAATATACGTTTAGCAAGTGAGTTAACTGGATATGAAATAGACGTTCAAAGAGAAGGTTTAGAAGAAGAAGATGTTGAGTTAACAGAGTTTATGGACGAGATTGAAGATTGGGTGATTACAGAGTTCAAGAAAATTGGTCTAGATACCGCAAGAAGCGTATTAGAAGCTAGTGTAGAAGAACTAGTAAAAAGAACCGATTTAGAAGAAGAAACTATATTAGATGTTCAGAGAATCTTGAAAGAGGAGTTCGAGTAATCGTCGATTATAATAAAATTAAAGTAAAATATCATATTTTTACAGAATTAAAGGCTAAAAAATAATATATGTCTGAAGGCAAAACAATGAGGCTTAATAAAGTTTTAAGAGAATTAAATATTTCTCTTGATAGAGCGGTAGAATATTTAGCAAAAAATGGTCATGAAATAGATTCAAGACCAACAACTAAAATTTCTAGTGATGTCTATCAAGTTTTACAAGATGGCTTTGAAAAAGATGCAAACAAAAAAGCTGCATCTAAAGAAGTTGGCGAAGAAAAACGTAAGGAGAAAGAAGCAATTCGTCTAGAAATTGAGGCTAAATTAGAAAAGAAAAGAGCGGAGGAAACTAAGAAGGAGGAAATCTTAATTAAAGCTAAGGCAGAAAAACTAGAATTTAAAACTGTTGGTAAAATAGATATCAATAATTTAGGTAAAAAGACTTCGGATACATCCGAAAAAGCCGTAGAAACGCCTAAAGTTCAAGAAGCAGAAAAGGTACAGGTTGCAGAAGTTGTTCAAAAAGCAGAAGTTGTACAAGAAGTTAAAGAGGTAAAAGAAGAACCTATAAAGGTTGTTGTTGCCCCTAAGGTTGAAGAAATTGTAGTTGAAAAACCTAAGGTTAGAAAACCAGTTTCTGAAATTGAAAAAGAAGCTTCGAAGGTTGATGCTAAAAACGATTCTAAAAAGGATTCTTCTAAAAAAGAAGAAAAACCAGAAGAGATAACTGCAGAAAATGCTGAGGCTATTAAAACTCAGTATAAAAAGCTTGATGGTCCTAACTTTACAGGTAAAAAAATTGATTTAAAACAATTTGAAAGACCTAAAAAGAAAAAACCAGAGGTTAAAAAGGATGCAAATGCAGATGCTAAAAAGAAACGTAAACGTATAAATAAACCTAATACAGGTACAAATACAAATACGAGGTCTACTGGTAGTCCAGCTAAGAGAGGTGCTCCTGGAGCGAATTCTCCAGCTAGAGGAGGTGTAGGAAGACCTGGGTTTAGAGGTAAAGCAAGTCCTAGAACTCCTATTAAAAAGGAAGAACCTACTGAAGCAGATATTCAAAAACAAGTAAGAGAAACGTTAGAGAAACTTCAAGGAAAATCTTCTAGAGGTAAAGGAGCTAAGTATCGTAGAAATAAAAGAGATGCTCATAGAGAACATACAGAAGCAGAGTTAGAAGCGCAAGCTTTAGGTAGTAAAATCTTAAAAGTAACAGAATTTGTTACTGTTAGTGAAGTTGCAACAATGATGGATGTTCCCGTGACTCAAATTATTTCTTCATGTATGATGTTGGGAATGATGGTTACAATGAATCAGCGTTTAGATGCAGAAACATTAGTAATTGTTGCTGAAGAATTTAATCATAAAGTAGAGTTTGTTGGTGCTGAAGTAGAAGAATCTATAGAAGAAATAATTGACAAACCAGAAGACTTAGAAACACGTGCGCCAATTATTACTGTAATGGGTCACGTAGATCATGGTAAAACTTCTTTGTTAGATTATATTAGAAAAGCAAATGTAATTGATGGCGAGAGTGGTGGAATTACACAGCATATTGGAGCGTATTCAGTAAATGTTGGTGATCAAAAAATCGCATTTTTAGATACACCTGGTCACGAGGCGTTTACAGCAATGCGTGCTCGTGGTGCTCAGGTAACAGATTTAGTAATTATTGTAGTAGCAGCAGATGATGATGTAATGCCACAAACAAAAGAGGCTATTTCTCATGCACAAGCAGCATCTGTGCCAATTATATTTGCAATAAACAAGATTGATAAGCCAAATGCAAATCCAGATAATGTAAAAACTCAATTATCTGCCATGAATCTTTTAATTGAAGAATGGGGAGGAAGTATTCAATCTCAAGATATCTCTGCAAAAACTGGTCAAGGTGTACCTGAATTATTAGAGAAAGTATTATTAGAAGCAGAAATTTTAGAGTTAAAAGCGAATCCTAATAAAAATGCAATTGGTACTGTTGTGGAAGCACAGTTAGATAAAGGTAGGGGATATGTTACAACTATTTTAGTTCAAGCCGGAACATTGAATGTCGGTGATTACTTACTTGCAGGTAAACATAGTGGAAAAGTAAAAGCTATGTTTGATGATAAAGGGCACAAATTGAAAAAAGTAGGTCCTTCAACACCAGTTTCTATATTAGGTTTAGATGGCGCACCACAAGCAGGAGATAAATTTAATGTATTTGATGATGAAAGAGAAGCAAAACAAATTGCATCTAAGCGTTCTCAATTACAACGTGAACAATCTGTAAGAACTCAAAAAACTCTTACGCTAGCAGAGATCGGACGTAGAATTGCACTTGGAGATTTCAAAGAATTAAATATCATTTTAAAAGGAGATGTAGATGGTTCTGTGGAAGCATTAACAGATTCTTTCCAAAAATTATCTACAGAAGAGATTCAAGTTAATATTTTACATAAAGGAGTTGGAGCAATCACAGAAAGTGATGTTTTATTAGCAACAGCATCAGATGCAATTATTGTTGGATTTAATGTTCGTCCGCAAGGAAATGCAAGAATGATTGCAGATAGAGAAGAAGTAGATATTAGAACATACTCTATTATTTATGACGCAATTAATGACCTAAAAGACGCCATGGAAGGAATGTTATCTCCAGAAATGAAAGAAGAAGTCACTGGTAATGTTGAAATTAGAGAAGTATTTAAGATCTCTAAAGTTGGTAATATTGCAGGTTGTATGGTTATGTCTGGTAAAATATTTAGAGATTCTAAAATTAGAATTATTAGAGATGGAATTGTAGTACATGATGGTTTATTATTATCATTAAAACGGTTCAAAGATGATGTTAAAGAAGTTGCTAAGGGATATGATTGTGGTTTGCAAATTAAAAACTACAATGATATTTTAGAAGGAGATATCATAGAAGCATATAAAGAAATAGCAGTTAAGAAGAAGTTGAAATAAACTTACTTTTTAAGTCATAAAAAAAACGCCAAAATCAATTAGATTTTGGCGTTTTTTATGTTCTTAGGTATTGTTTATTTTCCTAAAGGAATTACAATAATTCCAGAAAATTTTTCTGAAAAACTTACCATCGCTTTGTCAGCTTCTAGTCTTGTTTTGTAATTTCCTACCTGAACTTTCCAATATGGTTGGTCGTAATCAAGTTTTGTATATATAGATGGAAAATTTGCTTTAAATTTATTTTGTACATTTTTCGCCTTAGTTTCTTCGCCATAAAAAATTTGGACTCTAAAGCCGTAGCCAAACTTGGCGTTAAAAGTTCTTTTTTTTGCAATTAAGTTTTTTATTTGGTTACTGCTGTTCGTGTTGTTTTGAGCACAAATTGAATTAGTGCAGATTAACAGAAGGAAAGCAATAAAAGTTAAATAATTTTTGTTTTTCATTATAAAATATATTTTTGCAAAAGTAATAAGTTGAGGTTAATTTCTCCTGAAAACAAGCTTATTTAGAATTGATATAAATTATTGTATATTATTCTTTACTTTTTTAAAATTTGGCAATATGTAGTACTTTTGTCAAAGTGTTCAAAATTTTTTTGAGCTATTTAAACATGAAACTAAAAATAGTTTGTAAATATGAAGAGTGTAGCATTACACAGTAAACTAACCAGAGTACTTTTTAAGGGTTTTACAATCATTCTGTTTTTTGCAATTAGCTTGTCATCTTATTCTCAAGATATTGATGAAGCACGCCAAAAAGAAGGAAGGTCATTATTTAAATCTTTATGTGCATCTTGTCACAAATTAGATAAAAAGTTAGTTGGTCCTGCATTGGCAGGGGTAGAGGAGCGTAGAGATAACGCTTGGTTAAAGGCTTGGATTAAAAACAATGCTGAGTTAAGGGCTTCTGGAGACAGAGATGCTGTTGCTATCTTTGAAGAATATAATGGTTCTCCAATGACTGCGTTTCCTCAGTTAGTTGATCAACAAATTGACGATATTTTATACTATACAACCGTAGGTGATCCTAAGGCAGCTGTGGTTGCTGGAGAAGAGGGTGTTGTTAAAAGTACAGCCGAAGCGCCAGGGTGGTTAATTTATATTTTAGCTGCTGCAATTATTGTTGCTTTCTTAATTATTGCTAATTTGTTAAAGACAATTAGTGAGTTAAAAGGAGCTCCAAAATCACAAGGAACTTTAGCTAATTTAAATGATGTTTGGGAAGGATTTAAACAAAATACCTTCTTAAAAGTTTTGTGTGTAATATTTTTATTATTGATGGCAGTTTATGTAGGTTTTGGAACTTTGTTTAAGGTTGGTGTTGATGAGGGGTATTCTCCATTACAACCTATAGCTTTTTCTCATAAAATTCATGCCGGAGATAATAAAATCGATTGTCAATATTGCCATAGTTCAGCAAAACACAGTAAACATTCAGGGATTCCTTCTGTAAATGTTTGTATGAACTGTCATAAAAATATTTCTGAAGTTGCAGAAGATACTAAGATAGAATGGGATGGAATTACTTATGGTAAGGCAGAGTTAGATAAAGAAATAGCTAAAGTATATGAAGCAGCTGGTTGGGATGTGGATAATTTAGAATATACAGGGAATACAAAGCCTGTTAAATGGGTGAGAGTTCATAATTTGCCAGACTTTGTGTATTTTAATCATTCACAACACGTAACAGTTGCTGGTTTAGAATGTCAAAAATGTCATGGTCCTGTAGAGGAAATGGATGAAATGCGTCAATTTTCTCCTTTAACAATGGGGTGGTGTATAGATTGTCATAAAGAAACCAAAGTAGATTTGAAGGGTAATGAATATTACAAGAAAATTCACGATGAGTTAGCTAAAAAATATAATGTAGACGAAGTTACCATTGCTCAATTAGGAGGGAAAGAATGTGGTAAATGTCACTATTAATAATGAAGAATGATAGTTTTGGCTATAGTGAAAACTAATAACTAATAACTGCAACTAATAACTAATAAATAAATGGCTTCAAACAAAAAATACTGGAAAAGTGTTGAAGAACTTAAAGGGAGTTCTATTGTTGAAACGCTGAGCAAAAACGAATTTGTGGAAGAAATTCCAACAGATAAGTTTTTAGGAGATAAAGAAACATTAGAAAGCTCTTCTACAACACGTAGAGATTTTCTTAAATATGTTGGCTTTACTACTGCAGCAGCTTCATTGGCTGCTTGTGAGGGTCCAGTAAGAAAATCTATACCTTTTGTTGTAAAACCTAATGATATTATTCCTGGAGTTGCAGATTGGTATGCAACTTCTATCGCTGATGGATTTGATTTTGCGAATGTTTTAGTAAAAACACGTGAAGGTCGTCCGATTCAAATAATGCCTAATAAAGATGCAAACGGAACAACTAGTGCAAGAGTGCAAGCTTCTGTTTTGTCTTTATATGATGAAAAATTACGTTTAAAAGAACCTACTAAGGCAGGAAAATCTATCTCTTGGGCAGATTCGGATAAGGAAATCATTTCAAAATTAAATGCTTTAAAAGAAGCAAATAAATCTGTGGTTTTATTAACAGGAACCATGGCAAGTCCATCTTCAACTAAGATTATAGGTGAATTTATTGTTGCTAATCCAAATGTAAAACATGTTGTTTATGATGCCGTTTCAGAATCTGGTGCAGCTGATGCAATGTTCACAATGTTTGGGAAACGTGTTTTACCAAATTATCAATTAGATAAGGCTAAAACAATTGTTTCTTTTGGTGCAGATTTTCTAGGTGATTTTCACGGAGGATTTGAAAAAGCATATATTAATGGTAGAAGACCAGAGACTGGTCACATGTCTTATCATGTACAGATAGAAAGTAACATGTCTTTAACAGGAGCTAATTCTGATAAAAGAATCGTGGTAAAACCTTCTGATCAAGTTTTTGCTTTATTGAATCTTTATAATGCTGTGACAGGAGAAAATGTTAGCTCTAAAGCTACAGCGGCTGATGAGGCAGTTAAAAATTTAGCATCAGAATTAAAAAAAGCTGGTTCTAAAGGTGTTGTTCTAACAGGGTTAAATGATAAAAATGCTCAATTAATTGCTTTTGCAATTAACATGGCTATTGGAAGTGAAATTTTTGACACAACAAATACATTAAATATTCGTCAAGGAAATGATGTAGAAGTTGCTCAATTAGTTTCAGATATGAAAGCGGGTAAGATTGCAGGATTAATTTCTTACAATGTAGATCCATTATACTCATTATTTAATGCATCAGATTTTTCTGATGGATTAAAGAAATTAGAATTGTCAGTTGCTTTATCAACAGAGAATAATGAAACTGTGAATGCATCTAATTATGTATTACCAACTCCACACTTTTTAGAGTCATGGGGAGATACTCAATTTGATTCAGTAACGTATGGTTTAATGCAACCAACTATTCAGCCATTATTCAAAACTCGTCAGTTACAAGATACATTATTAAGCTGGACAGGGAATACTACAAAATATTACGATTATTTAAAAGCTTTTGCTTCCGAAAATGTTTTAGCAGGTACTTCTTGGAATACTGCATTACATAATGGTTTCTATAAAGTAGAAACTTTAGAAGTTATTGAAAGTTTAGAGTCATCTGTTGTAATTTCTGATATTGCTAGTCAATTAGTAAACTCAGCTAAAAAGGCGTCTGGTTTTGAATTAAACTTATATACTAAAACTGGTTTAGGAGACGGTAAACAAGCAAATAACCCTTGGTTACAAGAGTTTCCAGATCCAATTACAAGAGCATCTTGGGATAACTACTTAACGATGTCTATGGCAGATGCCAGAACGTTAGGTTTTACTAATCCTGTAAAAGACAATGGAGCTATTGATGGAGATTATGCCAAAATAAGCGTAAACGGAAAAGAAGTTGTGGTTCCTGTAATGATTCAACCGGGTCAGGCAAAAGGTTCTGTAGGTTTAGCATTAGGTTTTGGTAAAACTTTTGGTTTAAAAGAAGAAATGCAAGTTGGTGTTAATGCGTATTCATTATACACTAACGGAAATAATATTCAATACGGAGTAAAAATAGAAAAAGTATCTGGTACCCATAAGTTTGCTTGTACACAAGTACAAAAAACAATTGCAGGTCGTCATGATATTTTAAAAGTAGCTTCATTAAAAGAATACAATAGTAGTGCAGATCCAAAACATTCTTGGAATAAGCCATCTTTCGTTTCTTATGATCATAAAGAAGTAGAAGCTAAAACTATTGATTTATGGGATGAGCATAATAGAGAAGTTGGTCATCATTTTAATTTATCTATAGATTTAACTTCTTGTACTGGTTGTGGTGCTTGTGTGGTTGCATGTCATGCAGAAAACAATGTGCCAGTTGTAGGGAAAAATGAAGTAAGAGTAGGTAGAGATATGCACTGGTTGCGTATTGACAGATATTATTCTTCTGAAGTTGCAACTAGAGAAGAAGCTAAAGCCCAAGGCTTAAGTGGAGGAGATTTATATAAAGCTCTAGAAACTGAAGCAGAAAACCCTGAAGTTACTTTTCAACCAATGATGTGTCAGCATTGTAATCATGCTCCTTGTGAGACTGTTTGTCCTGTTGCTGCAACATCTCATGGTCGTCAAGGTCAAAACCAAATGGCATACAACAGATGTGTAGGTACAAGATATTGTGCAAACAACTGTCCATATAGAGTTCGTCGTTTTAATTGGTTTCAATACGCTAATAACAATGAGTTTGACTTCAATATGAACAACGATTATGGTAAAATGGTTTTAAATCCTGATGTTGTAGTTCGTTCTAGAGGAGTTATGGAAAAATGTTCTATGTGTATACAAATGACACAAGCAACAATTTTAAAAGCTAAGAAAGAAGGAAGAGCTGTAAACACAGATGAGTTTTCGACAGCTTGTTCTTCAGCATGTACTACAGGAGCCATGGTTTTTGGAGATGTTAATAATAAGAAAGATAGTGTTGCTGCATTAGCAATAGATAAAAGAGCTTACAACGTATTAGATTACTTACAGACAAAACCGAATGTAATCTATCAAGTAAAAGTGAAAAATACAAACGAAGCGTAATTAAAAATTAAGATATAAAAATATGTCTCATTACGAAGCACCCATAAGGGAACCTTTAGTTTTAGGTGATAAAAGTTATCACGATATTACCGAAGACATTGCAAAGCCAATAGAAGGCGCTGCAAACAAGAATTGGTATATAGCATTTTATATTTCTTTAGCAGCAATGCTTTGGGGGTTTGGATGTATCTTTTATACTGTAGGAACAGGTATTGGAGTTTGGGGATTAAGCAAGAACATTGGATGGGCTTGGGATATCACGAACTTTGTTTGGTGGGTAGGTATTGGTCACGCAGGAACATTAATTTCTGCAGTACTTTTATTATTCCGTCAAAAATGGAGAATGGCAATTAACCGTTCTGCAGAAGCAATGACTATTTTTGCCGTTTTTCAAGCAGGGTTGTTTCCAATTATTCACATGGGTAGACCTTGGAATGGTTATTGGGTTTTACCTTTACCTAACCAATTTGGTTCATTGTGGGTCAACTTTAACTCACCATTATTATGGGATGTTTTTGCAATTTCAACCTATTTATCTGTTTCATTAGTTTTCTGGTGGACAGGTTTATTACCAGATTTTGCAATGATTAGAGATAGAGCAGTGAAGCCTTTTCAAAAGAAAATTTATGCATTATTAAGTTTTGGTTGGTCTGGTAGAGCTAAAGATTGGCAACGTTTTGAAGAAGTTTCTTTGGTTCTTGCAGGTTTAGCAACTCCATTAGTACTTTCTGTACATACAATTGTATCTATGGACTTTGCTACTTCTATTAATCCAGGTTGGCACTCAACAATTTTTCCTCCTTATTTCGTAGCTGGAGCAATCTTTTCTGGATTTGCAATGGTACAAACCTTATTAGGAATCATGAGAAAAGTTACTAACTTAGAAGATTATATTACACGTATGCATATCGAATATATGAATATTGTGATTATCTTAACTGGTGGTATCGTGGCTGTAGCCTATGCAACAGAATTCTTTATTGCTTGGTATACAGGATCTCCTTATGAAAATTACACATACTTATCTGTAGGTGCTGCAACAGGTCCTTATGCTTGGGCTTTTTGGTCACTAATTGGGTTCAATATTGTTACACCTCAATTATTGTGGTTTAAGAAAATTAGAAGAAGTTTTATTATGACTTTTATAATTTCTATTGCAATAAATATTGGTATGTGGTTTGAGCGTTTCGATATTATTGCAATTGTATTAAGTAAAGGCCATTTACCTTCAACTTGGTGGCGTTTTGAGCCAACATATGTTGATGTTGGTATCTTTATTGGAACAATAGGATTCTTCTTTGTATTATTTTTATTGTATGCAAGAACATTCCCAGTTATCGCGCAAGCGGAAGTAAAAACGATATTAAAATCTTCTGGTGAGTTTTACAAGAAGAGAAGCGAACAAGGTATACCAACTAAACCAGCTATTAATGTAGTGAATGCAGAAGGTATATCTGATAAAAAAAATAAAGAATAATTATGGAATCATCAAAAGTTATTCACGCGTTTTATACTGATGACGAAGTTTTAATGGACGCAGTGAAAGCTGTGAAAGCAAAACATCATCATATTGAAGAAGTATTTTGTCCTTTTCCTGTTCATGGTTTAGACAAAGCAATGGGGTTAGCTCCAACTAAATTAGCAATAACTGCCTTTTTCTACGGAATTACTGGTTTGTGTTTTGCTATTTGGATGACTAATTACATGATGATACAAGATTGGCCGCAAGACATTGGTGGTAAACCAAGTTTTTCGTGGGTAGATAATATGCCAGCATTTGTACCAATTATGTTTGAATTAACTGTATTTTTTGCGGCGCATTTAATGGTTATTACTTTTTATATGAGAAGTAGAATATGGCCATTTAAAGAAGCAGAAAACCCAGATCCAAGAACTACAGATGATCATTTTTTAATGGAAATCCCTGTTCATAATAATGAAGCTGAATTAACAACTTTGTTAGCAACAACAGGTGCTGTAGAAATAAATATAGTAGATAAGCATTAATCAATAATAATGAAAAACTTAAAATTAATTATCGCTTTAGTCACTCTTACAAGTTTAATTTCTTGTAACGATAAACGTAAACCACAGGTGCAATACATGCCAGATATGTATGAATCTGTTCCTTATGATGCAAATGGTGCCAATGGTATTAATGGGAAACCAGTTAATAGAGAGCCAGTAGCAGGTACACTTGTAAGAGGAGGATATCCTTCTTATGATATTGCAGATACTCCAGAAGGTTATGAGAAAGCTAAAGCAGAAGTATTAAACCCTTTAGAAGCCTCAGAAGTAACCTTAGAAAAAGGAAAAGTAATGTACGAAATTTATTGTTCGTCTTGCCATGGAGAAAAAGGGGATGGTAACGGAGTTTTATCGCAAAGAGAAAAATTTTCTGGTATCCCAAATTATAAAGATAGAGACATTAATGCAGGTAGTATTTATCATGTAATTATGTATGGTAAAAACTTAATGGGTTCTCACGCCTCTCAATTAACTTATAATGAACGTTGGCAAATTGTACATTATGTTGAAAAACTACGTACAGATTTATTAGTTCAATAATTACAAAAAGTTAGAATACGAAAGATATGTATCAATTCTCAGGTAAATTAAAAACATTCTCATTAGCACTAATTTTATTAGGTGCCTTGGGTATTGCATTTAGTTTTTGGTCAGTTCCAAAATCAATAGAAGAAGTTAAAGAAATTATTTCACATCAATCTTCTCATGATGGTGGTCATGAAACTTCTAAAACATCAGTAAAGAAAGACATTCATCAAATTGAAGTTATAGAAGAAGTTCAATCAAAAGAACAAAATGTAGATGCTCATTATGTAAATAATGAAGTTGAAGTTGATTCAACTGGCGTTTCTCATGTCTCTAATGAAATTCATGATACAATTGTAGAGAATAATCACGAACCTTTGCATGTTGAAGAAACTCTTCATGTTGCAGAAGAGGCTCATCATTCTGATAATCATGATGCAGAGCATGCAGAACATGTATTTCATCAGTTAAAGAACAAACCTTGGTCTGCACTATATGTATCTTTGTTTTTCTTTTTAGGAGTTACCTTGTTAGTTCTAGCATTTTACGCATCACAAAGAGTTGCACAATCTGCTTGGTCTGTTGTTTTATTTAGAGTAATGGAAGCTATTACTGCTAATTTAGTACCTACTTCAATTATAATGTTGTTTGTTGTTTTAGCAGCTGCTTTTCATATAAATCATATGTTCCCTTGGATGGCTGAAGGTATTGTCGATCCTACAAGTGCTAATTACGATCCTATTATAGCTGGTAAATCTTGGTGGATGAATGTTCCTGGATGGACAATTAGAAGTATTATTTATTTATCGATTTGGAATGCTTATAGATGGTTCATTCGCAGAAATTCTATAAAAGAAGATACTGCAAATGATGGTTATAAGACGTATAAGTTAAACTATAATGTATCAGTTGGTTTTATCTTTTTATTTATGATATCTGAATCTATGATGTCATGGGATTGGATTATGGGATTAGATCCTCACTGGTTCTCTACATTATTTGGATGGTATGTTTTAGCAAGTTTATTAGTAAGTGCGTTAACTGTAATTGCATTTGTAACAATTTATTTACGTTCTAAAGACGCCTTGCCAGGTGTTAATGATAGTCATATACATGATTTAGCTAAATTCATGTTCGGTTTTTCTATATTCTGGACTTACCTATGGTTTTCACAATTTATGTTAATATGGTATGCTGATATTCCTGAAGAAACTACGTATTTTGCTATGAGGTTTAACGAATACAAATTGCCTTTCATGGCAATGATTGTAATGAACTTTGTATTTCCTATATTATTACTATTAAATAGTGATTTTAAGAGTATTCCTTGGTTTGTAGTTTTAGGAGGTATAGTGATTCTACTTGGGCACTACGTAGACGTTTTTATAATGGTTATGCCTGCTACTGTTGGTTCTCAATGGTCTTTCGGGATTGCAGAACTTAGTGCATTATTATTTTTTCTAGGTGTTTTTATTTATACAGTTTTTAGTGCATTTGCAAAAGCAAATCCAGTACCAAAAGGAAATCCATTTTTAAAAGAAAGTGAGCATTTTCACTATTACAACATTGAACACAGAGGAGAAGGGTCTGGAGATCATCATTAATAAATTAAGAATTAAATTAAATAAGAAAAGATATATATGCTAGCTTTATTTTATATTTTTATTGCTGTTGCAATTGGAGTAAGTTTTTGGCAAATTACTAGAATCATGAATTTTAGAGGAGTCATAGCTACAGATGAAGACAATACAAAACAAGGTAAAAATTCGCTTATATTTTTAGCGTTTATTTATGGAATAATGATTTATTGTTTGATTTTTATGAATGTAATTATGTTACCAGAATCTGCATCTATAGAAGGTGAGCATGATGATAATTTATTTAATATTACATTTTGGTTAATTGGTATAGTCCAATTCGCAATGCAATTTTTAATTTTCTATTTTACTTTTAAATATAAAGGGAGTAAGGATAGAAAAGCTAAGTTTTACGCAGATAGCCATAAATTAGAATTAATATGGACAGTTACTCCTGCTGTAGTTCTAGTTGTTTTAATTGGTTATGGATTATGGCAATGGAATAATATTATGGATTTATCAGACGCTAAAGATCCAGTTGTTATAGAAGTGTATTCTCAACAATTTAGATGGGATGCTCGTTATGCAGGCGAAGACAATGCTTTAGGTTTAGGAAATGTCAATTATATTAAAGGTATCAATACAATGGGTGTTGATATGAATGATAAAAATTCTTTAGATGACAAGCAGGTTACAGAATTATATTTACCTAAAGGTAGAAAAGTGAAATTTCAATTTCGTTCTCAAGATGTTTTACACTCTGCTTACATGCCTCACTTTAGAGCTCAAATGAACTGTGTGCCAGGAATGGTAACAGAATTTGGTTTTACTCCTAAGTATACTACAGAAGAGATGAGACAACAATCAGAAGTGATTGAAAAAACAGCAGGAATTAATAAAATAAGAAAAGCTAAAGGAGAAGACCCTTATGAATTTGATTATTTATTACTATGTAATAAAATTTGTGGAGCTTCGCATTATAGCATGCAAATGAAAATTACAGTTGTAGAACCTGCAGAATATGACAAATGGATTGCAGAACAACCAACTTTAGCAACAGTTATTCAATAATTTTAATTTAAAAGACACACTACAAATTAATAAGATTATGTCAGAACATCATCATAAAGAAACATTTGTAACAAAATATATATTTACTCAAGATCATAAAATGATTTCTAAGCAATTCCTTGTAACAGGAATGTTTATGGGTATCATTGGCGTATTTATGTCTATGTTATTCCGTATGCAAATTGCTTGGCCAGAGAAATCGTTTACAATTATCGAGGCATTTTTAGGCCCTCATCAAACAGATGGGATAATGAATCCTGATATTTATTTAGCTTTAGTTACAATACATGGTACCATCATGGTATTTTTTGTATTAACTGCTGGGTTAAGTGGTACATTTTCTAACTTATTAATTCCATTGCAAATTGGAGCTAGAGACATGGCTTCTGGGTTCTTAAACATGGTTTCTTATTGGCTATTCTTTTTATCAAGTGTAGTCATGGTTATTTCTTTATTTGTAGAAGCGGGTCCTGCTTCTGCTGGATGGACTGTTTACCCTCCATTAAGTGCATTACCACAAGCTATTCCAGGTTCTGGAGCAGGTATGACTTTATGGTTAGTAGCTATGGCTATTTTTATAGCATCTTCTTTAATAGGTTCCTTAAATTATATAGTTACAGTTTTTAATTTAAGAACTGTAGGTATGAAAATGACAAGATTACCTTTAACTATTTGGGCATTTTTTATCACAGCAGTTATTGGTGTTGTTTCATTTCCAGTTTTATTATCAGCAGCTTTATTACTTCTTTTTGATAGAAGTTTTGGAACATCCTTTTATTTGTCGGATATTTTTATATCGGGCGAAGTTTTACACTATCAAGGAGGTTCGCCTGTACTTTATGAACACCTATTCTGGTTCTTAGGTCATCCAGAAGTTTATATAGTTTTATTACCAGCATTAGGTATTACATCAGAAATTATTTCAACAAATTCTAGAAAACCAATTTTTGGATATAGAGCAATGGTTATGTCAATCATGGCAATTGCATTTTTGTCTACAATTGTTTGGGGGCATCATATGTTTGTATCTGGTATGAACCCTTTCTTAGGATCGGTATTTACATTTACAACCTTATTAATTGCAATTCCATCAGCTGTAAAAGCATTTAACTATATCACTACTTTATGGAAAGGTAATTTACAGTTAAACCCAGCAATGTTATTCTCTATAGGATTAGTTTCAACATTTGTAACTGGTGGTTTAACAGGATTGGTTTTAGGAGATTCAGCATTAGATATTGCAATTCATGATACTTATTTTGTTGTTGCTCACTTTCACCTAGTAATGGGAGTTTCTGCTATTTTTGGAATGTATGCTGGTGTTTATCATTGGTTTCCAAAAATGTATGGTAGAATGATGAATAAGACTATGGGGTATTGGCACTTTTGGTTAAGTATTATTTGTGCTTATGGTGTTTTCTGGCCAATGCATTTTATAGGATTAGCTGGTTTGCCAAGAAGATATTATTCAAATACTGCATTTCCGTTGTTTGATGATTTAGCAGATATCAATAAAGTAATAACTATTTTTGCTTTAGTAGGTGGTTTTGCTCAAATTATTTTCATTGCTAACTTCTTTATTTCAATTTATAGAGGAGCTAAAGCTACACAAAATCCTTGGAAATCTAATACATTAGAATGGACTACACCTGTTGAACATATTCATGGAAACTGGCCTGGTAAATTACCAGAAGTTCATAGATGGGCTTATGATTATAGCAAGAGAGTAGATGCAAATGACGATGATAGTGACTATTTACACGGTCAAGATTTTGTATTGCAAACAACACCTTTATTAGATGGAGAAGAACCATCTTAATAAAATATAAAATTTATATAAAACCTTTCCTATTTGGAAAGGTTTTTTTGTTTTGTAACAAATGGTACATTTAACCTGTTTCAAAATCTCTTATCTTTGTAATTATGAACGAAAACTTAAATCCTGATAATAATAATCTATCAAATGAAGATATAGACGTAGAAAAAAAATTACGTCCGCTTTCTTTTGATGATTTTACTGGACAAGATCAGGCGCTAGATAATTTAAAAATATTTGTAGAAGCTGCTAATCAAAGAGGAGAGGCTTTAGATCATACGTTATTTCACGGACCTCCGGGTTTAGGAAAAACAACTTTAGCACACATTTTAGCGAATGAGTTACAAGTTGGTATTAAAGTAACTTCTGGACCCGTTTTAGACAAACCAGGAGATTTGGCTGGTTTACTTACCAATCTAGATGAACGTGATGTTTTATTTATTGATGAAATTCATAGATTAAGTCCTATTGTAGAAGAATATCTGTACTCAGCAATGGAAGACTACAAGATTGATATTATGATAGAATCTGGTCCGAATGCCAGAACAGTTCAAATCAATTTAGAACCTTTTACTTTAATTGGTGCTACCACACGTTCAGGATTGTTAACAGCACCAATGAGAGCTCGTTTTGGAATTAGTAGTAGGTTGCAATATTATTCTACAGAATTGTTAACAACAATAATTCAAAGAAGTTCACATATTTTAGGAGTTCCAATTTCTATGGAAGCAGCCATTGAAATTGCTGGGAGAAGTAGAGGAACACCAAGAATAGCAAATGCATTATTACGAAGAGTAAGAGATTTTGCGCAGATAAAAGGAAACGGAACCATTAGCATAGAAATTGCGAAATATGCCCTAAAAGCTTTAAATGTAGATGCTTTTGGTTTAGATGAAATGGATAATAAAATCTTAGCAACAATCATAGATAAATTTAAAGGAGGTCCAGTTGGTATTAGTACAATTGCAACAGCAGTTTCAGAAAACACCGAAACAATAGAAGAAGTATACGAGCCTTTTTTAATTCAGCAAGGTTTTATTATGAGAACTCCAAGAGGAAGAGAAGTAACTGAATTGGCATATAAACATTTAGGAAGAACCAAAGGAAGAACGCAAGGTGAACTTTTTTAATTATAAAATTTAGAATATTTTTTTAAATAGAAGTATGAATATCAAAAAAATTATACCAATTCTAGAATGGTTGCCAAACTACAACACAGCACTATTTAAAGGTGATTTAGTTGCTGGTTTAACTGTTGGTATTATTTTAATTCCGCAAGGAATTGCCTATGCATTAATAGCTGGTTTACCGCCAATTTACGGTTTGTATTGTGCATTAGTGCCACAAGTAATATATGCAATATTTGGTTCCTCTAGACAAGTAGCAATTGGTCCTGTAGCAATGGATTCCTTAATAGTTGCAACGGGTGTTTCTACAGTAGCTTTAGCTGGTTCAGAGAGTTATATTTCTATAGCTATTTTGTTAGCTTTAATGGTAGGTGCTATTCAATTTTTATTAGGCGTTTTTAGTCTTGGTTTTATAGTAAATTTTTTATCTAAACCTGTAATTACTGGATTTACATCCGCAGTGGCATTAATTATTGGTTTTAATCAATTTAGAAATTTATTTGGAGCAGACTTTATACAAAGTGATCAAATTCAATATATTTTAGAAGATGTTTGGCTCAAAATAAATACATTTAATACACATACTACTCTTATTGGGTTGGTATCCGTAGTAATTATCATAATTTTTCGAAGGATAAATAAAAAGCTTCCTAACGCCCTGTTTGTTGTTGTTCTAGGTATTTTTATCATGAAATATTTTGGTGATAATTTTAATGATGTTTCTATCGTAAAAGATATTCCTTCTGGACTGCCTGGTTTTGGAATTCCAGAATTTAATTTAGTTCAAATTAGAGAGTTGTTACCAATTGCATTTACCTTAGTGATGGTGGGGTATTTAGAAACCATTTCTATTGGTAAGTCTTTAGAAGCAAAGCAAGATGTATACAGAATAAGAGCTAATCAAGAGTTAATAGCATTAGGATTAAGCAATATGGTTGGATCTTTCTTTAAAGCGTACCCAACCGCATCAAGTTTTTCTCGTTCAGCAATTAATCAAGAAAGCGGTGCAAAAACCGGAATGGCTGCTTTAATCTCTGTAGTGATGGTAGTAATAACGCTGTTATTTCTTACACCATTATTTTATCATTTACCAAAAACAGTTTTAGCCGCAATTATAATTGTTGCCGTTTTTGGATTGATTAATTTTAAAGAAGCTGCCTTTTTATGGAAAGCTAATAATTTAGATTTTTGGTTGATGTTATCTACATTTTTAGCTACGTTGTTTTTGGGGATTGAATACGGAATTGCAGTTGGTGTTAGTTTGTCTTTGATTGTGTTAATTTATAAAACATCAAGACCTTATGTAGCAGAAATAGGGAAAGTGCCAGGTTCTAATTTTTATAGAAATATAAACCGTTTTGAAGAAGTTATTATCAGTGACGAAATTTTAGTTTTTAGGTTCGATGCTCAAATATTTTATGCAAATTCAAATTATTTTAGAGATAATTTAGACGAAATGGCAGCTAAAAAAGGAAAGGCATTAAAATTGATTGTTATAGACGCAGAAAGTATTAACAGAGTAGATAGTACAGGTGTAGAAATGTTAAAAGAACGCATAAAGTACTATCAAAAAAAAGATGTTAAATTTTATTTTGCCGGAGTTAAAGGGCCGGTTAGAGATGACCTATTTAGAAGTGGAATTCTTCAGTTAATAGGACTTAATCATTTCTTTATGCGCGCAAATGAAGCCGTAAAATTTTTTGAAACAGGTGATAGAAAACATCAAGAGAAATATGCAAAATACATTCATCAGGCATATAAATAATAAAAAGAGATTCACATTGTTTTTATAGTGAGGATTTTTAATAAAACTTCTTTACCTGAAGACAAAAGAGTCATAGAAACTGTTAGCAGAATTATAAATTACAGTTTTTTTAAAAAAAAGTTTAAATTAAAATTAAAAGATTATGATCATAAAACAAATTTATACTGGTTGTTTAGCACAAGGTGCTTATTATATAGAAAGTAACGGTGAAGTTGCAATTATAGATCCGTTAAGAGAAGTACAAGATTACATTGATAGTGCTGCAAAAAACAATGCAAAAATTAAGTATATATTCGAAACACATTTTCATGCTGATTTTGTAAGCGGACACGTAACTTTAGCAGAAAAAACAGGGGGAAAAATTGTTTATGGCCCAACTGCAAAAACAAGTTTCGATGCAATTATTGCAGAAGATCATCAGGTTTTTAAAGTAGGTGATATTACCATTACGCTATTGCACACTCCTGGTCATACAATGGAGAGTTCATGCTTTTTATTAAAAGATAAACAAGGTAAAGACCACGCTTTATTTAGTGGTGATACATTGTTTTTAGGTGATGTTGGTAGACCCGATTTAGCTCAGAAAGGAGATATTACAGAAAAAGATTTAGCCGGATTTTTGTTTGATAGTTTACGAAATAAAGTAATGACGTTGGCGGATGATGTTATTGTATATCCTGCGCACGGAGCGGGTTCTGCTTGTGGTAAAAACTTAAGCAAAGAAACTGTTGGCACCATTGGTAATCAAAAAGAAACCAATTATGCGTTAAGAGCAAATATGACAAAAGAGGAGTTTGTAAAAGAAGTTACAGACGGTTTATTGCCTCCTCCAGCTTATTTTCCTTTAAATGTAAAATTGAATAAAGAAGGATATCAAGATATTGATGATGTTATAGAAAATAGCGCAAAACCTTTATCGGTTGAAGCTTTTGAAATTCATGCAAACGAAACAGATGCATTAATTTTAGATGTTCGTCATCAATCAGAATTTGTAAAAGGATTTATTCCACAATCTATTTTTATAGGTTTAGGCGGTACTTTTGCACCTTGGGTAGGCGCATTGATAAAAGATATTAAACAACCAATTTTGTTAATAACGCCAGAGGGAGAAGAGGAAGCTACAATTATTCGTTTGTCTAGAGTTGGGTTTGATAATGTGTTGGGTTATTTAGAAGGTAGTTTTAATTCTTGGAAAAAAGCAGGTAAGGAAATAGATACAATTTCGTCTATAACTGCGGATGCTTTAACAACAAAAATGAAAGATAATCCAATCATTTTTGATGTTAGAAAACCAGGTGAATATGCAAGTGAACACGTAATAATTGCAGAAAATACACCACTAGATTTTTTAAACGATCATATTACTGAATTCCCTAAAAAAGGTGATTTTTATGTGCATTGTGCAGGAGGATATCGTTCTGTAATTGCCGCATCTATTTTAAAAGCACGCGGATTTCATAATTTAATTGATATTGATGGTGGATATGATGCCATTAAAAATACATCTATAGAAAGATCGGCAGCTGTTTGTCCTTCAACTTTAAAATAAATAAGATGAAAAATGTTTTAAGTTTACTTTTGATGAGTTTCTTTTTTATCAATTGTAATTCACAAGATGAAATAAAAACGATTTCAACATCAGCTCTAAAAACGCTGTTGGTAAAAGATAATGTACAATTATTGGATGTTAGAACACCACAAGAAATACATCAAGGTTTTATTAAAAAAGCAAAATTTATAAATTTTTTTGATGCTGATTTTGCAACAAAAGCAACAGCACAATTAGACAAAAATAAACCTGTTTATTTGTATTGTAGAAGCGGAAATAGAAGTGAAAAAGCAGCAAAAATACTAAAAGAAAAAGGTTATGAAGTCTACAATGTTTTAGGCGGATACAACAAATGGAAACAAGAAAATTAAAAAATTATGACAACAGATATTCAAATAGAAAACTTAAAATGTGGTGGTTGTGCAGCAACTATTAAAAAAGGATTGTTAACTCTAGAAAATATAAATGAAGTTACCGTTGATGTTGAAAAATCGATAGTTTCTGTGACATCAGACAAAGACAATCTGGAAGCAGTAAAAGAAAAATTATCAAAATTGGGATACCCAGAAGTTGGTGATAAAAATACCGTTCTACACAAGGCAAAATCGTTTGTTAGTTGCGCTGTTGGTAGAATAGATTCATAAATAAAACAGGGAGCAATTTTGCTCCCTGTTTTATGTTATTTAGTACTTCAGTTATTTTAGATTTTACTTTAGAGGAATTTTATGATTACTATAATATATTCTATTTTTTAACTTTCCATTTTTCTAGAAACAAAGCATAATATATTACATAAAGCCAACCAAATAATCCATGAACAATTGCGTAAAGGATTGTTTTATGACGATCCCAAGAAATAACAATAGCGATAACACTTCCCATCCCTATTCCATTTTTTATAATAGTATTTCCTAATCCTGAACTACCAGTTTCTTGACTATAACATTGTAATGAAATGAATAATAAAGATAGTATGGTAAGATTTAATTTTTTCATATAATTTGTATTTTGAATTGCAATAACAACTTAACGGTCATATAATATTCGTTAAAAAGCTAACTAAATTGTAGTAATTATTACAAAGTTAGTTTTTTCTCAATAAATAATAAATAACAAAATCATCCTTTTTTAATAGAAAAAAATCCCAAGTTTTATACTTGAGAATTTAATTAATTATATTTTATACTTATGAACTGAATTTCTATCCTAAGTACGATTTTAAAAGATGTGCTCTAGATTTAGATTGTAAGTTTCTAATTGCTTTTTGTTTTACTTGGCGTACTCTTTCTCTAGATAAATCAATTACTTCACCAATTTCTGCTAAACTACAAGCCGCAGGAAGATTAATTCCGTAATACATTTTTATAACTTTTGCTTCTTTGTTAGAAAGCGTTTCTAAAGCTCTATCTATTTCTATACTTAAAGATTGTTTCATTAAGTTTTTGTCTGGTCTTGGCGATTCATCAGATTGTAACACATTGTACATATTAGAATCTTCACCTTCTCTAAAAGGTGCATCCATAGAAACATGTCTGCCAGAATTTCTTAAAGATTGTGCAACTTCTGTTTCAGTCATATCTAACTGTTTTGCAATTTCTTTATTGGTTGGTATACGTTGCTCATCTTGTTCTAAACGAGCGTAAATTTTTCTGATTTTATTGATGCTTCCAATTTTATTTAAAGGCAAACGTACAATTCTAGATTGTTCTGCTAAAGCTTGCATTATCGATTGACGAATCCACCAAACAGCATAAGAAATAAATTTAAAACCTCTTGTTTCGTCAAAACGTTTTGCAGCTTTTACCAAACCTAAATTACCTTCATTTATTAGATCGGATAATTTTAAACCTTGTCCTTGATATTGTTTAGCAACTGAAACCACAAATCTTAAATTTGCTTTTACAAGTTTATCTAATGCTCTACCATCTCCTTTTCTTATTTTCAAAGCTAATTCTACTTCTTCATCAGCAGTAATAAGCCCAATTTTACTAATTTCTTGAAAATATTTTTCTAAAGATTTTGCATCACGATTGGTTACTTGTTTTACAATTTTAAGTTGTCTCAAATGTTTATTTTATGTTTTTAAGTTTAAATGAAAGTAAGAAGTTTTAAAAGAAATAAATTCTTTTAAAACTATAGGAAAGTGTTAGATGATGTGAAAAAAAACTAGAAATCAGGAAGCATAAAGTTATTCAATCGAATAAAATTAGGAAGATTAATTGAGTTGTTTTTGTCTGATAAAAGAGAAGTGTTTTGCATCGATTTTTAATATACGAAAAAACGAGCGATTTTCCAAGGAAAACGCTCGTTTTATTAGATTTTAGAACAATTTTAATCAAATTTGATTAAAAAAGTATGTTTTTTCTAAAATCTCATAGTAACCCCCACTAAAAAGTTTCTTGTTGCTTGCGGATAATAACCAGCATAATCCAAAGTAGTAACTTCACCTGCAACAGACCAATCGTCATCATAAGTACCATAATAACCTCTGTCTACATATTCTATGTTAAAAATATTATTTACCAAAGCAGAAAACACAATAGATTTAAATATTTTATTTGGTGTAAGTTCGTAAACCACATTTAAATCAGAAGTAAAATAACTATCTAAAACATCGTTATCAGAAATTATACTACTAAAATTACTCATAAATTGCTTGCCAACATATTTAGATAAAAATGAAATTTGTAAACTCTCTAAAGGTTTGTAAATAAACATGTTTCCTACAATTACATCCGGAGAAAAAGATAAATCTGTATTTCCTAAACTTTCTGGAGTATCAATTCCGTTTCTTGTAATAAAGAAATCTTTATTTTTATTAGAACTAAAAGCTGCATTTGGTTTTATAGAAAACTGGTCAGATAAAGTAATATCTGCATCAATTTCTAATCCTAAACGGTAACTATTTCCAGAAGTTGCTCTAATTGGCGCGCCAACATCATCTAAAGCACCCGTTAATACTAACTGATTTTTATAATTCATATAATAGATGTTGGTGTTTAATTTTATTTTTTCTTTGTTAAAACGCCAACCAAATTCTAAATCATTTAAGGTTTCTGGAGTTGTAACTCCGCCTTCAAAATCATTTCTGTTCGGTTCTCTATTGGCAACCGCGAAAGAAGTGTATAAATTATTATCGTTGTTAATTGTATACGTTAAACCCACTTTTGGATTAAAGAAATTAAAATTTGCATCAACATCAATATTATCTAAATCAGATGTGATTCCTTTTGTTTGATAGCCTACAAATCTACCTTGTACATCTGCATAACCAGATAATTTTTCACTGATATCAAAGGTTGCTTTTGTAAAGATTGAAAAGTCGGTTTTTGTAGCATCAGAAAAATAATAACGATCTCTCATGTTTGTATTCGGCGCTAAATCTTCTCCCCAAATTACTTCACCAAAATGATCTCCTGTATAATTAGAATACGAAATTCCTGAAATTAAATTCAATTTATCGGTTTTGTAATTTGTATTAAAGTTTACAACGTAAAAATCATTGTCTAACCAACGTCTTACAATTACATCCGTTCCGTCAACAATTAAATTGTCAAAATCGGCTGCATCTTCTTCTTCCTTAAATTGCTCAAAAAAACCAGCGCCTTTTGTGTAGTTTAAAGCTAGGTTTGTAGACCAATTATCGTTTAGTTTTTCATTCCAATGCAATTGATAATGGTTTTGCTGATAATCATCAACTTCATTATCATATGTATACGGATTTTGTCTTCTATCGGCAGCTAATTCATCCGCAGTTAAACCATACCAAGCTTGATATGTTTTCTCTTTTCCACCAAAAGTAACTGCTTTTATCAACGTGTTTTCATCAGAATAACTTCCTTGTAAATAATACGATCTCAAATCTGAAGAAGCTCTATCTACGTAGCCATCAGAATTAATTTTAGACAAACGACCCGCAATTTCTATATGATCATTAATTTTACCGGTACTAAATTTTACAGTGTGTTTTCTTGTTCCGTAAGAACCAAAAGAGTTCGAAATTTCTCCAAAAGCTTCTTCAGAAACGGCATCCGTTAAAATATTTAAACTCGCACCAAAAGCACCAGAACCGTTTGTTGATGTTCCTACGCCACGTTGTAATTGTAAATTCTCTGTAGAAGAAGCAAAATCGCCTAAATTAACCCAATAAGAACCATGACTTTCTGCATCGTTATACGGAATTCCGTTTACAGTAACGTTAATTCTTTCTCCGTTAGAACCACGCACACTCATGTAGGTGTAACCAACGCCTGCACCAGCATCCGAAGACGAAACCACAGAAGGCATGTAATTTAGTAAAATAGGAATATCTTGACCTAAATTACGTTTCGCAATTTCCTTTTTTGATAAGTTAGAAAACGTAACTGGCACATCTGCATTTACACGAACTGCAGAAACCAAAACTTCTTCTAAAACAGTTGAATCTGGCAATAATACAAACTCAATTTCATCATTTTTAGTCAAAGAAATTGCTTTAAAAACTGTTTTGTAACCAATAAAAGAAACTTGAATTGTGTACTTACCTTTTGGGAGGTTTAAAGAGAACTTTCCGTTAAAATCGGTAGAAGTTCCTTGGTTGTTTTCTTTAACCAAAATAGTTGCACTTGGTAAAGATTCATTGTTTTCATCTACTACTTTTCCGTTAAGTGTAAATGTCTGGGCGTTTGCAAGTATACTTACAAACAAGAATAAAAAAAAGATGTTTTTTTTCATTTTAAATAATTTAAAACGAATAAAAAGAGGTAATTATTCTTGTGATTAATATTGAATAATTAGTTTGTTTGTCATTACGAGAAGTTACAACATAGTAATCTCATCAAAATAAAGATTGCTTTGGTAAAACCTTGCAATGACTTTTTAATACATTCCTAAACAGCATTACCTGTTCTAGGTTCAATGGGTATGATCTCAGCCGTTTTTAATTCAAAGTTTTTAATTTTAAGTTTAGAGTTTTCACTGTAAACTGCAACTGCAAACTGAATACTAAAAAAAGCACCCCTTTATGAGAACGCTGCAAATGTATATTGTAAAAATTTAATAGAAAACAAAAAAGTGATTTTATTTTTTAGTAGCTATTTCCAGCTTTCACTACTCGCTTTTTTTATCCGAAAAAGGAATAAAAAAGAGCTCAAACAGACCGTTCAATCTGGGCTAAGTGTATTTGCCAGCTTTTAAATTTTATTCGAATTTTGGTTTTTTTCTTAAAATCTTTTTGAGCGAATTTCTTTTATTCTTTTCAGTATTTTTTAAGATAGAAGATCTACTAGGTTTTGTAGGTCTTCTTTTTTTAGGACGAATTAAACTATTTTTTAACAAATCTAAAAAACGTTTAATAACCAAATCTTTATTTCTGTGTTGCGAGCGTGTTTCATCACAAAATAGAATCAATAGATTTTCATTGGTTAATTTAGAGGAAAGTTTCATTTTTAAAAGCTCTTTTTCAGAATCAGAAAGCGAAACGGAGTTTTCTAAATCGAACGTTAATTCAACTTTAGACGACGTTTTGTTTACATGTTGCCCGCCAGCTCCAGAACTTCTAATGGCTTTAAAATTAAGTTCTTTTATAATTTCTATTGAGTTCATTTTTTTCTTAAAATAATATAGAAAATAGAAGAAGCTACGTGTTCTTTTCTCTAATGTTTTTCTTTTTATTTAATAATCTAAATTAAAACCAAAATCATTGTTTTGATGCATAAAATGCATGTCTAAATCTAGCAACGAATCAGAAAATGAATGTAAGTTTTCTTTTTCTGCAATAATTTTATTAATAGCATCTGTTGCATTTTTTAAGCGGATGTCTCTATCTCCTTTTAATAAAATGTAAGGTCTGTTGTGCGTTTTTAAGGCTGTTTCAAAGGCATTAAACATTTCTAAACGCTGTTCTGGTCTATCGCGCAAATCATCTTCTTCCCAAGGCGTATCAATATAGGTTAACAAATACAAATCATATTGATTTTCGTTTGCAGCTTTGTCTAACATCTCGTCAACAAAACCACCATAAAACTCCTCGGAATATACTTTAGTTTCTAGTAAATCGGTATCACAAATTAAAACTTTATCAGCTTTTTTTGCCAATTTGTTTTCTAGTTTCATTTGGCCAATTGCAATGGGAATTAAATCTTCTGCTTCGCAAGTTTTACGTTCGTTGTTCCATTTTTCTTGTAAATATTCGCGCGCAAACTCTGGCGCCCAAACCGTATTGTAATAACGTGCTAACTGTTTAGAAAGTGTTGTTTTTCCTGAAGATTCTGGTCCAAATAAAACAACTTTTACGATGTTAATGGGTTTTTGTTTAAGTTTTTTTTCCATGCTAAATAACCAAATATTGCTATAAATGTAAATATTAAATATTGAAAACTAGTAAAAGTAAATCCTTTATAAAAATATAAAGGTGCAGAAATAAGGTCTCCAATAATCCAATAAATCCAGTTTTCTATTTTTCGTTTTGCCATTAACCACATTCCTACAAAGAAAATTGCTGTTGTAACTGTGTCTACATAAGCCGTCCAACTTGTCCATTTTTCGTAATAAGAATACACAGCATACACAAAAATAAGTGTTGCTATAAAAATGAAAACACTTAATTTTTTTTCTTTTGTTGTCGTTGTAGAAATCGGAGTTTCATGTTCTCCATCACTTTTATACGTCCAAATATACCAACCATAAACGCTCATAATAAAATAGTAAGCGTTAATCATCATATCTCCTAAAAGTTCCCATTTTAAAAGAAGATAAACAAAAATTACAGTACTAATCATTCCTGTTGGAAACACCCAAATTTTATTTTGTTTAGAATACCAAACAGATAAAAACCCAAAAATGACGGCAATTATTTCTAAAACAATATCAATCGTTTCATAGGTTTTGTATTGTCCAAAAAGTGAATTAAAAATTTCTGACATTTATTTTCTGAATTTTTTTTAAAAATCAAAAGTAAGGAGTTTTAGTTTTTTACAACAATAGAAACTCAAATAAGATAGTTTTAAAACTAATACGCACAAACACAAGTAAAACCTTCAAACTCTAAAAACTCAATAGTATAAGAAGTCGTTTCTCCATCAAAACGAATTTCACCAGTTGTTTTTTTATCAGCAAAATTAAAATCAGCAACATAAATATGATGCAAAAATTGGAGTTTCTTTTTTCCGTAAATTTTGTATAAACTCTCTTTTGCACCCCAAACAATGGTTAATTTACTAATTAAAGCATCAACATTTGCAATGGTTTTGTACTCTTCAATTGGCGTGAATTTATGTGCGATTTTTAATATTTTTTCACGTTGTTTTTCAATATCAATTCCTACAGGTTTGTCATCAGAAAAAATAATTGCCGTAAAAGTAAAAGAATGTGTCATAGAAATATAACTTCCATTCTTTAAATTAGGCTTGCCAAATTCATCATAATAAACATCAGCATCTGTTAAATTGAGTTCTTTTAGTAAATGTCGGATACTTAAAAAACCTTTTTGATGCAAATCAGACTTCATAGAATCTAACCTCGTTTTACTATTTTCTGATAAAATAATACCCTCTTTTAATTCATCAATAGATTCTTCTATCTTCCAAATAAGGACTTTAGTTGTTTTGCTAATCGTTAATGTTTTGTAAAGAGCCATAATTTTTAAAATGGATGTTGTAACTTTGCAGTCGCAAAAAATAGAAATTAAATATACAAAATATGAGCACAAAAACCGCTACTTATATACCTTTTAAAGTAAAAGATATTTCTTTGGCTGATTGGGGAAGAAAAGAAATGAATTTGGCAGAAGCAGAAATGCCAGGATTAATGTCGTTAAGAGAAGAATTTAAAGATAGCCAACCGTTAAAAGGTGCTAGAATTGCAGGTTGTTTGCACATGACAATTCAAACTGCGGTTTTAATAGAAACTTTACAAGCTTTAGGTGCAGAAGTTACTTGGAGTTCTTGTAATATTTTTTCTACACAAGACCAAGCTGCTGCTGCGATTGCTGCTGCAGGAACTCAAGTGTATGCTTGGAAAGGTTTAAATGAAGAAGAATTTGATTGGTGTATAGAACAAACATTGTTTTTTGGTGAAGATAAAAAACCATTAAATATGATTTTAGATGATGGTGGAGATTTAACAAACATGGTGTTAGATAAATATCCAGAATTAGCTGCAGGAATCAATGGTTTATCAGAAGAAACTACCACAGGAGTTCATAGATTGTACGAAAGAGTAAAAGCAGGAACTTTACCAATGCCAGCAATCAATGTAAACGATTCTGTTACAAAATCGAAATTCGATAATAAATATGGTTGTAAAGAATCTGCAGTAGATGCAATTCGTAGAGCAACAGATATTATGTTAGCTGGTAAACGTGTTACAGTTTGTGGTTATGGTGATGTTGGTAAAGGTACAGCCGCTTCTTTTAAAGGTGCAGGTTCTATTGTTACGGTTACAGAAATCGACCCAATTTGTGCGTTACAAGCAGCAATGGATGGTTTTGAAGTAAAAAGATTAGAAACTGTGATTGCAAATTCTGATATCATTATTACAACTACTGGAAACAAAGATATTATTCAAGGTCGCCATTTCGAAGCAATGAAAGACAAAGTTATTGTTTGTAATATTGGGCATTTTGATAATGAAATTGACATGGCTTGGTTAAATAAAAACCACGGAAATACAAAAGATACCATCAAACCTCAAGTTGATAAATACATTATTAACGGAAAAGACATTATTGTTTTAGCCGAAGGTCGTTTGGTAAATTTAGGTTGTGCAACTGGGCATCCAAGTTTTGTAATGTCTAACTCATTTACAAATCAAACGTTGGCTCAAATAGAACTTTGGACAAATAAAGATGCTTACCAAAATGAAGTGTATATGTTGCCAAAACATTTAGATGAAAAAGTAGCATTTTTACACTTAGCAAAAATAGGCGTAGAGCTTACAGAATTAAGACCAGAACAAGCGTCTTATATTGGTGTAACTGTAGAGGGTCCTTTTAAACCAGAACATTATAGATACTAGTTTATTGTCATTCCGAAATGAGCTTTTTTTAAGCGATTGAGGAATCTCATAAACATTAATATACAAAACCCTTGCATTCATTTGTAAGGGTTTTTTCTTTGTCTGTCATTCCGAAATGAGACTTTTTAGTCGATTGAGGAATCTCATAATAGTAAAGAGAATTTCTTTTTGGGCGTTTTAACAGGCTTTCGCTACTCGCTTTTTTGTTGAAAAAACAAAAAGAGCTCAAACAAACCGCTCAATCCTTAACGCAGCTTTTAGAGTTTTAATAAACGTGTAGTCACATCGAGTGAATTTGATTTTTCTTCAAATTTGTATCGAGATGTTTTTTTAAGAATTAGTTTTTTAATTGTGCTACTTTACTTTTAACAGAAAATAAAACCTCTTTATAAGAAACAGTATTTCCATTTTTGTAAAACTTTTGATTGGTCTTTTAATGAATAAATTAAAAAAGAAATTATAGTTTTCTAGCTTTATAAATTTGTATGAAACTTTTTCATATTTTGCAGCCCAATTAATCAAACTAAAATGCAGAAAACCAAAAAAATAGGATTATTATTAGGACCTATATTATTTTTTACAGTATTAAATCTTCCATTTTTAATAGTATCAGAAAAAGCAGATGCAGTAATTGCAGTAGCACTTTGGATGGTGATTTGGTGGATTACTGAAACCGTAAATATCGCCGTTACGGCTTTGTTGCCTTTAATCTTATTTCCGCTTTTAAACGTTATGAAAATTGATGATGTTGGTGCAAGCTACGGAAGTCCTATTATATTTTTATTCTTCGGTGGTTTTGTGTTGGCTTTGGCTTTAGAAAAAGTGAACTTGCATAAAAGAATCGCTTTAAATATTGTAAAATTGACAGGTACAACACCCAATAAAGTTGTATTAGGTTTTATGATTGCCACTGCTTTTATGAGTATGTGGATTAGCAATACTGCATCTACAGTAGTTATGTTGCCAATAGCAATTTCTGTAATTAAATTGTTAATAGACGATAAAGATGGTTTTACAAAAGGCGACAAAAACTTTGCCTTAAGCATTATGTTAGGAATTGCTTTTGGTGCAAATGCTGGCGGAATCGCAACAGTTATTGGAACGCCACCAAATTCTGTTTTAATCGGATTGTTAGAAAATCAGTATAACATTCATATTTCTTTTTTAACTTGGATGAGCTTTGGCTTACCGTTTTCAATAATTATGATTGTTGCCGTTTATTTTGTTTTGGTAAAATTAATGTTTCCAAGTAAAGGAATTTTGTTTTCATCATCAGCAAATTTAATTCATGAAGAAGTTGAAAAACTTGGTAAAATTACAAAAGAAGAAAAAAGGGTTTTATTAATTTTTGGAATCACCGTGTTTTTGTGGGTTACAAGAACAATTATCAATAGTATTTTTCCAGATTTAAAATTATCAGACACAATTATCAGTTTAATGGGTGCAGTTTCATTATTTGCAATTCCTATGAATTTCCACAAAAGAAATTTTATCCTAAAATGGAAAGATACAGAAAAATTAGCATGGGGAATTCTACTGCTTTTTGGTGGTGGTTTAGCACTCGCAAACGCCATGGATTCTAGTGGTTTGGTGGCATTAATTACAGATACAATTGCTGCAAGTAATCTAAATGTTTTAGTAACGGTTTCTTTGTTAATTACTTTAATGTTATTTATGACAGAATTAATGAGTAATGTGGCTTTAATTTCTGTTTCTGCCCCTGTGGTAGCAGGTATTGCCGTTGGTTTAAATATTCCTATTTTAAACTTATTAATTCCGGTTACAATAGCAAGTAGTTGTGCTTTTATGTTGCCAATGGCAACGCCGCCAAATGCAATTGTTTTTGCAAGTGGTTATGTAAAAGTAAATCAAATGGTAAAAGCAGGTATTATTCTAAATTTAATATCAGTTGGTTTATTAATTTTGTACTATCAATTTGTAATTCCTATGTTTTTTTAAATTTGATTAAACCTATTTTTCATTATTTATAAAACCTTTTTTCTTGAAAATTTATATCATGCATCTGTTGTCCCAGCATTTTTAGTTCGCAATAAATTGCAAATGTTGGCAATCATTCGTGCTTACTGATCACTATAATAAAAATCCTTTTCATTAATTTGAAAAGGATTTTTATTATTTAAGATTGTATTTTATTTATCCGTAGAAAACTGAAAAAAACTTTTTTAGGATTACTAGTTTCGTTACTTTTTTTAGCCATGATGCTTTTCTTTATTTTGATAAAAACAGGATATAAAATCCCTGCAAAGAATAAAATTCCACAAAGTATTAAAATGTTATTTGTTTCTGTAAATGCATTCCCAGCAGTTAATATGCCTAATATTAATAAAACTGAAATAGGTAAAGAAAGGGCTAAAATTGATAAAGCAAAATTGGGATCAAAAGTTTTTTCGAAAGTTTTTTCTTTTTTCTCCTTTAGATGGATTGCAGAAATGTGTGCAAAAGGCCAAAAACTTGCAGAACTCAATCCGAAAGCAATCATCACTAGAATATCTTTTTTGATGGATATATCGGCAAAAGAAATTAGTACAGCAATTAAAAGTAAAGTATAAGAAGCTCTTAAAAGTAATAAAGAAAACAATTGAAAAAATTGTTGTTTTTTAATTTTAACAGCTAACCCTATAAAAAGTAACACTAAAGGCGTCATTATAAAACTTAATCTACTTAACGTCATCGATAAAAAATTAGGAATTTTATCTAGTGTAATTCCAAAAGAAACTAATACCAAGGCAACGATTATAAATATGTTTACGGGTTCATATAATAATGCTTTTAAAAGTCCTTTTAATTTAGAATTTAATGATTTTGCTTCAAAATCTGCATTTTTATAATGCCATTTAAAAGCAACCAAATAAAGCAGAAATAGCACAAAAAATTTATTTCCTAAATCTGCCATTGCAGCTTTAGCCAAAGATCCATCACCTAAAAACTCTAGTATAAAAGGAAAACAAGACAATCCTGGAGCTAAAGAAGGTAGTAATAATTGTGCGCTTCTTCCTTTACTAGAATTTCCGTCAATTCCAATAATTTTTAATAAAATCGGTGTAACTACAAAAAGAATTACATTAAAAACTAAAGCTAAGATGGGAAATAGAATTAAATTCCCATCAACTTTTACTTTTAATAAAGCAATAAAAATAGTTGCTGGTAAGGCAATCAAAAGAATTATTTTTTTTAATCCGTTTATTTCATCTCCTGTAGAAATTTTCTTTTTTAAGATAATTCCTATTACAATAAATAAAATAAACGAAATTGATTTTTCTAATGCTCCATCCATAAACTAGGCAAAAATTTCGGTCATTGCTTTGGTAAATAACTTCATTTCATCCATTGTACCAATACTTACTCTACACCAGTTTTTGTCCCAAAATTTAAAAGATTTTACAGCCACATTTTTGGCATAAATTTTCTTCAAAAACGCTGATCCTTCCATCGGAATTTCAAAAATAATAAAGTTGGTTTCTGATGGTAAATAAGAAAAATTCTTGTCTTTTAAATACCTCATTGTATAGATTCTAGCATCAGTAATTTTAGTTTTACAAGCATCTAAAAAATCTTGATTTTCTAAACTTGTAGTTGCTGCAGCAACAGATGGACCTGTAATTCCCATTCCGCCTCTAGTAATTTCGCTAATAATATCTAATGTTTCTTTTTTACCAATCGCATACCCAATTCTTAAACCAGCCATACCGTGTATTTTAGAAAAAGTTCTTGCAACAATTACGTTTTTACCTTCTGCAACTAACGTATTCATAGAATCCCTTAATCCGTTTTCAGACAATTCTAGATATGCTTCATCAACAAAAACAGGTACTTTTTCTGAAACTCTACTACAAAAGTCTCTTAATTTTTTAGCATCAGTAATAGATCCTGTTGGGTTGTTAGGGTTGCAGATATATACCAATTTTGTATTTTCATCAATTCCTGCTTCCATAGCATCTAAATCGTGCTGAGCATCATCTAATAATTTGTATGATTTCCAATTACCACCAACAGATTTTGCAACTACCATTAAAGACATATAACTTGGGTCTGCACTTATTACATTACCACCATTTTGAAAGAAAACCATGGCAACTTTTTCTAATAAATCTGAAGAACCAGGTCCCATTAAAATTTGATTTTTATTGATGCCTTCGTTTTTAGCAATTTTTTCTTCTAATTCGTTTAAAGTTTTCCATGCGTATCTATTTCCGTTGAACACCTCATCTTGAAAGGCTTTTGCTGATTTTGGTGGCGGTCCATAAGGGTTTTCGTTAGATCGTAAAATGGTTAATGTGTTCTCTTCTTTAGTAAAAGGTGGTGTAAATTCATTAAATTGATGGTTAGAATTGTATAAGAATGTTTTTCCTTCTTTTTGAGCCTTAATTACGTTGTTACTCCATATTTCATGAGGTACTAAAGCCAATGCACCCAAGGATAAGGTTCCTTTTTTTAACCATTCACGTCTGCTAAAATTTGATGTTTTCATTTGTTTGAATTGTTTAAGAATTTACTGTTACTAATGTATAAAACTATTTCTTTTTTTAAGTATGAAAAATTTAATAATTAGTATAAATTTTTAATTTTTTAATAATTAAAAAGCTAAAAAACTTAATTATGATATTGAAAATTTATTAAAATCAATGAAATGGTGTGGATTTGGTATTTTAAATTTAAAAATGTTGGATTTAATTTTTGAATCTTTTTTTAAACTACTTTTGGTTATTTTTTATGACGAATGATAACCTAAAAATTACGTATCATGAAAAGTAGTACTGCAATTTATTACATGATTTTTAGTGTATTTGCATTTGCACTAATGAATGCCGTAGTTAAATATTTAGCAGTATTTAATGTATATCAACTTGTTTTTTTTAGAGCTGTTGGAACCTTGTTTTTCACAATACCTTTACTTATAAAAAATAAAATTCCTTTTTTAGGAAACAATAAAAAATTATTATTAATTAGAGGTCTTGTTGGTGTAATTTCTTTAACTTGTTTCTTTCAATCTTTAAATTATTTAGCAGTTGGTACAGCAGTTTCTTTACGATATACATCGCCAATTTTCGCAGCAGTGCTGGCATACTTTTTTTTGAAAGAGAAAATTAAAACCATTCAATATTTCTTATTTACATTGGCGTTGTTTGGTGTTTTAATTATAAAAGGATTTGGAGTAGATGTACATACAATTGGCTTGATTTTAATTTTAATTTCAGCATTTTTTCATGGATCAGTTTTTGTTTTGATAAGAAAACTTGGTAACAAAGAAAATCCATACGTAATTATTAATTATTTTATGATTATGGCTTTTGTTTTTGGCGGAATTATGTCAATCAATCATTGGCGGAATCCAAATGCAACTGAGTGGTTATTGTTGTTAAGTTTAGGTGTTTTTGGGTATATCGGTCAGTTATACATGACCAAGGCTTTTCAAGCCAACGAAACAAATGTTGTAGCGCCTTTGCAATATTTAGAAATTATTTTTACCATAATTATAGGCGTTTTATGGTTTGGAGAAATTTATAGCCTAACTACTTTACTAGGAATATTTTTAATTTTGATAGGTCTTATTTATAACATTTATATCAAAAGGAAAAAAAGCTAGTTTATCAATTTCTAATTAAACTAAAATTACCAGTTCTATTTTTTACTTCATCATTTTGATTGATTAAAACTACACGAAACCAATAGTCATTTGGTGGAAGATTTTTACCATTGTATGTGCCGTCCCAACCAAGATCATTTATGGTAAATGTTGCTACTATTTTGCCATATCTATTATATATGTTTACAATTCCGCTTTTATAATAACTGTTATCTAGACCTTTAATTTGCCAAATATCATGATCGCCATCGTTATTTGGTGTAAAAAATGATGGGAAACTAATTAAGGAGATTTCAAAAGGAATAGAGCCGCAATTATTTAAATCATTTACTTCTAAAATATAGATTCCGCCATCTAAGTTTTCAAAATTAGGATCTCTTTGATAATCATAAATAATAGTAGAATTGATATTTAAAAGTCTGAATTCATAATCGCCTAAACCCAAATTATCAGTTTTAACTTTAATAAAGTTATTATCAGAATCATCCTGAACCAAAACATCATTTATTGTAATTGTTGATATTGAAGATTCTTTAATTGTTAGAGTATGTTCATCAGATTCACAACCATAAATTGAAGTGGCAATCACTTTGTAAACGCCACCTTTTACAATAGTTGCCGTTTCATCGGAACTTATAATTTGATTATTTTCATCTTTCCAAGTATAAGCGAAATTTCCACTAGGGTTTTCTACGGAAACAATTAATGAAGGATTTGCAGACATACAAATGATATCTTCATCAATTAAATTGAAAGTTGGTTTTTCTCTTACAATAAAATCAATTTTGGCTTCTTCAAAACAAACATCATAAATAGGATTTTCTAAACGAACTGTAATCGTTTGTGTAGAAGTGTAAAAAGGATTTGGTAATGGACTTGGAAGCGCTACATTGTTTTCATCAAAATAGGTAACCTTAAGGCCTGTTTGTGTACCTAAAACTGTACTTTCAATTGCGGATGTATCAAAACCAGTTATACCATCTAAATCATCATCACATTCTTCTTGAGGAATATCCGTATTTGCTATTGGTACAGAATTCACCACAAAATCAATCGTCGTTTCATCAGAACATTGTCCGTCTATATCTTGGGATAAAGTATTTGTTATTCTAGCAGTTACTTTTTGAGAAGTAGTTACATAAGGATTCGGCAACGGACTAGAAAGTTGATTTCCGTTTTCATCAAAATAATTGACAATGACATCTGTCTGAGAACCTATAATTGTAGCTTGAATTGTTGAAGTATCAAAAGCATAAAATCCGTCTCTATCGTTATCACATTCAGGACTAATTGTAACCGGATTTGCAACAGGAACTTTTTCTACATGTAAAGAAATATGAGCTCCTAAACCCAAACAATCATTATCAAATTTACTATCAACTCGTATGTAAATATTTTGCTGATTTGGGTAGCCAATATTTTGATAATTTGTTATATCAGTTATTGCATTTTCTTCGGATAAAGCATCGGTTTCATTTCTATAATAATTGATAATTAATTGCTGACCTGCAGGAAAAATGGATGTAATATCTGATGTAACGGAGCTAAAATCAAACGTTGCAATTCCGTCTGTTGTATTTGTGCCATCATCACATTGATAAAAAGAATTTAATAATGTTGATGGAATTTGAGTGGTAGAAACAAATAGATTTACTTCACTAATTCTGTAACAACCATCATTATTTTCTACTCTTGCCCAAATTTTGTCTACACTAACTACTTCATTTTTATAGTTTGTAACATTTGTAATGGCTGTTCCGTTGTTTTCTGCATCTATTTTTTCTTCATAAAAAGTGATGGTATAATCATCAGAATTTGTAATAATTTCCTCTTTAACTTCATTTAAATTAAAAAAGCTAAAACCGTTAATATCACTGTTATCACATTGTTTAAGTTCTACAATTGGATTTATGTTTGGTGCAGCAAAAATTTCTATTTCTTTTGGGATTGTATAGCTTGTATTATCTATATGAGTAACTTCTGCAGTAACATTATAAATTCCGGGACTTGAAAATTGATGAGAAACATCAATATTTGTTGAGGTATTATTTATCCCAGAACTAGGGTCATCAAAATTCCAAATAACAGATTTTATTTCTGATTGATTTGTTAAACTAAAATCATTAGAAAAATTGATACAGTTGTTGTTATTTGTGATTTCGAAAGGGAAAATTGTTTTTACTTCGCCATTAACGGATATATAAAAGTTAATATTTGAAGATGAGAGCTCAGTGGTTTTTTTATATTCATTATAAGGAGGGCAACCACCACTGTCTGATTTAAACCAAGAAAAATCGTTGTCATCTTCAGTTCCAGCAGCAAATGCAACAGCAGAACTTGCAGAACTACTGAGTTGTTTAGCTTCCACCAAAATTCTTTTTACAGTAGATTTTATTAAAATTGGAGCCTCAAAATCCACATACATTATATTAGGATTATCTGTTGTCCCAAATTGATGTACGCTTTTACTTTTTCCAATAAGTTTATCTTCAGAGAAAGACGTTGGAAAGTTTTCATCAATTTCATAAATATTAAATTCAATATTTACACCCCAACTAGAAGATTTTACTAAACCAATTTGTCCAGATTTTATAATGTATTCTTCATTCTCAGAAATTCCGAAATCTTCTAAATTAAAAGTTCTTGCCCAATTAACTCCTCCCCAACTACAACCATAAATACCTGTTTCTATAATATTATCTCCTATGTTATGTGATAAGTTTAAATTGGAATCAGTATTAATTGTACTTAATTTTTCCCCTGTAATATTTATGAAGAAATTTGCATCTGGTACAGGTAAATCTAGATTTTCTGTTCGAGTATATGTATAAAGTTTTCTACAACCTTTAAACCAAGAAGTATCGTTATCTTGTTTTGTACCAGCAATTATAACTTTTTTAAAATCAGAGTTATAAATATCTTCCGATTGAGAAGCTACAACTAAGATTCTTTCAACACCTGAAGGAATAAGTAAAGCTCTGGCAAAATTTATTGTAAGAATTTCTGGGGAATCGTCAATTTTTGGGGCTATTGTAGCGCTTCCACCAATATAAGTTGCTGTCGAATTAGGAAAGTTAGAATCAATTGCATAAACTCCAATACTTAATCTAGCTCCATTGTAAGAATTACTAATAGCAACTTGACCAGATCTAACAATAAATTGATCCGTAGTTGCTATTCCAAAATCAGAAAGTGTAAAAGTTCTTCCCCAATATTCATCATAATCACAAGAAGTCCAGTCTGTTTTTATAGGTGTATTCCCAATATTATGAGTTAGCGTTATTTGAGCTTTTAAAGAAAAAGTAAAATTTACGCAAAAAAGTAATAAAAAGAAGTGTTTTCTCATAGCTTTCAAAAATAGGAAATTTACCCCAACCAACCATCTCTATCTAAACTTCTATATTGAATTGCCTCTGCAATATGATCTGGTGAAATATCTGCAGTATTTGCTAAATCAGCAATAGTTCTAGAAACTTTTAAAATTCGGTCGTAAGCTCTTGCAGAAAGGTTTAATTTTTCCATCGCAGTTTTTAAAAGCGATAAACTTTCGGGTGATAGTTTACAAAATTTTCGAATCTGTTTTACACTCATTTGTGCATTATAATGCACGTTTTCAAAATCTCTAAAACGTTCGGATTGTATTTCTCTTGATGCGGTTACGCGTTTTCTAATTTCTACGGATGATTCTCCTTTTCGTTCTTCAGTTAGTTTTTCAAAAGGAACAGGAGTTACTTCTATATGAATGTCTATTCGGTCTAATAAAGGACCAGAAATCTTACTTAAATAACGTTGCATTTCTTGTGGAGAAGATGTCATTGGTGAATTTGGATCGTTAAAATATCCAGACGGACTAGGGTTCATACTTGCAACCAACATAAAACTACACGGGTATGTTACTGTAAATTTTGCTCTAGAAATAGTAACATCTCTATCTTCTAATGGTTGACGCATTACTTCTAAAACAGTTCTTTTAAATTCTGGTAATTCGTCTAAAAATAAAACGCCATTATGAGAAAGTGATATTTCTCCTGGCTGTGGATATTGGCCACCACCAACTAAAGCAACATCAGAAATTGTGTGATGTGGACTTCTAAAAGGTCTTTGAAATAACAATCCGTTATTTTTTGTTTTGCCAACTACAGAATGAATTTTTGTAGTTTCTAGCGCTTCATGCAGCGTCATTGGAGGTAAAATACTTGGTAATCTTTTCGCTAACATGGTTTTTCCTGATCCTGGAGGTCCAATTAAAATAATATTATGTCCGCCAGCTGCAGCAATTTCCATGCAGCGTTTTATAGATTCTTGTCCTTTTACATCAGAAAAATCAAACTCAGGAAAATCGATATTTTTATAAAATTCTGCTCTTGTATCAACAATGGTAGGATTAATTAGTGTATCACCATTAAAATGATTAATCACTTCCATGATATTTTCAACTCCTAAAACTTCTAAATTATCTACAATTGCAGCTTCTTTAGCGTTTTCTTTTGGTAAAATAAAATATTTATATCCTTCTTCACGTGCTTTTATGGCGATGGGCAAAGCACCTTTTATGGGCTGTAAACTTCCATCCAAAGAAAGTTCTCCCATAATAATATACTCATGAATATCGGTAGATTTTATTTGATTAGAAGCGGTTAAAATCCCTACAGCTAAGGTTAAATCATAAGCGGCGCCTTCTTTTCTGATATCCGCAGGAGCCATGTTGATGATAATTTTTTTTCCTGGAAGTTTAAAGTTATTATTGTTTAAAGCTGCAGAAATTCTGTACGAACTTTCACTTACAGCTTTATCTGGCAAACCAACCAAATGGTAACCAATTCCTTTATCAATATTAACTTCAACGGTAATTGTGGTGGCTTCTATACCAAAAACGGCAGAACCATAGACTTTAACAAGCATTCTTTTTTTCTTTAAAAATAAAGAAAATTAAGGCATAAAAAAAATGCAACCAAAAATTTGATTGCATTTTTATATAAATAAGTATATTTTATGCTGTTAAGCAGAATTTCTACTCGCGTTAATATTCCCAAATAGAGAACGCATGACCATTTTTTCGTAAATTTCAATTTCTTTAGCGCTGCCTTCCGTTTTTTGAAGTTCTTGAATTCTCTTTAATGCAAATTGTTGAATTGTTAATAAAGGTAAAACAATGTTTTCTCTAATGGCAATAGATGCTTTTCCTACCGGATGATTTTCCATCAATTCAGTATGACCAGCTAATTTTAATAACAAACGTTTGGTTGTTAAATACTCTTCATGAATTAAAGTCCAAAATTCACCAAAAACAGGGTCGTCTGCCATATAAGCCGTTAAGCCGAAGAAAGATTTTGTTAAACTCATCATACTATTTTCTAGTAGCGTTTTAAAGAAATCGGACGCATTGTAAAAAGCAATAATTTCATTAAATCTACCGGCATCTTCATATTTTTTTAGCGCAGTTCCAACTCCATAAAAACCAGGTACATTTTGTTTTAACTGACTCCAGCTACCTACAAACGGAATTGCTCTTAAAGATGAGAAATCTAACGTATCGGAAGTAGATCGTTTACTTGGTCTACTACCAATATTGGTTTTAGCATAATATTTTAACGTACTCATTTGCTCTAAATACGGTAAAAATTGTGGATGATTTTTGAAGTCGACATAGCTTTTATAACTAACGGTAGCTAAATCTTCAATAATAGTTCTGTGTTCATCATTCAATTGATCTTTTGTAAACATGTCGTTTTTAATACCAGAACTTAATAATTGTTCTAGGTTAAATTGAGATGAATCTAAAGTTCCGAAATTAGAACTAATTGTTTGTCCTTGAATGGTTAATTGAATTTCTTTGTCTTCGATTGTTGGTCCTAAAGAAGCATAAAATTTATGTGTTTTTCCTCCTCCTCTTGCAGGTGGTCCGCCACGTCCATCAAAGAATATTACTTCAATATCAAACTCTCTAGAAATTTTAGTTAAAGCTTCTTTTGCTTTAAAGATTCCCCAATTTGCCATTAAATATCCACCATCTTTTGTTCCATCAGAAAAACCTAACATAATAGTTTGCTTGTTTTTTCTTTTTGATAAATGGTATCTATACGTTTTGTTTGTATACAAAGTACGCATAACTTCACTTGAGTTTTCTAAATCATCTACAGTTTCAAAAAGTGGAATGATATCTACAGGTAATTCATTTTCAAAACCACATAAATTTAACATGGCAAAGGTTTGAATTACATTTAATGCACTTTGATTGTTGCTAATAATATATCTGTTTGCACCACGTTCTCCATTTCTTTCTTGAATGGTTTTTAATGCATAAATAGATTCAATTGTTTTTACAGACATTTCATCAGTTAAAATAGCAGGATCTATGGTTCCTTTTACAACTGATAAAATATCAATTTGCTCGTTTGGTGATAAACGATGATAATTTTCTGGAAAAGTAGTGTCGCCAGTCGCTATTAAATCGGTTACAATTTGTGTAAATGCATCATGATGCACTCTACTATCTTGTCTGATATCTAAAGTTGCAAAATGGAAACCAAAAATTCTAACCTTATTAATAAAGTCATTTAATTCTTCCACAAATAAAGAGTCATGCTTTTCTACAACAATTTCTCGAGCTGCATATAATTCTTCTAGAAGAATTTTTTGAGAGAAATTTACTTTTGCATAACTTCTAACAACGTGTTTATATAAACGTTTTTCTATTTTTACTAAGATTTCTTGAACTCCATCAAAGGTAAAACGTCGTTTTAAACGTCTAATATCTCTATAATAATTTCTTAATATTGTTTGACGCAATCTTTCTGCAACATCTAATGTAATTTGTGTTGTTACAAACGGATTACCATCTCTATCTCCTCCAGGCCAAAAACCAAGATCTATAATCTCGTTGTTCATTGGTTCGCCATCATAAACATGTTGTTGAATATAGTTGTAAATTTTAGGAACAGAATTGTAAAACACATATTCTAAATACCAAATTAAACTTACTGCTTCATCAAAAGGTGTTGGTTTCGATTTTTTATAAAAAGGCGTTTTTCCTAATTGCGCTAATAATTTTTTAATCAGTAATAAATCGTCATTTTGAATTGCTTTATCTAAATCTGTAATAATTCCTAAAACAGAACCTGGATAAAATTGCGTTGGATGCGCCGTTAATACAATACGTACCTTAAAATCTTCTAGATGTTTTTTTAATTCTTCTTTTTTACCACTTAGAACGGCCGTTTCTTTAGAATTTCGAAGTGTACCAATTCCATCCATATTATTTACAATAGGAAAGGCTGCATCTTCAACAGCATCAAATAAAACTACTTGACGTTCTATATATTGTATAAATTGAAAGAGTAAATCGTTTTTACCGTTTTCTGTAGGATGATCTAAATATTTTTTAAAAAATTTATCTACTATTTCTGTCGGATTTAATCCTTGTTTAAAACCTTTTTCGCAAACTTTATGAAAAAGAGGTAATAAAACTCCAGTATTGTTGATAGTATCAAAAGGAAGCGTGATAAAAATACTGTTGTAAATTTGATATTTAGACAGTACGTTATCGTTAAATCTTGTAATTTTTGGTAATCCAGACATTTCTTCTAAAATTTATGATGTGAATTTACAAAAAAGGAGAAATAAACAAGCTAGCATTTTAGGAATAATCATTCTAAAAATTACGAATACGATATTAATTAAAGGGTATTTTTTGTAAATAGTTAAAATTAGTTGAATTCTCTTGTTTTTTATTGATTTATGATTTTGTTTACTGTTGTAAGTTTTGTTGTTGACATTGTAAATTCCATCGAGTTGGGTCGTTTTTAAACAAAAAATCTTTTAATAAATTTCTGTCTTGATGTCTTTTATAATCATACATAAATGTTGTTGATGATTTGCCTATATCCTTAGAATCTAAAGAAAACTGATTCAAATTCAAATCAATAATATCTACAAATCCAAAGCTAAAATGATCTAATTTTAATTTTTTATTTATTGCAGAAAAATTATTTTCATCTTTTGAAAAAGCAGAGAATGTATAAATACTTGCTGGTTTTTTTGATGAATTAACAGCAACTTCTTGTCCGTTAATCGAAAAACTAAACAAAAAAATGATTGCCATAAAGAAGTGTTTAGCTTTCATGTTTCTATCTTATTTATGCTAATTTTAAACTTTTAATAAAGATACAATTTTTTTTTATGAAACGCTTGTAAGCCTTCTTGCAGCCAGGTATAATAAGTATCTCGATCTGTATATTGTTGCGAATTATTTAAAATTTCCAAATCTGGACTTAACAATACATAAAAAGGTTGTGATGCATTTTTAAAATTGATCACCTGAAAAGTTGACCATTTATCTCCAATAGTTTCTATTTTTTTTACTTTTCCGTTTGGTTTTAAAAAATCGAATTGTTCTTCTTTTGGTAATTCTTTGTCATTATCATCTACATACAAGGAAATTAAAATATAATCGTCTTTTAAGGTTTGATAAATGTCTGGTTCGCTCCAAACATTTTCTTCCATTTTTCTGCAATTTACACAAGCCCAACCGGTAAAATCTAACAAAATTGGTTTATTGGTTTCTTTAGCGGCAGCAAGACCTACTTCAAAATCATCGTAGCAATTTAAACCCAAAGGACAATCTGTTTCTTGCTCGTAAATACTGTAAAATTGTGGAGGTGGAAATCCGCTTAATAAGCTTAAATTCCAAGTTGGATTTTTCAAAACTCCAGGAGAAATATAGATGATAAAAGAAATAATTAAAACCCCAAATGAAATTCTTGAAAACGATAATTTTTTGATAGGAGAATCGTGTGGAAATTTAATTTTCGCAAATAAATACAAGGCTAATCCTATAAAAATCACAACCCAAATTCCGATAAAAACTTCACGTTTTAGCAAATCCCAATGGGCAACTAAATCTGCATTTGATAAGAATTTAAACGCTAATGCCAATTCTAAAAATCCTAAAACAACTTTGGTGGTATTTAACCATCCGCCAGATTTTGGCAAAGAATTTAACCAACTAGGAAACAATGCAAATAAGGCAAAAGGCAAAGCTAAAGCCAATCCAAAACCAGTCATTCCGGCTGTTAATTGAGTTGCGCCTCCATCCGAAGTTAAAGAACCTGCCAACAAAGAACCTAAAATAGGACCTGTACAAGAAAAGGAAACAATTGCCAAGGTTAATGCCATAAAGAATATACCAACAATTCCGCCAATAGAAGAAGCAGAGTCCATTTTATTTCCCCAAGAACTTGGTAATGTTATTTCATAAAATCCGAAGAAAGAAAATGCAAAAAATACCAAAACCACAAAAAAGAACATGTTTAACCAAATATTTGTGGAAATTGTATTTAAAATTTCTGGATCTAAATTGTCTAAAAAATGAAAAGGAAGACTTAATAAAATATAAATTATAACAATAAAAACCCCATATAAAATGGCATTAAAAACTCCTTTTTTTTTGTTTTTTGATTGTTTTGTAAAAAATGAAACCGTTAACGGAATCATAGGGAAAACACACGGAGTTAGTAACGCTAATAAGCCACCAACAAATCCTAAGAAAAAGATGCTAAATAATCCATTTGAACTTTCTGAATTTGTGTCTGCAGAATTTTTTAAAAGATTTGTGTTTTTTAAATCTAATTTTAAATTTTCTGTAAGATTTTTACTTTTTTCGTCAATAACAATGGTTTCTTTTGAGGCTTTTCCTGATAAAGAAATCGTAAAATCTTCATCAATATTTATACAAGCAGTTTCACAAACTTGCCCAAAGAAATTTAATTTAATTTGAGTGATTTCTTTATTTGTAAGTTGAATTCTTTGTGTAATAAGTGCCTTTTCTTTAAAAACAATTTCTTCTTTTTCCCAAATATCAGAATACTTTTTAAACGTATCTTTTTCAAGAGCTTTGCCAACTAATTCGTAGCCAGTTTCATTGTTTTGTAATGTGATTTCTAATGGTAAAGAAGCCTCGTCTGGATTGTATTGTGAGTATAAATACCAACCTTTAAAAAGTGTTGCGCTAAAAACAATATCATATTCAGTTTCTGATATTTTTTTTACAGAGGTTTCTATTTTTATAGGTTCATCTGCGGTTTGTGCGTTTAAAAATAAAGAGGATAGAAGGACAAGAAAAGTGATAAATTTCTTCATTAGTGTAATGTTATTTTTAATAGGTTGTTAGAAGTGATTTTCATAGAAAAACGCCCGTCTTGTCTGTAATTGATCACCCAAATAATTTCATTTTCATTGTTGCAAAGTAACCAAGTATTTTCTTTTTCTAAAAGCGATAATTTCTCGTCTTTAAAATATTTGCTCAATTTCTTTTTCCCTTGCATTCCTAGCGGATAAAGATAGTCTCCGTTTTCCCATTTTCTTACAATTAACGGGTATTTTAACAAATCTTTATCAACATAAATGGTCTGTTTGTTTTCTTCGGATTTCTGCTGAATAGCTTCAAAAGTTACATGAATAGGATGTGTGATTTCAGATTGATTTTCATCAATTAAATACTCATTTTTTTCATCTGATATTACATTTTTAGAAAGTAATAAAAAATCTCTGTCTTTTAATAGTCTGTGCGTTTTAGAAAAAATTTGTTTTCCAGATTGTGCAGAAAGTAAGTTGTAAACGTCGTTCCATTCTGTAAAGTTATATTCTTTTAACAATTGATACAAATATGCTTTCGAATTTGAAAGTTGATTGATTTTTGCAATATCTATTTTTATCAAATTGTCTCCTTGAGCGCAGTCGAAAGGTTGTGTTACTTCGGATGAAATATCAGCAATTTTATCTTCTATAATTTGTTTGCTTTCTTGTAAATTGTCTATTGTTTTTGCAAACGTTTCTAATAAATTAGGATTGATTTCCTTTAAAACAGGCAGAATTTTATGTCTAATTTTATTTCTGATATATTTTGTAGTCGCGTTACTTGCATCTTCTCGCCAATCAATAGCATTCAATTTTGCATACGCTAAAATTTCTTCTCTAGAAAAAGCTAAAAGCGGACGCACAATATTGCCGTTAATTTTTGGGATTCCTGTAAAACCGTCTAAACCAGAACCTCGAGTTAAATTAATTAAGAAAGTTTCTAAATTATCATCTGCATGATGCGCTGTTAGAACATAGTCAAAATTATTTTTTTTAATAATTTCTTGAAACCAATTATAACGCAATTCTCTTGCAGCAATTTGTGTAGAAAGTTTGTTTTTTAGCGCAAACTCTTGGGTGTTAAATTGTATTGTAAAAATCTGATTAGACGTTTTTTGAGCTAATAATTTTACAAATTCTTCGTCTAAATCACTTTCTTTTTCACGGAGTTGAAAGTTGCAATGCGCCAGTGAAATATCAAAATTTAGTTCAGAAAATAAGTGCGTTAAAACCACAGAATCTACTCCGCCAGAAATGGCAATTAATAGTTTTTTATCCTTTAAAAAAGGAAAATTTAGATTGATATGTTCTTTAAATTTCTGAAGCATTTTCGCATCAAAAATACGCAATTTATAGTTGAGAATTTAGCCAATTAACAACATCTTGCAGCATTTCTTCTTTGCACAAATCGTTTTGTAATTCATGATAACCGCCTTCATATAATTTTAAGGTTGCATTCTTAGAATTCTTGGCAAATTCTTCTGTTCCTTTATAGTCGATTATCTTATCATCTGTACCATGTAAAAGAAACATTGGTGTTTGTAGTTTGCTGGCATTTTCAATTGCCCATTGTCCTGTTTCAATAAAAGTTAAAGAAAAATTTGGACTAATTTTATCGTGCACCAAAGGATCATTTATATATTTAGTAACTTCAATTTTTTCTCTAGAAACATCATTTGCGTTCAACTCATTTCCCATGGTTATGGAGGGTGCAATTTTTTGCAAGATTTTACCAACGGCTAACTTAATTTTAGGTGGTTGAAAAGCTAGTTTTAAAAACGGACTTGTAGCAATAATTCCTTTTAAAGTATGTTTTTTTTGGATGCCATAATTAATAACAACATTTCCTCCCATAGAATGACCATATAAAAAAATAGGCTTTTTGGGATAAAGTTCTTGCGCTTTTTCAATCGTTTTTGATACACTTTCTAAAACAGCTTCAAAACTTGGATTATGACCGCGTTTTCCACCCGTTTTTCCGTGTCCAAAATGATCAAATGCTACTACAGTAAAATCATTATCTGTCAATTTTTTGGCAACATGTTGGTAACGTCCAGAATGTTCTCCCATTCCATGCGCTAAAACTACAACTGCTTTTGTGGTTTTTGCTTCCCAAATTTGACCGTAAAATTCGGTGTTGTATATGTTGAAATTGAATTCTAGATGTGTCATAATTAACAATTAATTCGTTATTTTAATATCGTCAGAAGTATTTAGCTTCTGATCTTTACCAATGGCAATGATGCTGTAATTTAAGGAATCTTTTGATACCGAGTATACAAACTCATTTTTATAATAATCTAAACAAATGTTTTTTCTTAACGGATTATTTCTGATAATGCTTTTTAAATCTTTAGGATAAAATGCATTTTGTTTTAGTTCATCCTCAAGAAGTTTAGAAATTTCGGTAAGTTTTTTTGTTGTTTTTTTTTCGTACTCATTTGAAAACCTTAGAATAGAAACTACAATAAGCATTGGTATTAAAATCAAAAATAAAATTAAAAAAGGCTTTGTTAACGGATGCCAAACAATGCTTTTTGGCAAGTTGTTCTCTTTTTCAAATTTTCTGCGCTTTTTGGTCTTAAACCAATATTGAATATCTAGGATGCAATCTAAAATAAGCGCAAAAAAATCAAGCACTTTTATTTTTTTTTAACCAAGTTCTTATTTCTTTTCTTAAAGAAACCTCTGGCTTTGGTAAAGGAATTGTTCTTCCTGCTTGTTTACTTCTATTAAATTTAGAAAATGTTGTTTTTAGTTGTTTCCATTCTTCTGGATACGTATCTAAAAACCCATTGAACATGGTTTGTTCAGTTTTTTTATCTTGTAAACTATCAAATATAAGTTTAAATTTTTCTTCTTGATCTAGTATCATGCTGCAAATATATTGAATTCTATTTCGAGTTTAATAAAACAAATTTCATTGCTTTAGCCTTTAATAAGCATTCTTCATATTCGTTTTCTACGTTAGATTTTGCAGTAATTGCGCCACCAACAGAATATGAAATATACTTTTTTTCTTCATTATAAAGAATACTTCTAATGATTACATTAAAATCAAAATCACCATTTGGCGTAAAATAGCCAACGGTTCCGGAGTACAATCCGCGTTTAGTTTCTTCTATTTCTTCAATAATTTTCATGGCAGAAACTTTTGGAGCTCCCGTCATGCTTCCCATGGGGAAAGTGCTTTTTAAAATAGCTACAGGATGAATGTTTTCATCAATTTCTGATACTACGGTAGAAATCATTTGATGCACTTGTTTAAAAGAATATACTTTGCATAATTCTTCTACCTTAACACTTCCTTTTTTTGCCGATTTTGATAAATCGTTTCTTACCAAATCTACAATCATTACATTTTCTGATCGTTCTTTGAGATCTCTCGATAAATCGGATGCAATTTTTTCATCATCAATTTTACTTAATAAACGTTTTGCCGTTCCTTTTATAGGTTGGGATATAATTTTTTGCCCTACTTTTTTAAGATATCTTTCTGGTGATGCCGATAAAGCATATTGATGATCAATCTTTAAAAAGGTAGCAAAAGGCGGCGTAGAAATTTTGTTTAAATGATTGTAAACTTCCAAAGGATTTATAGTGCTGTTTTCTGCATAAAATTCTTGGCAAATATTTGCTTCATAAATATCACCTCGTTTTATATGATCTAAAACTTTGGTTATTTTTTGATAATATTCGTCTTTATGAATCCGAAGTTTTATTTTGATGTCATTCTCAGATTTTTGGATTTTTGGATTTTTATATTTTTGGATTTCTTCAAAATCACTTTCAATCTCATCATCCACCATTTTTAAATAATGAAACTCAACAGTATTTCCTCTGATAAAAAAAAGTTTCTGAGGTTGAAAAAAGTACAAATCAGCAAAATCTAATCCATCAAAATTTTTAGAAGAAAGTTGTTCAACATCATTTTTAACATCATAAGAAATATATCCAAAAATATAATCTTCTGTAATGGTTTGATATTCTTTTAGTTTCTCAAAAGCAGTGACATAATCGGTTTTTATGGATGTAAATTCTTCAACCGCCAAACAACCATCAAAACTTGAATATTGTTGTTTGTAATTATTAGAATCTAACCAAATGATGGTTTCAAATTGCTGAGACCAAAGCAATAAATGTTCTTTAAATTTCAGGACATTATCAACAGTAAAAATTTTGATGGTTCTTTGCATAAGTGAAGCAAAAATACTTGAAAGTTTTCTAAATGAAAAGACCTCACAGGTTTTAAAACCTGTGAGGTCTAATATAGTATTAATTAATTTTAAGCATTTAATGGTTTTCCGTCCCAAGCAGCTTTTGCAGCTTCTTTTACAGCTTCAGAATATGTTGGATGTCCATGACAAATTCTTGCTAAATCTTCTGCAGATGCTCTAAATTCCATTGCAACCGCAGCTTCCATAATTAAATCTGCAACACGTGCACCAACCATGTGAACTCCTAAAATTTCATCTGTATTTTTATCAGCCAAAACTTTTACAAATCCGTCTAAATCTCCACTTGCTCTAGATCTTCCTAAAGCTCTCATAGAAAATTTACCAACTTTATAATCCACTTTATCAGCTTTTAATTCTTCTTCAGTTTTACCTACAGCGGCAGCTTCTGGCCAAGTATATACAATACCCGGAATTAAATTATAATTGATATGTGGTTTTTCGCCGGCTAAAAATTCTGCAACTACAACACCTTCTTCTTCAGCTTTATGCGCCAACATTGCACCTTTTACAACATCGCCAATTGCATAAATATTTTGTACGTTTGTTTGTAAATGATCGTTTACAGAAACTTGTCCACGTTCATTAACTTCTACACCAACTTTTTCTAAACCTAAGCCTTCTGTATATGCTTTTCTACCAACAGAAACTAAGCAATAATCACCAGAAAATTCTATTTCTCTATCTTTTTTATCAGTTGCTTTCACAACAATTGTATCTCCATTTCTTACAACTGAATTTACTTTATGACTAGTAGCAAAATTGATTCCTTGTTTCTTAAACACTTTTTGTAATTCTTTAGAAATATCGGCATCCATTCCTGGTACAATTTTATCCATATATTCAATTACAGTAACCTCGGCGCCCAAACGTTTGTATACAGAACCTAACTCTAAACCAATAACACCACCACCAATAACTAATAAATGTTTTGGTGCTTCTTTTAGTTTTAAAGCTTCTGTAGAGGTAATTACGCGTTCTTTATCAATTGAGATAAAAGGCAACGTAGATGGTTTTGAGCCTGTTGCAATAATGATATTTGTTGCTTCAATTATTTCTGATGAACCATCGTTTTTAGAAATTTTAACATGAGTTGCATCTTCAAAAGAACCTAAACCTTCAAAAACATCAATATTATTTTTGTCCATTAAATATTTAATTCCACCCGTAGTAGTTTCTACAACATTGGCTTTTCTTTCAATCATTTTAGATAAATCAAAAGTTGGCGTTCCTACTGTAATTCCGTGTTCTTCAAAATGATGAACAGCGTCATGATAATGGTGAGAAGAATCTAAAAGTGCTTTAGAAGGAATACATCCAACATTTAAACAAGTTCCTCCTAAAGTTGAATATTTTTCAATAATTGCTACTTTTTTTCCTAATTGAGAAGCTCTAACTGCAGCAATATATCCTCCAGGTCCAGAACCAATAACAATAATATCGTATTTCATGTTTGTGTTTGTTTTGCGTATTATGTAACCTTTCGGTCTTTTTTATCGTAATAGTTGACAAAAATACGGATATTTTCACAGATTAAAGTGAGAATTTCTTAGATTTACTGACAAATGAATCCTAAAATTAGAACCCATGAAAATTATAAAAAAAATAGCAATAATCTTACTCGTAGCTTTTGTTATTGCACAGTTCTTTGGACCAGAAAAAAATGAAGGAGATATTACTTCTGTAAATACTTTTTTAGAAGAAACAAATCCGCCAGCAAATGTTAAAAAGATTTTGGTTGAAAGCTGTTACGATTGTCATTCTAACGTTACAAAGTATCCTTGGTATAATACGATTACACCCGTAAATTTTTGGTTAGCAGATCATGTGAAAGACGGAAAAAAGCATTTAAATTTTTCTGATTGGAGTGCCTATTCTTTAAAAAAGAAAGAGCATAAAATGGATGAATTATACGAGGAAGTTGAAAAAGGCGAAATGCCTTTAGATTCGTATACTTGGACGCATACCGAAGCAAATTTATCGCCAGAACAAATTGAAGAATTGGTTGCTTGGGGCAAAAGTGTACAAGCAAAGTATCAGCAACAATTGAATGCCAATTAATTGAGTAAACAACACGTTTTAATTATTGGTACCGTTTGGGTTGAACCAAATTCGTCTGCAGCGGGAAGTAGAATGTTGCAACTTATTGAGTTGTTTTTAAATCAGAATTATAAAGTTAGTTTTGCTTGTGCTGCTCAAAAAAGTGAAAAAGCATTAAGCCTTAAATCTTTAGGAATTGATGAAGTTACTATTGAATTAAATGCTACTTCTTTTGATGATTTTGTAAAACAATTACTACCAACAATTGTGCTATTCGATCGTTTTATGACAGAAGAACAATTTGGTTGGCGAGTTGCAGAAAATTGTCCAAATGCAATCAGGATTTTAGACACGGAAGATTTACATTTTTTACGAAAAACTCGTTATCAACAATTAAAAAGGGGAGAAGAGTTTACAATTGAAGCATTGTTAAAATCGGATGATGCTAAAAGAGAAATTGCTTCCATTTTAAGATGCGATTTATCTTTAATTATTTCTACTTATGAGATGGATTTGCTAAAATCTGTTTTTAAGATTGATGAAAAGCTATTGTATTATTTGCCTTTTCTGTTGGATAAAATTGATGAACCCCGAATTGAAAAATGGAAATCTTTTGAAGAAAGAGCACACTTTATTTTTATTGGTAATTTCTTTCACAAGCCAAATGTGGATGCTGTTTTAACAATAAAAAATGAGATCTGGAGTAATATTAAAGAAGAACTTCCTAAAGTAGAAATCCATATTTATGGAGCGTATCTAAATCAGCAAATAAGTCAGTTGCACAATAAAAAAGAAGGTTTTATTATCAAAGGTTTTGCAGAAAATGCAAAAGAAGTTGTAAAAAATGCAAGAGTAGTTTTGGCGCCTTTACGTTTTGGAGCAGGAATTAAAGGCAAGTTAACAGAAGCCATGATTTGTGGAACGCCAAGTGTAACAACCTCAATTGGAGCAGAAGGAATGTGTAAAAATGTATCTTGGAATGGTTTTATAGAAGATGACTTTATTGAGTTTTCAAAAAAAGCAATTCAATTATTTTCTGATAAAAACACTTGGGAAACTTCTCAAAAAAACGGAATTGAAATTATCAATACAATTTATGATAAAGAAAAATTGAGTGATCCTTTTATCAATCAAATTAAAGAAATTCAACTGAATTTAGAACAGCACAGAACTCAGAATTTTTTAGGTAGTTTGTTGCAACATCAAACGTTACAAGCTACAAAATATATGAGTAAATGGATTGAAAGTAAAAATAGTTTACAGTAGCAGTTGCAGTACTCAACTGACTGCTGACTGCAAACTGTTACTGCAAACTGAATACTATAATAACCCAGCTCTTTTTAATAAAGCATCTGGTTTTGGTTCTTTACCTCTAAAACGTTTGTATAAATCCATCGGTTTTTCTGTTCCGCCTTTTGATAAAACGTTTTCTTTAAACTTTGTGGCTACTTCTTTGTTGAAAATTCCTTTTTCTAAAAAGTATTCAAAAGCATCTGCATCTAAAACTTCTGCCCATTTGTAAGAATAATATCCAGCAGAATATCCACCTTGAAAAATATGAGAAAAAGAAGTACTCATGCAATTTTCTGCAACATCAGGATATAATTTTGTGTTTTCAAAAGCATTATTTTCAAACTCTTTTATTGATTTTATTTCTGATGGATCTTGTCCGTGCCATTGCATATCTAATAATCCAAAACTTAATTGACGTAAGGTTTGCATTCCTTCATGAAAACTTGCAGATTCTTTAATTTTTTCTACATATTTCATCGGAATAACTTCGCCAGTTTCATAATGTTTTGCAAACAATTCTAAGGCTTCTTTTTCGAAACACCAGTTTTCTAAAATCTGACTAGGTAATTCTACAAAATCCCAAGAAACAGAGGTTCCGGATAAGCTGTTATAGGTTGTGTTTGCTAACATTCCATGTAACGCGTGACCTAATTCGTGAAACAAGGTTGTAACTTCTGTAAAGGTTAATAGTGATGGTTTTGTAGCTGTAGGTTTTGTAAAATTACAAACAATAGAAACTTGTGGTCTTTCGTTAATTCCGTTTTTAATTTGTTGCGGTTTATAAGATGTCATCCAAGCACCGTTTCTTTTTCCTTTCCTCGGATGAAAATCGGCATAAAAAACAGCAACAAAATTCCCTTCTGAGTCTGTTACATTATAAGTTTTAACATCTTCATGATATTTGTCGATATTAAAAACTTCTTCGAAATGTAAATCATATAAACGTTTAGAAATTTCAAAAGCACCATCAATTACATTTTCTAATTTAAAATAAGGTTTTAAAATTTCCTGATCTAAATCAAACAATTCTTTCTTTAATTTCTCAGCATAATAAGCGCCATCCCATTTTTGAAGTTGATCTATTCCGTCTAATTTTTTAGCGTAATTTTCTAAGTTTTCAAATTCTTTAATGGCAGCAGGTTTTGCTTTTTCTAATAGATTATTAGAAAATTCAATCACTTTTTCTGGAGTTTCTGCCATTCTTTCCTCTAACACAAAATGCGCATGCGTTTTGTAGCCTAATAAATTTGCTCTTTGCTGACGAAGATTTACAATATCTAAAACAACTTGTTCGTTGTTAAATTCATTGTCTTGAAACGCTTTTTTACCAGCTGCGATTGCTAATTTTTTACGCAATTCTCTGTTATCAGCATAGGTTAAAAAAGGAATGTAACTTGGATAATCTAACGTAAAAATATAACCTTCTTTCTCTTTAGATTTTGCAACTTCTCTGGCTGATTCTATTTCGCTTTCTGGTAAGCCAGATAAGTCATTTTCATCTAGTACATGCATTTCAAAAGCATGAGTTTCTGCCAAAACATTTTCACCAAATTGTAAAGATAATTTAGAAAGTTGCGCATCAATTTTACGAAGTTTGGTTTTAGCTTCTTCATTTAAATTTGAACCATTTCTGGCAAAACCTTTGTATTGTTTCTCTAGCAACATTTGTTGTTCTGGAGTTAAATCTAAACTTTCTCTAGAATCATAAACAGCTTTTACTCGTTTAAATAACTCTTCATTTAAAGTAATGTCATTGCTAAATTCGCTTAACCAAGGCGAAATTTCTTGAGCAATTTTCTGAATTTCATCATTTGTTTCTGCAGAATTCAAATTGAAGAAAATACTAGTGATTTTATTTAGTTTTTCACCAGAAAAATCTAAAGCAACTGTTGTATTTTCAAAAGTTGGAGCATCCGTATTATGTATAATTTCATCAATTTCTGATTTTGCAATTTCAATCCCTTTTGTAATAGCAGGTTTGTAATCTTCATTAGAAATTTTAGAAAAAGGAGGTGTATTAAAATCTTGTAAAAGTGGGTTCATTTTTAAAAAATGTGTAATTGTTATTTGTGAAAATGTGTAATTGTAGAAGAATAATATTATTTTCTAACTCTTTCAGAAGCTTGTTCGACTTTTAGTTTTAAGCCTTCTTTGTAAGCAATAATTTTATCCAAAACACATTTATCAGAAGTTCCAATAATTTGTGCTGCTAAAATACCTGCATTTTTTGCGCCATCTAAAGCAACAGTTGCCACAGGAACGCCGCCTGGCATTTGTAAAATTGATAAAACAGAATCCCAGCCATCAATAGAATTTCTACTTTTTACAGGAACTCCAATTACAGGCAACGGACTCATACTTGCAACCATTCCTGGTAAATGAGCTGCGCCACCAGCACCCGCAATAATTACTTTTATTCCGCGTAAATGCGCGTTTTTAGAATAGTCAAAAAGTTTCTCTGGAGTTCTGTGAGCAGAAACGATATCTACTTCTATTTGAATGTCAAAACTCTCTAAAATATCTATTGCTTCTTGCATTATTGGAAGATCAGAATCACTTCCCATTATTATTCCTACCATATTTTTATTATTCAATTTCAGGGAGTAATTCCCAGATATTTATATTAAAGACCTCATCAATCGCTCTTAAAAAAGAAACTTGTTTAATATCGTCTTGTATTAATAGTTCAAAGAAATCTTTAGGATTTGAATCAGAAATTTTTATTTCCGTTCTTTTCCTTTTTATATATTTTTTCCTCTCGTCTGCTAAAATAATATCATCTAATTTAAGTAAATCAATCAAATTTTTAGCTTCGACATCTTCTGAATCTGCTAAACAATAATCTCCATCTACGAATATAATTCTACTATTTAAAGTTGTGTCTGTAGGATGTAAAACTGGTTGAAATTTTTCCCACTTAGAAGATTTTTCTTTGTTCCATTGGTGTTTAACTAGAAACCAATTCTGATACGAATCTTTTTTTGTTCCTTTTAAAGTTGGATTAAAATGTTCAATATCTTTAGCGTCTGTTCTACCAATATATTCTTCTGTATAAGCACAAAATCCTTTTTGCTCTTTATTTAGAACTGTAGAAATTTTTTTATTATTAGTTGAGTTTCCTACAATATAATTTAGATTATTATTCGTTATTTCTGAATCCTCTTTTTTTATAATTCTTCTCATAGTTAGAAATTATAAGCGTCTCCTAATTTAACGGTTTCAAGAAGCAATTCTTTTTTCTTTTTTGGGTCTTTTTCGTTTGCTGTAGCTTGTTTTAAACTTATATATTTTTTATAAGCATCTTCTCCGTGTTTATTATAATAATTTACGCCAAAATCATTTTTTAACATATCATTTGGATCGTCTCCTATTGGAGAACTTCCTCTTCTAACAGCAACTTTACCTTCTTCATCAAAATATAAAATAAAACGTTCATCAGGTTCAAAAGAAGCCGCAATAAAAGGAGAGTGAGTTGCAACAATAAATTGAGCATCTGGGGCCAAATTTTGATAATGCTCTATTAAATCCATTTGCATATCAGGATATAAAGAACGCTCAGGTTCATCCATTAAAATGATAGCGTCTTTAGTATCTAATTTAAATAAAGGTAAAAAAGTTAGTAATAAACCTTTTGTACCTGTACTAGTATTTTGAATTGGAATAATTTCATCGTTCTTTTTATTTGAAATTGGGATTGAATATTCAGTATTAACGATGTCTACTTCTAAATTTAATTTTTCAATTATCGGATTAAATTTTAAAGCAAATTCTTCCAGTTTATTAGGATTTTCTTTTTGCCATTTTTTAAACTCTGAACTTAACTTATTTGTATTTGCCAATAATCCTTTATGAATTAGTTCTGACATTTTTTGATTGAACTTCTTACGATATTCAAGTATTTCACTCAGAATATATATCCATAATTTAGAATCGACTTTGTCATCAAAAATAACAGGAAATGACCTATTCGTCATCATTCCATTAAGTAGTTTATTTACAGAAAGGTCATGATATTTCTCAAATATATCAAGTGGGTTTTTCGTGAATAAGTCAATGTTATTATCGGAAATTAGGTTGGATTTAAAAAAATAATTATTTTTTTTATGTTCGCTATCGATTAAATTTCCAAATGTTCCAGAATAACTTAAGTTGAAGATTTTATCATTATAGTTTAATTTTTTATCTGAAAGTATTATTTTGTCTTTACCATATTTAAAATAAATTTCACATAAAAGTATTTCTTCTGGAAGTTCATCTGAAAAATTAAACTGATTAACTACAGCTGTATTTATTCTGTAAATCTCTTTATTAATCAATTCCAACAAATTAGTTTTCCCTGTAGCACTTTGACCAATAAAACAAATTTTATCTAAAGGTTCTCCTTTTCTTTTTCCTGTTTGATAGGTAAAATCAAAGTCCAGATTTTCTAGATGTTTGTATTGCTCTATGTTTAATTTAGAAATTTTCATTTTTGAAATTTTTACTAATTTAAGAAATCCTTATCAATCTTTTGGTTACTGTTTTGAACTGTTGCATTTTTTGCACTAGTTCAAAATCTATTCAGAAATCACTCTAATCGTTTCTTTAACTTGTTGTGCTATTTTTCTAGCTTTGTCAATATCAGCATTTACAATTGTAACATGACCCATTTTACGAAAAGGACGTGTTTCTTTTTTACCATAAATGTGAGGTGTAACACCATCAATCTTTAAAATCTTTTCTATATTCTGATAAATTACATTGCCAGAAAATCCTTCTTCACCAACTAAATTTACCATAATTCCGGCAACTTTACTTGCTGTATTTCCTAAAGGAAGATTTAAAATAGATCGTAAATGTTGTTCAAATTGATTGGTATAACTTGCTTCAATTGAATAATGTCCAGAATTATGTGGTCTTGGTGCAACTTCATTTACCAAAATGTCATTGGTTTCTGTTTGAAACATTTCTACAGCTAATAAACCAACAAAATCTAGATCGTTTACTACTTTTAAAGCCAATTCTTGTGCTTCTTTTGCAACAGATTCTTCAATTCTTGCCGGACAAATTACATATTCAACTTGGTTTGCTTCTGGATGAAATTCCATTTCTACAACAGGATATGTTTTAGTTTCTCCATCAGTATTTCTGGCAACAATTACTGCTAATTCGTTTTTAAACGGAATTAATTGTTCTGTAATACACTCAACATTTGGTAAAGATTCTAAATCAGCAAAATTTCTAACGATTTTTACACCATTTCCATCATAACCAAAACGTGCTGCTTTCCAAACAAAAGGAAAATCAATGATATTATTTTTGTAAGAATGTTTTAATTCTTCTAAATAAGCATAGTGAGAAAAAGGCGCCGTAGGTATTTGATGATCAACATAAAAATTTTTCTGTCTGGCTTTACTTTGAATAATGCGTAAATCTTTAGGTTTTGGATAAATCGTTAAACCTTCTGATTGTAATTTATCTAAAGCATCAATATTTACGTTTTCAATTTCAATAGTTAAAATATCTACCGTTTTACCAAAGTTGTAAACGGCATCAAAATCTAACAAATCTCCAACTTCAAAATGATTGCAAATTTGTGCACAAGGCGCATTTGGATTGCTGTCTAAAATAGAAGTGTAAATATCAAATTTTTGAGTTTCGGTAAGAAGCATTCTTCCTAATTGACCACCGCCTAAAATTCCTAATTTAAAATCAGAAGAAAAATAATTTTTCACGTTTAATGTTGTTGTGTTTAGGCAAAAATAAGCATCTAATTTTAGGTATGCTAAAAATTACTGATTGTAATTGCATCTCCTCGCTTAGTAACTTTGTATTCTATTGCAGGGCATTGAAAACCATCTGTTTGTGGTGCGCCGCCAAAATCTACACTGTATTTACTTTTATCGCACGTACATTGTAAAATTCTGTTTTCAAAAATCATTGCAGCAGCACAATCATTATTAGGGCAAAGTCTATCGAAAGCAACAAAATCACTTCCGTTTTTATTAAATATTAAAATGCCTTTGCTTCCCCCAGAAAGTTGTGCAAATCCTCCAGGAGTTTGTGCATTTATCATTTCGGGATATTTTAAATTTGTATTAACATTTAATGGCAGTGTCTGTATGCAGTTTCCTAAATTGGTTGTGTCAGTACAATTTATAAACAAGCAAAAGGTTGCTAAAACGACTATTTTTTTTAACATAATTAGATTTCAGTTTTTATAAAAACGATTGCAAGTTACAAATATTTTGTACATTTGTAATCCAATCTCATTCCTGTATAGGCAATGAGATTTTTAAATTATATATATTTATGAGTAACATATCTTATTATTCGCCAGAAGGATTAAAGAAGTTGAAGGATGAATTGCTTCAACTAGAGCAAGTTGAGCGCCCTAGAGTGACACAAGAAATTGCTGATGCAAGAGATAAAGGAGATTTGAGTGAGAATGCAGAATATCATGCTGCAAAAGAAGAGCAATCTCATTTAGAATTTAAAATAGCAAAGTTAAAAAATGTAGTTTCTAATGCACGAATTATTGATGAAAGTCAGTTAGATACGTCTAAAATATTGATACATTCTATCGTAAAAATAAAAAATACTACAAACGGAATGCAATTTAGTTACACCTTAGTTGCCGATTCTGAAACCGATGTTAGAAACGGAAAACTATCTGTAAACTCACCAATTGGTAAAGGTTTATTAGGTAAGAAAGTTGGAGATATTGCTGAAATTCAAGTTCCGAACGGAATTATGAAATTTGAAATTATGGAGATTTCTAGAAAATAAAAAGTTTTAAACACAAATAAAAGTTTGAAGAAATTCGGGTTTTGGCAATGTCAAAATCCGAATTCTTTTTTATATTTACTATCAACTAAACACTAATGTTTTTTTATAATGAGCATATTCACAAAAATAATTACTGGAGAAATACCAAGTTATAAAGTAGCAGAAGATGCTAATTTTATTGCTTTCTTAGATATTAACCCAAACGCAAAAGGACATACTTTAGTAGTTCCTAAAAAAGAGGTAAACAAGCTTTTTGATTTATCAAAAGATGAATACACACAATTAATGGATTTTTCTTACAGAGTTGCAAAAGCCTTAGAAAAAACAGTTGCTTGTAAGCGAATAGGAATGAGTGTAATTGGCTTAGAAGTGCCTCATGTGCATGTTCATTTAATTCCTTTAAATGCAATGGCAGATATACAATTTTCTCAAAAAGTAAAATTAACAAATGAAGAGTTTGCTAGTTTAGCAGCAAGTATTTCTGTGAATTTTGTATAGCCTTTTATTTCGAAATAAGCTTTTTTAGTATTATAAATTCTCTCAAGATTAATTTTTTGAGAGTTTTTTTGTTTTAATTATTTGTTGTTTTTCATCAGAATTACATTTTATTCAAATAAATTACAAATGTAGTTCCTTTATCGATTTCAGATTTTTTCACAAATATTTTTCCGTTATGATAATCTTCTACAATTCTTTTTGAGAGTGATAATCCTAATCCCCAACCCCGTTTTTTTGTTGTAAAACCCGGTTTAAATATTTGCTTAAACATTTTTTTAGGCATTCCTTTTCCTGTATCAGAAACCGTAATTTTTATTTTTTTTGCCGTATTTTCTATTTTTAAATCTATTTGCCCTTTTCCTAACATAGCATCAATGGCATTTTTGATGAGGTTTTCTATCACCCAACCAAACAATTCTGAATTTAAGTTGGTGTAAATTTCAGCATCCGAAGTAGAAAATGAAAATGCAATTTGTTTAGAACTTCTAGATTCTAAATAATCGAACGCATGTTTAGAAATGGATACAATATTTTCTTTTTTCAACTCAGGAACCGAACCAATTTTAGAAAAACGATTGGCAATAGCATTCAATCTAGTTACATCTTTTTCAATTTCTTTAATGTAGGTTTCATTTACATTTTCAATTTTTAAAATTTCTATCCAACCTAATAAAGAAGATAAAGGTGTACCAATTTGATGCGCAGTTTCTTTAGCCATTCCGGTCCAAAGTTTATTGGTTTCTGCGGCTTTATTAGAGCTGTAAAAAAGGTAAATTACAGCCATAAAAAGCACTAAAATCAGTAAAAATGCTAACGGATAATAGGTTAGTTTATCCAATAAATCTGAATCTCTGTAATAAATATAATCCGTTTTCCCTAAATACTCAACCAATATGGGCTGATTTTGGCTTTTCATAATTGCCAATTGTTCTTTTAAATAAATAGGATCATTTTCTTTAATAGAATCTAAATTATTTGAGCCTTTGATATTGCCATCAGCATCCACCAAAATAAAAGGAATATCTTTAGTTCTGCTGATAATTTTTAACGGTAATTCAGAAATATTTTGGTCTAACTCTTCAATGCTAACAGTTCTTAATTCTTTAATGGCTTCTCCATGAATTTCCATTTTTGCTCGCTCCGCTTTTTTAAATTTCTGAAAAAAAGTATAGGTATTCCAAAGAATTAGAGAAACTATTGTAAACGAAACAACAATTGTAAATCGTTTAAAGAAAAGTGTTTTAGAGTAGATTTTCATTAAAACAAATATAAAGATTTATACTATATAACTCATTTAGAGATTTGATAGTATCTTTACATATCCAAAATTTTTATATATGCTTTCTATAAATCCGAAAGAAATTTCTACAGGCGAATTACATGGTTATTTATTAGGTGCAATTGCGCCAAGACCAATTGCGTTTGCAAGTACTATTGATGCTGAAGGAAATCCTAATTTATCACCTTTTAGTTTTTTTAATGTATTTGGTTCTAATCCGCCAATTTTAGTGTTTTCTCCAGCAAGAAGAGTGAGAGATAATACCATTAAAGATACTTTAGAAAATGCTTTAGAAACCAAAGAAGTGGTTATAAATGTTGTAAATTATGCCATTGTACAGCAAATGTCTTTGAGCAGTACAGAATATGCAAAAGGCGTAAACGAGTTTGAAAAAGCAGGATTTACAATGCTACCATCCGATGAAATTAAACCTTTTAGAGTGGCAGAATCACCAGTGCAATTTGAGTGCAAAGTAAAAGATGTAATTTTTACTGGCGATGAAGGCGGAGCAGGAAATTTAATAGTGTGTGAAGTTGTAAAGATTCATATTTCTGAAGATGTTTTAGCAGATGATGGAAGTATTGATCAACATAAAATAGATTTAGTAGCACGTGCTGGAGGTAATTATTACACAAGAGCAAGAGAAGGCTTTTTTGAAATTCCGAAACCAGTTTCTACTTTAGGTATCGGTGTTGATGCAATTCCATTAGAAATTAGAAACAGTAAAATATTGACCGGTAACAATTTAGGAATGTTGGGAAATGTAGATCAACTACCTACATTAGATGCTGTTAATAACTTTAGAAAAGATCATCCTGAATTTATTGGGATAGAAATCACAAAAAAACATACATTTGCCAAACAGTATTTAAGTAAAAATGATGTAGAAAGTGCTTGGAAAGTACTTTTATTAAAATAGAAATTATGGAAGTTATTGGTAAAGTAAAATTAATTGGAGAGGTTCAAACTTTTGGAACAGGTGGTTTTAGAAAAAGAGAACTAGTTGTAACGACTGATGAGCAATATCCACAAATGATAATGATCGAGTTTGTACAAGACAAAACAGACTTGTTAAACAATTATAAAGTAGGGCAAGATGTAAAGGTTTCTATTAATTTACGCGGTAGAGAGTGGATCAATCCAGAAGGTGTTGCAAAATATTTTAATGCAATTCAAGGATGGAGAATTGAAGGATTATCTCAAGGTTCTAGTGCTCCGAGTGCTGCTCCTGTTCAAAAATTTGAGGCTGCTTCTAGTGTTTCTGATGAAGAACCAGATGATTTACCTTTTTAATAGTTAAATTAGAATGCTAGAAAGTTATCTTTCTAGATATAAAATAAAAAAGAGCGAATTCTTAATTGAATTCGCTCTTTTTGTATAAAATTTATTCTTTTCTCTCTTGTCTATTTTCTCTCTGCTCTAGATTTTTTTTCTTCTTTTCGGGCATTGGTCCACGTAAATGAATGATTAATCCATTTAAAAAATTACGTAAAATTTGGTCACCACATTCTACATATTTTTCATGTTCCTCATTTCTAAAAAGCGCACCTAATTCTCCTTTAGAAACTTTAAAATCTACCAAAGCACAAATTTCTACAATATCTGTATCTCTTAATTTATGTGCTACCCTTAATTTTTTTAAAATATCATTATTCGTTAATCCCATAATACAAATGTAAGTTTTTTAACTGACTACACTAAAAATAGCCCATGCGTAAATTGCAAATCTTCCAAATCTAAATAAACCAAAAAGTGCTACATTTTTAAAAGGATATTTTATCATTCCGGCTGCAACACACGCAATTGAAAATGGTAATGGTAATAAAGCACCCACTAAAATTAAAATTCCACCCCATTTACGAGCGTTTTCTAAATTTTTAGCCATCTTAATTTCTAAATATTCTTTTACCGATTTTATTTCTAAAGCTGTTTTCCCAATATAATAAGATATTAAACCTCCAGAATAGGAAAGTGTTGCTAGTATTGCTAAATTTAAAATAGGATCATCTGTTTTTTTAGACCATGCGATAAAAATTTCTGGTGGAATTAAACCTAACAATGTTTCAGAAATAAAGAATGTAACTAAAATTCCTAACTTAGAAAAAGTTTCTGTAAAATGATGTAGGCCATCATTAATATTATATACATATTTGTTAAATAAGTAAATTCCTAAAACGATACCCAAAATTGGTAGGATAGCTTTTTTTAAATTAGAACCAACAAATTGATAAAAGCCCGTTCTTGCATAATAATTATGTATTAACGTTGCTTTTTCTGTTTTTGTTTTCTCTCTTTTTTTTCTCTTTAATTTTCGCATTTTATGTGTTTTAACTAAATTAAAACGAGTTACAAAAATAAGAACAATATTCTTATTAATTAACATTATCTAATTTTTAAAGTATTTAATAAATTCGCAATAAATTTACAAAAAGTATGATTTGGCTTACAGAAAGAATTGAATTTCCCGATTATCGATATACAACCAAAGAGGGAATTATTGCCTTAGGTGGAGATTTGTCTGTAGATAGATTACTCTTTGCATACAAAAACGGAATTTTCCCTTGGTTTTCTGATGATGAACCTATTGTTTGGTATTGCCCTTTTAAAAGAATGGTTTTGTTTCCTGATGAATTAAAAGTGTCTAAATCGATGCGGAAAATCATTCATAGAAAAGAATTTATTATCACTGAAAATAAAGTTTTTGACGAAGTAATTTATAATTGTAAAAACATCGATAGAAATGACGGTTTTGGAACTTGGATTACAGACGACATGCAGCAAGCTTATATGAACTTGCACAAAAAGGGAATCGCAAAATCTATTGAAGTATGGTTAGATAATGAATTAGTTGGTGGTTTATACGGTTTAGAAATAAACAATATTTTTTGCGGAGAAAGTATGTTTAGTAAAGTTTCTAATGCATCAAAATTAGCTTTTATTCACTTGGTTCAAAGTAATAAGTATAGTTTTATAGATTGTCAAGTATATAACAATCATTTAGCAAGTTTAGGCGCTATAGAGATAGAAAGAGAATTGTTTTTGAAGCTTTTAAAGAATAATGTATAACCTCAAAAAGTGTAGTATAAAAAAACCTCGCAAGTTTAGTTGCGAGGTTTTTAGTATTAGATATTTCTGTATTCACAGAAAATAAGTTGATTACCCTAAAGTTACTCTTTTAAAAGTAGATACTTCAACATCACCATACGTTTTTACATATTGTGCAACGTTTTTCTTATCATCTTTAATAAAAGCCTGATCTAAAAGACATTGTTCCATATCTAAAGTTGTATTATCAGCAATAAATCTTTCGATTTTTCCAGGTAAAATTTTATCCCAAATTTTTTCAGGTTTACCTTCTGCAGTTAATTCAGCTTTTGCATCAACTTCAGCTTGCGCTAAAACTTCTGCAGTTAATTGAGACATAGAAATGTATTTAGGAACATTTTTTAAAGTTTTTCCTAATCTAGCTAACTCAATATTATCTTTTTCAATAACAGCAATTCTAGCCTCAGTTTCAGCAGCTACAAAAGCAGGATCAAAATCTTTATAAGATAAAGTTGTTGCGCCCATAGAAGCAATTTGCATTGCTACATCTTTAGAAAGTTCTTCAGCATTGTCTACAGCAGCAGATAAACCTACCAAAGCAGCAATTTTACCAATGTGAGTATACGCACCTACATAAGCAGCTTCAACTTTTTCAAAAGCAGTAATATCTAGTTTTTCACCAATAACACCAGTTTGTTCAACTAATTTATCAGCAACAGACATACCTCCAAAATCAGCAGCTAAGAAAGATTCTTTACTGTCGTGATTTAAAGCGATTTCTGCAAATTGACTACCTAATGCAACAAAGGCATCGTTTTTACCAACAAAGTCAGTTTCACAAGCCAAAACGATAGCAACACCTACAGTATTATCATCGTTAATTTTAGTTACTGCAACACCTTCTGTAGAATCTCTATCAGCTCTTTTTGCAGCAATTTTTTGACCTTGTTTACGTAAAACATCAATTGCTTTGTCAAAATCGTTACCAGCCTCAACTAATGCCTTTTTACAGTCCATCATTCCAGCGCCAGTAGCTTCTCTTAAGTTTTTAACATCAGCAGCACTAACTTTTACTGTTTCCATGTTACTTTATATTTTAAAGGTTATAATTTATAATTTATTCTTCTTCATCTTCATCAATTTCAGTAACTACAGCTTTCGCTTTTACTTTTTTTGATGCTGATTTTTCTCCTTTTTCTTTACCTTCTTTACCTTTGTCTTTATCAGATTTTCTTTCTGATAAACCTTCAGCAATTGCATCAGTAACATAAGATAATACTTTGTTTACAGATTTAGAAGCATCATCATTTGCAGGAATAACGAAATCTACTAATCTAGGATCAGAGTTTGTATCAACCATTGCAAAAATAGGAATGTTTAAGTTTCTAGCTTCTGCAACTGCAATGTGTTCTTTTTTGATGTCAATTATAAATAAAGCACCTGGTAAACGAGTCATATCAGCAATAGAACCTAAATTCTTTTCTAATTTTTCTCTTTGACGATTTATTTGTAATTTTTCTCTTTTTGATAATGCATCAAAAGAACCATCTTGCTTCATTCTATCAATATGAGCCATTTTTTTAACAGCTTTTCTAATAGTAACAAAGTTAGTTAACATACCACCTGGCCATCTTTCTGTGATGTAAGGCATGTTTACTGCTTTTGCTTTTTCTGCAACAATATCTTTAGCTTGTTTTTTAGTTGCTACGAATAAAATTTTACGTCCAGAGTTTGCAATCTTTTTTAAAGCTTCTGAAGATTCTTCTATTTTAGCAGCTGTTTTATACAAATCGATGATGTGTACACCATTTCTTTCTGTATAAATATAAGGAGCCATGTTAGGGTTCCATTTTCTAGTTAAGTGTCCAAAATGAACACCACTATCTAATAATTCTTGAATGTTTACGTTTGCCATTTTTTAAATGTGTTTACTTTCTGTTGTTAAATCAATATATAAGTAGTCTTTTACGAGTCTTATATATTTAGATACTAAACTGTTAATTTAATTTATAACAGTCTCTTAAAGTTAAAAAATTCTGAATATATGCTGAAAATGAATTCAGCATACATTGCAGTAATAAGATTAACGTTTCGAGAACTGGAATTTTTTACGTGCTTTTTTCTGACCGAATTTCTTACGTTCAACCATTCTAGGGTCACGAGTTAATAAACCTTCTGGTTTTAAGATAGCTCTATGGTCTGCATCAATAGCAACTAGAGCTCTTGTAATTGCCAAACGAATTGCTTCTGCTTGACCAGTTACACCACCACCGTAAACATTTACTTTAATATCATAAGATGTTAAGTTTTCTGTTAACATTAAAGGTTGTTGTACTTTATATTGTAAAGTTGAAGTTGTAAAATAGTTTTTAAACTCTTTTTTATTAACTACAATAGCGCCTGTTCCTTCCGAAAGATAAATACGAGCAACAGCTGTTTTTCTTCTACCTATTTTGTGTACTATATCCATTATTTATAATCGTTAAGGTTAATAGCTTTAGGTTCTTGACCCGCATGTTTGTGCTCTGTACCTGCATATACATACAAGTTTCTGAACAAAGCGCTACCTAAAGTGTTTTTTGGTAACATTCCTTTTACAGCTTTTTCTATAAGTCTTGTAGGATCTTTAGCAAACATTTCTGTAGCAGTTAACGATCTTTGTCCTCCTGGATATCCTGTGTGACGAATGTAAGATTTGTCAGACCATTTTTTACCAGTTAGATTAATTTTTTCTGCGTTGATGATAACCACGTTATCTCCACAATCTACGTGAGGAGTATAGTTTGGTTTGTATTTACCTCTAATTAGCTTTGCTATTTTAGAAGCTAGACGACCCAACGTTTGCCCGTCCGCATCAACTAAAACCCACTCCTTGTTTACGGTAGCGCTGTTAGCTGATACTGTTTTGTAACTTAATGTGTTCATAATTACACTATTAGTTTTTGTTTAATTAATAATATTGAATTTTCCTTAAAAAAGGAGTGCAAATGTACTACTATTTATTTGATTGACAAATAGTGCTTTAGTTTATTTGTTTACTATTATTACCTGTTTAATAATTAACATTTCTTTAAGAATTGAGAAAGTTACTTTTGTAAACCAATGCGAATAATTTTATTCTTCATTCATCAGTAAAATCAACCAAACACATGAAAGCGCTCTCTGCTACTTTAATTTTTTGTGTATTTATATGTATACATGTAAATGCACAAGAGGTATTGAATACTAAAATAACGAAGAGAATTTATACTACAAAAAAACTTATAAAAGTACCAGTTATAGATGGATATGTTTCTGATGAAGCATGGAATGAAATAGTATGGTCAACAGATTTTACTGAAAAAACACCTGATGAAGGTACAGATCCTGCGTATCAAACAAAATTTAAGGTTTTATACGATGATAAATATCTATACATTGCTTTGCGTGCTTTTGATGATGAACCAGAATTAATTCAACAACGATTAAGTAGAAGAGATGGTTTTGCAGGCGATAGAATAAATGTAATTATTGATAGTTATCACGATAAAAGAACTGCTTTTGTATTTACAACCACAGCTGCGGGTGTAAAAGGAGAAGAAATAGCTACACAAAACGGTGATGATTGGGACGCTAGTTGGAATCCGATTTGGTACACAGATGCAAAAGTAGATGATCAAGGCTGGACCGCAGAAATGAAAATTCCTTTTAGTCAATTGCGTTTTGGAAAAGCAAAAGAGCAAATTTGGGGTTTTAATATCAACAGAACCATTTTTAGATTTCAAGAGCGTTCTCTTTGGCAAAGAATACCTAATAAGCAATCTGGTTTTATTAGTGAAGCAGGTGAATTACATGGTTTAATCGATTTAGTACCACAGAAACAATTAGAAATTCAACCTTTTACAGTTTTACAATATGACAATTATCCAGCAGAAATTGGGAATCCTTTTAGAGATGGAAGCGATTTTAAAATCAATGGTGGTTTGGATGCTAAAATTGGAATTACAAACGATTTAACTTTAGATCTTACAATTAATCCAGATTTTGGGCAAGTAGAAGCAGACCCTGGAGCAATTGCTTTAGACGGATTTCAGATATTTTTTAAAGAGCAACGTCCGTTTTTTGTGGAAAATAAAAACATTTTCGATTTTGAGTTTGCAAACGGAAGTGACAATCTTTTTTATAGTAGACGAATTGGAAGAAATCCTCATAGAGATGCCAATTTGGCTGATGGGGAGTTTTCAAAAGAACCTATAAATTCTTCAATTTTAGGTGCTGCAAAATTTTCGGGTAAAACACAAAGTGGTTGGTCTATTGGTGTTTTAGAAAGTGTAACATCAAACGAATATGCAGAGATAAGAGAAGTAGATGGAGAAACTAGAGAAGAAATCGTTGAACCTTTAACAAACTTTATAGTTGCAAGAGCTCAAAAAGATTTTAACAAAAGAAACTCTTTTATTGGTGGAATTTTTACAGCCACAAACAGGTTTTTAAATGGTGATTTTAATGAGCTTCATACAGCTGCTTATACTGGCGGAATAGATTTTCAACACAATTGGCATAACAGAGATTATTATATTGATGGTAATATAATTATGAGTCATGTTTTAGGAAGTGAAGAAGCGATTACTGCAACGCAACAAAGTTTACGTCATAATTTTGGAAGAGTAGATGCAAATCATGTAAGTGTTGATCTTTCTAAAAAATCTTTAACAGGTTCTGGAGGAAGGTTTGAAATAGGTAAAAATGGAGGTGGAAATTGGCGTTACAATGGCGGTTATGTTTGGCGTTCACCAGAATTAGAATTAAATGATGTTGGGTTTTTACGTCAAACAGATGAAATGATTCAGTTTGCATCTTTAAAATATTTATGGCAGGTTCCTACAAAAACGTATAGAAATATTAAAGTTGAGTTAGAACAATATAGTACGTTCGATTTTGATGGCAATCATAATAGTAATAAATATGAATTACAAGGAGAAGTAAGTTGGTTTAATAACTGGTCTACAGAAGTTGGTTTTGGTCATACACCTTTGTCTTATGGAACAGCGTATTTAAGAGGAGGTCCACGTTGGCGTTTTGCTGATGAAAATTATGGATATGTTTATTTTGGTTCTGATAGTAGTAAAAAATTTAGCTTAACTCTGGGCTATGTTTATGGCAAATCAGAAGAACATATTATAGATTATACAAAGTATGTTTTTAAAATGAACTATCAACCTTTTGATGCTTTTAGTATGTCTTTAGATACAGAATTCGAGAAAGTTATTGATAAAACACAATATGTAACTCAGCAAAGTTTTAATTCAATTTCGAGATATGTTTTAGGGGAAATAGATAATCAATCCTTGTCTACTACTTTAAGGTTAAATTACAGCTTTAACCCAAATGTTTCTCTTCAGTTTTATGGGCAACCTTATATTGCAAGAGGAAGGTATTCTAATTTTAGTTATGTAAATAATCCAACTTCGTCAAGGTTTGATGAAAGAGTTCACTTATATAATAATCAACAGATTTCAGAAAATAATAATACCTATTTAATTGATGAGAATTTAAGTGGAACTACAGATTATAGTTTCTCAAATCCTGATTTTTCCTTTGTGCAATTGCGTACAAATTTAGTTGCAAGATGGGAATATATTCCAGGTTCAGAACTCTTTTTTGTATGGGCTAGAGGTGGTGTTACTTATGATGATCCAAACAATTCCCTGTCTCAAAGTTTAACAGATCAAATTACAAATAGGAAAGTAGAAGACACTTTTTTAATAAAAGCTACCTATAGATTTGTGAGGTAATATTTTTGTCATTACTAAAAACGAAGTAATCTTATTATAAAAGTAGATTACTTCGTACTTATTTTTCTGTAATGATTATTTTTATTCAACTAATTTTATAGCACTTGCTACAAATTTATTGTCTATGATTTCACCTGTAACTTCGCCTTTTCTAATAACATTACAAAAACCAATGTGTTCATCGTGTGCATCTCCAAAATCATCAATTTGAAAACCTTCAACAAAATAGGCTTTACCATCAAGACGAACTGCTAAGCTACATCCAGATTCAGAATCTAAATCGAATTTACATTGTCCGCAAGAAAGTTCTGCGACTTGTTTTATTTCTTTCTTGTTTCCGCAAGAAGCTAAAATCAATAAACTTAAAATCAGTATTTTTTTCATAATTGAATATTTTAAATAGTTCTCGATATAAATTTGTGTATTCTTCTTAAATTCACTCCAAATGACATTTTGTATTGTCAAGTAGATTAATTTTGATTTTTATCAAAATTATATCGAGTTATTATTTTAAAGCAACTGCTCACTGCAACTGCTCACTGCAACTGCTCACTGCAACTGCCAGCTGAACACTGCTCACTGAAAACTAATTCCCTCCCCAAGAATCGCGCAATCCAACCGTTTTGTTGAATACTAAATTCTCAGCAGTTGAATCATCATCAACATTAAAATAACCCAAACGTTGAAACTGAAAACGCTCACCAATTTTTGCAGATTGTAAACTTGGCTCTACAAAAGCTGTAATTATTTCTAAAGAATTAGGATTTATAAAATCCATGAAATCTTTGTCTTTATGTGAGTCTGGCGCTTCATCTAAAAATAATCTGTCGTAAGCTCTAACTTCTGCTTTAACTGCATGTTTTACAGAAACCCAGTGCAAAGTACCTTTTACTTTACGTTTACTTTCTTCAGTGTCCATTCCCGATTTTGTTAACGGGTCATACGTACAATGAATCACTGTAATTTCGCCATTTTCATCTTTCTCGCAACTCGTTGCTGTAATAAAATATGCGTTTTTTAAACGAACTTCACTTCCTAATTTTAAACGAAAGAATTTCTTATTCGCTTCTTCTTTAAAATCTTCGCGTTCTATATAAATTTCTCTTGAAAAAGGAACTTCTCTGTTTCCAAAACCATCTTCGTAATCATTATATTCGGCAGTTAAGAACTCTTCTTCTCCTTCAGGATAATTATCAATAATAACTTTTACAGGATCTAAAACCGCCATCACTCTAGGTGCAGTTTTATTTAAATCCTCACGAATTTTAAACTCTAAAAGTGCTACATCAATGATGTTTTCACGTTTAGAAACACCAACTGTTTCTACAAAACTTTTTATAGATTCAGGTGTGTAACCGCGTCTACGTAATCCAGAAATTGTAGGCATTCTTGGATCGTCCCAGCCAGCAACAATATTTTCTTCTACCAATTTAAGCAACTTACGTTTGCTCATAATGGTATAACTTAAATTTAAACGAGAAAACTCACGTTGTTTTGGTGCAAAAGGATATTGCTCTTTACTGTAAGTATGCACGTTTTCTTTAAACCAATCGTACAATTCTCTGTGAGGTTTAAACTCTAACGAACATAAAGAATGCGATATTTGTTCAATATAATCACTTTCACCATGCGTCCAATCGTACATTGGGTAAATGCACCAATCAGTGCCGGTTCTGTGGTGAGATTTGTACATAATTCTATACATTAAAGGATCGCGCATTAACATATTCGGACTAGACATATCGATCTTAGCACGCAATGTATATTCGCCTTCTTTAAATTTACCATCTTTCATTCCTTGAAACAATTCCAAGTTTTCTGCTATAGCACGATTTCTAAAAGGACTGTTTGTTCCAACTTCTGTTGGTGTTCCTTTTTGAATACGCATTTCTTCGGATGTTTGAGCATCTACATACGCTTTGCCGTCTTTTATCAGTAAAACTGCCCAATCAAATAATTGCTGAAAATAATCTGAAGAATAACATTCATTTGCCCAAGAATATCCCAACCAAGAAATATCCTCTTTAATAGCATCCACATATTCTTGCTCTTCTTTAGCAGGATTTGTATCATCAAAACGCAAATTTACAGGCGCATTGTATTTTAATCCTAAACCAAAACTAATTCCAATTGCTTTTGTATGACCAATATGTAAATAGCCATTTGGCTCTGGCGGAAAACGAAAACGTAAATCCTCTTTTGGCATTCCGTTAGCCAAATCCTCTTCAATTATTTGCTCTAAAAAATTAAGCGATTTTTTCTCTTCAGACATCCTTATTATTTGAAAAAATTAGGCTGCAAAATTACATATTTTTATGCAGTCGTGGGTTTACTTTTGTAACAAATTCGCAAATTTTGCTTCTAATACTTAAACACATTAAATTATGAGCAATCAAATAAGAAATTACACCTGTCCAAAATGCAATAACAACACCTATAAAGTTGGACAAATGAGAGGCGTTGGAGGAACTTTTTCAAAGATTTTCGATATTCAAAATCAAAAATTCACCAGTGTAACTTGTCAACGTTGTACGTATACAGAATTTTATAAAACCAAAACAAGCGCCATTAGCAACGTTTTCGACTTTTTTACAAATTAACGAAACTGTGAAAGGATTGTTTAAATAAATTTGCGCGTTCCCTAAAGGTCGCGCTTTACACTATATCTTTTTATGCTGAATTAAGTTCAGCATAAAAAGGATGCCGTTTCAATCGCTAACGCAAAGGCGAACACATAAGTTTAAATTGAGTTTACTTTAAAACATGTTTATTTATTATTGTAGTTTTGCAAGAACCATAAGAAGTATAAAATATGTTTTCTTTTGTATTCAATCACATCGCAATTTCTGTAAAAAGTGTTGATAAATCTGTAGAATTTTATCAAAGAGTATTGCAATTAAAAGAAATAGAAAACACAGCATCCAACTCTAAAACAAGATGGCTGTTATTGGCAGAAGAAAAGCAATTACATCTAATTCCGAGGCCAGACTTTATAGTAAAAACCAATAAAGCAGTCCATTTTGCGTTAGCAACAAATCATATAAATGAGGTAAAAAATCATTTAAACCATTTAAATATACCGTATTCAGATTGGAAAAATACACCAAACAAAGACTACGTAAGAAAAGACGGAATTGAGCAAATTTATTTTCAAGACCCAGATGGATATTGGATTGAAATAAATAACGATATCTAGTTCATAAGATGTTGTTTGTGAACTAATTTGGATGCAGGTAAAGTATATAATTCGATAATTTTTAAGATAAAATATAAAAAATAAATTTTGGGAATCATACAAGTAAACAATATTAAACTCTATGCAAATCACGGTTGTTTAGACGAAGAAGCAAAAATAGGATCAGAATACAGAGTTGATATCGAAGTAAAAGCCGATTTAAAAAGGTCTTCAAAAACAGATGAACTAGCAGACACGGTAGATTATGTGCATCTAAATCATATCGTAAAAGAAGAAATGGCCATTCGGTCTAAATTGCTAGAAGAAGTAGCACAAAGAATCCTAAATCGCTTTTTTAAAGAGTTAAGAATGATACAAAAAGCCAAAGTTTCGGTGGCAAAAATCAATCCACCAATTGGCGGAAACGTTGAAGAAGTTGTAATTATTTTAACAAAAAAAAGATAAAATAAAAAAAGTCTTGCAGTACTTGTAAATTTGCGTAAATTTGCAATCCTAAAAATAGAGTTTCATAGTATTGAATCTTTATTTTAAAAAGAAAGGGTGTCTTGGCCGAGTGGCTAGGCAATGGTTTGCAAAACCATGTACAGCGGTTCGAATCCGCTAGACACCTCTAAAAACGCTTCAAGAAATTGAAGCGTTTTTTTTGTTTTCTTCGAACACTAAAAATAACAGAATGAATTCTCATTTACTTTATAGGAAGCTATTTAAATGCGTATTTTTGAGTTGTACTTTAAAATGCTTAAACTATGAAAGCCAAAAATCTACTTCCTGTTTTTTTATTTTTTCTCTTGATTTTTTCTTGTAAAAAGGATGAAATCAAACCAGATAATATTTATAAGTTTAAAGAATATATAAGCTACACCACATCTGGAATTGTTTCTAAAACAGAAAAAATCACCGTAAATCTTTCGAAAGAAGTAGCAAATTGGCAAGCGGACAAAGAAATTTCTTCGGATTTAATTTCGATATCTCCTTTTGTAAACGGAAAAATAAAAACGCTAAATAATCATGCTTTTGTTTTTACGCCAGATGAAGATTTACAAGCGAATACAGAATATACAGTTACCGTAAAACTTGCTGAAATCTATAAAAGTATTCCTCAAGAATTTAAAAAATACACCTTTCAGTTTAAAACGATTAGGCCTAATTTTACTATTCAGACAAAAGTTTTACAATCGTATGCTAAAGAATATCAGTATTTAGAAGGTGTTTTAAAATCTGCAGATGTAATTTCTTTAGAAAATGCCAAAAAATTAGTGGAAGCTTCTCAAAAAGGAGCATCAAAAAAAATAGTTTGGAACGAATCGTATCAAAATGGCCGAGTTTTTGATTTCAGAATTGATAGTATTCAACGTTATCAAAACGAAAGTATTTTAGAAATTAATTGGGATGGAAAAGCGATAGATGCAATCTCTAAAGGAACGAGCAAAATAAGCATCCCAGATAAAAATACCTTTAAAGTTTTAGATGTAAAAGTACATAACGATGAAGAACAATATGTCTCAATCAGTTTTTCGGATGCGCTTAAAAAACAACAAAACTTTGATGGTTTAATTACGATTGAAAATATAGAAACTCCGCGTTTTATTCTAAATGGCAACGAACTTAAAGTGTATTCTGAAGCTAAATTTAATGGAGTTGTCTTAGTGTCTGTTTTTCAAGGAATTCAAAATGCTGATGATAAAAAATTAAATAGAACTTTTTCTGAAACAATTTCTTTCGAGCAGAAAAAACCTGCAATTAGAGCGATCAGTAACGGAACAATTTTACCAAATTCTAAAGATTTAAAATTCAATTTTGAAGCAGTAAATGTCAAAGAAGTTGAGGTTAGAATTATAAAAATTTATCAGAAAAATGTGCTTCAATTTTTACAAGAAGAAGATCTTAATAGCAATTATGCGTATGCAATAAAAAGAGTAGGTAGACGCGTTGCCAAACAAACAATTACCTTAATTGATAGCAAAGAAAATAATACGCAAAGATGGAAAGCTTATAGTGTAGATCTTTCTAAAATGATGGTCACAGAACCTGGTGCAATCTATAGAATTGAACTGAGTTTTAGTAAAAGTCAGGCGTTTTATGAGTGTTCAGAGAATGCAATTTCATCAGAAAATAATGATATAGAAAATGAAGATGAAACGCATTATTTTAATATGGACGAAATTGAAAGTGAAGAGGAACGAGAGGAATTGTATTGGGATAATCAATTGTATAGTTATAAAGAGTACAACTATAATTGGGAGCAAAGAAACAATCCGTGCCATGATGCATATTATAACGAAGATCGCATAATTGCTCAGAATTTACTGGCTACAAATTTGGGTGTAATTGCCAAAAAAGGAACAGATAACAACTACTTTTTTGCAGTTACTAATATTTTAAATACAAAACCAGAAGCGGGTGCAATTGTAAAATTATATAATTTTCAGCAAGAGGAAATTGCTTCTGGAACAACAAATATTGATGGAATTGTTTCTATAAAATCTGATAAAAATGCGGTATTTGCCATTGTTTCTAAAGGGAAAAATAAAACGTATCTAAAGCTGTTAGATGGCAATTCTTTGTCTTTAAGTAAGTTTGATGTTGCAGGAACCAAAACTCAAAAAGGTTTAAAAGGATATATTTATGGGGAACGTGGAGTTTGGAGACCCGGAGATTCTTTGCATTTAACGTTTTTATTGAATGATGCTGATACTAAATTACCAGAAAATCATCCTGTAAAAATGGAAATTATTGATCCTAACGGAAAATTAATTTACAAAAATGTAACTTCAGAAAACGTACATAATTTTTACAACTTTAAAGTTACTACTTCGCCACAAGCAAAAACAGGAACCTATACGGCACAAGTTTCTGTGGGTGGTGCAAAATTCTATAAGTATTTAAAAATTGAAACGGTTAAGCCTAATCGTTTAAAAATTAAAATTGATTTTGAGGATGAAATACTATCCTATAAAAAACCAATTAACGGAACCTTGGATGTAAAATGGTTACACGGAACACCTGCTAAAAACTTAAAAGCCGAAATAAAAGCAAAAATTTCTGCTACAAATTATAGTTTTAAAAAGTACGAGCAATATATTTTTACCGATCCATCAAGGTCTTTTGATCCTGAAGAAATTACGGTTTTTGAAGGTAAATTAGATGAAAACGGATTCGCGAAAATCAAGAATAATATAACGATTGGTAAAAATGCTCCAGGAATGTTAAATATTCAGTTTTTGGTTCGTGCTTTTGAAAATGGTGGCGATTTTTCGTTGGATGCATTTACCCAAAAATATGCACCTTTTGATGCTTTTGTGGGTTTAAAATCACCCGAAGGCAATAAATATGATTCTTTTTTTACGGATCAAAATCAAACCTTCTCTGTCATTTCTGTGGATGAAAAAGGGAAGCCGATACAGAGAGATGAAATTGAAGTACAAGTTTATAAAATAGAATGGCGTTGGTGGTGGAGTTCATCCGAAGATAATTTATCGAGATATACTTCTAGTACCTATCATAAACCGTATTTAACTTCTACAATTAGTACAAATTTAAAAGGAGAAGGGAATTTTAAACTGAATATTCCGGAACAAGAAAGAGGAAGATTTTTAATACGAGTGATTGATAAAAAAAGCGGGCATGCAACAGGAAGAACTGCTTATTTTTATAAAAATTGGTGGCAAAATTCAACTTCTAGTGATAAAGAAGCAGCGAAAATGTTGGTGTTTTCTGCGGACAAAGAAAAGTATAATGTTGGTGAAACTGCAAAAATTACATTTCCATCAGGAAGTGAAGGTCGTGCATTAATTAGTATTGAAAATGGCACAAAAATTTTAGAAACAAAATGGGTAAAAACTACAAAAGGAACCACTTCTGTAGAGATTCCTATCAAGAAAAATATGGCACCGAATGTGTTTGTAAATATTTCTTTATTACAGCCACACCAAGTTTCAGAAAACGATTTGCCAATTAGATTGTACGGCACAATTCCGGTTTTGATAGAAGATGCTTCTACGAAATTAGAACCACAAATTGTGATGCCAAAAGAGGTAGCTCCAGAAAAGGAGTTTGTTGTGAAAATATCAGAAAAAAACAACAAAGAAATGACGTATACTTTGGCAATTGTTGAAGAAGGATTGTTAGATTTAACACGATTTAAAACGCCAAATGCTTTTGATGTTTTTTACGAAAGAGAAGCTTTAGGTGTAAAAACTTGGGATATTTTTGATGATGTAATCGGTGGGTATTCCGGAAGTGTAGATCAAGTTTTTGCAATTGGTGGTGATGGAAATTTATCAAAAGGAAAAAACCAAAAGGCAAACAGATTTAAGCCTGTTGTAACATATTTAGGTCCGTTTTTTCTAGAAAAAGGAAAAACAAAATCGCATAAAATTACTTTGCCAAATTATATTGGATCGGTTAGAACGATGGTGGTTGCTGGCGATATTAATAATGAAGCTTTTGGAAATGCAGAAAAAACGGTTCCGGTTTTAAAACCTTTAATGGTGTTGGCTTCTTTGCCTAGAAAATTATCTCCAAAAGAAAAGGTTACGTTGCCAGTTGCTGTTTTTGCAATGGATAAAAAAGTGAAAAATGTTACAATTGAAGTAAAAACATCCAACGGAATTAAAGTTATTGGCAACAAAACGCAAACCATCAATTTTGAGAAGCCAGATGAGAAAATGGTCTATTTTAAGTTGGATGTTTTAAAAGCAAATGGCGTCAATTCTGTTGAAATTATTGCAACAGGAAATAGAGAAAAATCTACTCATAAAATTGAATTGGATGTTGTAAATCCGAATTTAATTACATCCAAATTAATTGATAAAACTGTGGAAGGAAATCAAACACAAACGATCAATTTTGACACTTTTGGAGTAGAAGATTCTAATGCTGCAATTTTGGAGTTATCTACAATTCCGCAAATTAATTTTTCTGGTAGATTGGCCTATTTAATTCAATATCCACATGGTTGTGTAGAGCAAACAACGTCGAGCGTTTTTCCTCAATTATTTTTGAATGATATTTTCGATTTAACTTCGGATAAAAAGAAAGAAATTCAAAAAAATATAGAAAACGGAATTCAGCGTTTAGGCAATTTTCAAAAAGCTAACGGAGGCTTAAGCTATTGGATGGGAGAAAATGATGTTGATGATTGGGGAACAAGTTACGCGGGTCATTTTTTATTAGAAGCAGAAAAAAAAGGATTTGTTTTGCCACTTACTTTTAAGAGTAATTTTATAGAATATCAGAAAAAAGCAGCACGAAATTGGCGACAAGGTTACAATACATATTCATCCGATTTAGAACAAGCTTACAGATTGTACACGTTGGCTTTAGCGGCAAATCCAGATTTATCTGCCATGAACAGATTGCGAGAATTTAAGCAAATTTCTAACGAAGCAAAATGGAGATTAGCTGCAACGTATGCTTTAGTTGGACAAAAAGAAGCGAGTGAAAAAATTATGAGTTCAGCAAATTTAAATTTCTCTGGTTATAAGTATTACAACTATGGTTCGGAAACTAGAAATAGAGCGATGGCTTTAGAAACCATGTTGTTAACCAATAATAAAAACACAAAAGATGTTGCCAAATCAATTGCAAAAGAATTGTCTAGTAACAACTATATGAGCACACAAACTACTGCTTTTAGTTTGTTGTCTATTGGTAAAATGGTGGTTAAAAATGGTGGGAAATCTATCGATATTAAGTTTACAAATAATGGAAAATCAGAAAATATAAAAACAACAAGTGCATTTGTTCAGCGAACTATTAAAATAAAAAATGGTAAAAATTCCATCACTTTAAAAAACAATGATAACAATATTGTTTTTGCACGGATTATCAATACTGGGAAGTTGCCTTTAGGTGATGAAATATCCGAAAGTAGAGGTTTAAGTGTTTCACTAAAATATACAGATTTAACGGGTAAAATTATCAACATACATCAGTTAAAACAAGGTCAGGATTTTGTGGCAAAAATAACTGTTAGTAATCCGAAGAATGAGACTGTTAAAAACATTGCTTTAACGCAGATTTTTCCATCAGGATGGGAAATTGTAAATACCCGTTTTACCGATTTTGGATCGACGACAAAAAGTGATGCACGTTATACAGATATTAGAGATGATCGCGTTAATTTCTATTTTGATTTGAATCAGCAGTCTAAAAAATCAGAAACAAAAACGTTTACAGTTCTATTAAATGCGGGGTATTTAGGAACGTATTATTTGCCAGGAGTTCAAGTAGAAGCAATGTATGACAATGATTATATGGTTAGAACTAAAGGGAATTGGGTTGAGGTAGTTAAATAAAAACAGGTTACGTCATTGCGAGTTTACGAAGCAATCTTTCTATTATAATAACAGATTGCTTCGTGCCTCGCAATGACAAAAAAATCATCAAAAGTTGAACATAATAAATTTCTTAAAACTTCATAAAAAGAAAACAATATTTGTAGTTATTCTGCTGATTTTTTACGCGTTTTCTTTACCTAAAAAATTGTTTACGAAACCAACATCAACCGTAATTACAAGTTCTACTGATGAATTATTGGGCGCTTTAATTGCAAATGATGGTCAATGGAGATTTCCTCATAACGACAGCGTTCCAGAGAAGTTTAAAACCTGTTTAATTCAGTTTGAAGACGAATATTTTTATTATCATTTTGGATTTAATCCGGTTTCTATTTTAAAAGCAATTAAACTAAATTTACAAGCAAATGGCGTTCAAAGAGGAGGAAGCACCATTACGCAGCAAGTTATTCGCTTAAGTAGAGATGATAAACCAAGAACATATTTTGAAAAATTAAAAGAATTAATTTTAGCAACGCGTTTAGAATTTCGGTTTTCGAAAGAAAAAATAATTTCATTTTGGAGTTCTAATGCGCCTTTTGGCGGAAATGTGGTTGGCTTAGACGCTGCTTCTTGGCGTTATTTTAATAGAAAAGCAGCCAATTTATCTTGGGCAGAATCTGCCACTTTAGCGGTGTTGCCAAATGCACCAAGATTGATTTATCCAGGAAAAAATCAACAAAAATTATTAGAAAAAAGAAACCGTTTATTAGAGAAGTTGCTAGATAAAAAAATAATAGATTCTCTAACTTTTGAATTGGCAATTTTAGAAGAATTACCTCAAAAACCCTATTCTTTACCACAAGAAGCGCCTCATTTATTACAGAAAATAAATACCTTAAAAAAGGGCAAATATGTAAAAACAACAATCGATAGAAAGTTGCAAGAGCAAGTAAATTCGATTGTAGAAAATCAATATCAAATTCTTAAAAATAACGAAATACATAATATTGCTGTGTTGGTTTTAGATGTAAAAAGTAGACAGGTTTTAAGTTATGTTGGTAATTCTAAAACAACTCAAAAACATCAAAAAGATGTTGATGTAATTGACAAGCCAAGAAGTACAGGAAGTATTTTAAAACCGTTTTTATACGCAGCAATGTTAGATAATGGCGCAATTTTACCAAATACTTTGGTAGCAGATATACCTACCAATTTTGGAAGTTACCAACCAGAAAATTTTGATAAAAAATATGCGGGTGCAGTATCTGCAAAGTTGGCGTTATCAAAGTCGTTAAATGTGCCAACAGTAAGAATGTTGCAAGAGTTTGGCTTAGAAAAATTTTATAACTATTTGCAAAAATTACAATTAAAAGACATCAATAAAAACGCCAATTATTATGGATTAACATTGGCTTTAGGTGGCGCAGAAAGTAACTTGTGGGATTTATGTAAAAGTTACGCGTCAATGGCTTCGACTGTAAATCATTTCTCAGAAAATTCTAGCAGCTATTTTAAAAATGAATTTTCTGAACCTACTTTTTTTAAGGATGATAAAATTGATTTTGGTGAAAAAACATCAGAAAAAATAATTTTTGATGCAGCTTCTATGTATCTAACTTTTGAAAGTTTAAAAGAGGTAAACAGACCTAATGCAGAAGAAAATTGGGAG
>TARA_R110001606_G_scaffold11354_5_pt1 | contig 104332 bp, 95 predicted proteins | sample TARA_R110001606 | Tara Oceans TARA_R110001606 (sample SAMEA4398315) | marine metagenome | biome: Polar Biome; feature: [SRF] surface water layer (ENVO:00010504); material: water (ENVO:00002006), including particulate matter (ENVO:01000060) such as... | depth 5 m | reverse complement strand
TCTGGCTCTGGCTCTGGCTCTGGCTCTGGCTCTGGCTCTGGCTCTGCAATATTATCTGCCATTAATTCGGCATCAGCTAAACCCGATTCTTTTAATTCTGCTTCTAACTGCCAGACATCTGCTAACAATTCATCTAAAGCTTCTTCATCAGGAAGCGGAAGCTGAGGAGAACTAATATCAAACTCAGCTTCCTGATCAGATCCAGTTTCAACTACTGGTTCAGCTTCGACTAATTGAGTCTGATGCTCTTCGGTCTCTATTTGATTTACTTGAGACGGTTCCGATTGAGTCATCATTGCAGTTAGCATCGCTTCTTCAGTATCAAACTGAGATTCTGCTGCTTCCTTAATGACTGCAACATCTGGTTCAGGTTTGACTTCTGGTTCCGCTGAAATTTCTGGTTCAGCTACAACTTCTAGTTCAGCTTCAATTTCTGGCTCAGCTGCGATTTCTAGTTCAGTTGCAACTTCTGGTTCGGCTGCAACTTCTGGCTCTACTTCTACTTCTGGCTCTACTTCTACTTCTACTTCTGGTTCCGCTTCAAGTTCTGGTTCCGCTACAACTTCTGGTTCAGCTACAACTTCTAGTTCTGCTTCAATTTCTGGCTCTACTTCTACTTCTGGTTCCGCTTCAACTTCTAGTTCCGCTACAACTTCTGGTTCCGCTTCAACTTCTAGTTCCGCTGCAATTTCTGGCTCAGCTGCAACTTCTGGTTCGGCTGCAACTTCTGGCTCTACATCTACTTCTGGTTCCGCTTCAACTTCTAGTTCAGCTACAACTTCTAGTTCTGCTTCAATTTCTGGCTCTACTTCTACTTCTAGTTCCGCTACAATTTCTGGTTCGGCTGCAACTTCTGGCTCAGCTTCAACTTCTGGTTCAGCTGTAAGTTCTAGTTCCGCTACAACTTCTGGTTCGGCTGCAACTTCTGGATCTACTTCTACTTCTGGTTCGGCTGCAACTTCTAGTTCCGCTGCAATTTCTGGCTCAGCTGCGATTTCTAGTTCAGTTGCAACTTCTGGTTCCGCTACAATTTCTGGTTCAGCTGTAAGTTCTGGTTCAGCTGCAACTTCTAATTCAGCTGTAAGTTCTGATTCGACTGGTATATCCCTAATATATGTAGCTGAATCAGCGGTAACAGCCACTAATTCAGCATCAGACTTTTTTAGACTTTGTTCCTCAAATTCCTCCTCGTCATCTATAGAACTTAAATCAATGCCATCAATATCGTTATCTACTTGAAGCTCATCATCCATAGAAGCAAGTAAGGCATCGACGTCGTCTTCCGACATAGCCTGGTCAACGGCCTGTTCATCTGCGGTCATATCTGGAATGGCTAAGTCATCGACTAAACTAGTTAAAAGATCTTCCTCCTCAGTCATTTCTATTTCAATTGCATCATCTTTTTGTTCTGCTATATCAGCTATATATTCTTTAACCGGGACTTCAGGTTCTTTTATTATTTCAGGCGGTTCTGATGCTTCGTTAATCGTAGTATCAATATTTTTTTCATCTACTTGCACATCTATGGCTGTAGCATTAATATCTTCATCTGATACTTCTTCACTTTCAGTCACTGGCAGTTTGAAGGGTTGTTCTTCATTGGTCTGTCTAAATAAAACCATTAATGTTTCTAATTGTTGTGCTGTTGTTTCTATTCTCTCACTCAACGTCAATGTACTGTCATCTACTACAGTCTGAGTAGGTATCACCACCACGGGTAGTAAATCTAAACTAGCATCAATCGCCTTTTCTAATTGCTCTGAAATATTCAGTAATGTCTTGCCATCTTGTTCAACAAAAACAGTTAGCATCGCTTTGTATATTTGCTGTTCGCGGTCTTGAAAATTAATGGCCTCACGTGATAAATCGTCACCACTCAAAGCATACTTTTCGGCTAAAATTTTAGATAAATATTCAATTCTAATACCTTTAGCTCGTTTTAATTTTTTAACTGCTTGGCTGGCCAGATCATGTGTCGTTTTACCTTTTTTATAATTTCGCACAATGAGCCAAATACTCAGAACAGCAAAAACTGCCGCGATTTCATAAGCAAGCATTTTTAGAACCATATCCATTTACAATTGCTCCCCAGGATTAGTGCCCTTAGCACTTTTACGTCGCCATAAGAAAATCCCTAAACCGATCATCAGTAAGATAAGACCATTACCTATCGCTAATTGACTAGCGGGACTCAGACCTGCTTGTTCGGTTTTATCAGCAGTCTCTTGCAAACTAGGCACTTCATCGCTGACTTCCGGCAGTAAGTTCTCGAGGTCCCCAGACATTTCATCAACCACGGGTTCTGCTAATGTTTTGCTAACCTCATTCTCAGCTATGATGGACTGTTGCTCCTCAATGGTATCTAGCACCGTTTGTGGCGCTTCATTCTTCACTTCTGGAACAATAGTTTGTCCTGGTGTTGCATTCTCTACTTCGGGAGTGATGGTGCCTTCTTTAGCTAATTCAGTTGATGTGTCAGTACGCTCATCACGCAATTCTATTATTGCTGGTTGCAGAAATAATGGTCTTCCTTTAACTGTTTGAGCACGGATCTGTAAGGCTACAGTATATTTTTCGCCGACTTGTAAATCTGCCAATGTCAATTGCCATTCGTTGTCAGCAACCTTCATTACGTCATACGACCACTCACTACCATCTTCGGCAGTCAGCATAGCGGCAATATTGAGCTTGTCAGTCTTAATCAAATCTCTATCAGGTTTCAAGGTCAAACGATGGGTACGAGTTGCTTGATCTTTGAGTTGTTCCACATTGATTTCAAATGGTGTTTCAACGACATTAATACTTTGTCTACGTTGACGTTCAAAGGTCGCACTAGTCATGGTAATGACAACATCGTTACGACCCGCTTTAAAATTATCACCGACATGAGTACGATACAGCCCTTTTTTTTGCTCTGTATTCAAGCTGCGTACAATAGGAGCAGCAATTTCTGACTCTTCTTTAACTTGGGCATCAACTAATTTCAAAAAGTCTTGGCGTACGATCTGCTTATTTTTATCGGTCAAACTCACATCAAAATCAAATGTTTCACCAATTAAAATATTATTGGGTAAATCGGTTGTTTTTAATTTTAAGTCAGTCACAACCATAACGCGATTATCAGGATCCATCTCAGCGTCAATCAGCCATTGACCCGTTAGTGGTTTAACAATAGTAATCAAATCATAATTGCCTTCAGAGTGCCAACGAACATTACTAGGGATATTTTTTAAGGTAATACGTGATTGATTAGGCAATAATAATTCCGTCATCTTTGACCCTTTAGCGCGAAACACTAGCAAAGTCATTTCTTTCACACTTTTATCAATCTTAAATTGATTCTCCACTAGAGGAACGGTATCTCGTGTTGCCGCTTTTTCAAACAAATGTAGAAAAACCCGTTGTAATTGATCAGCATTATCAACTTGTTCATACCAGCCGTCTGTTGCTAATGAAATGGCGCGTAATAAGTCATGATCTGCGGAATCAGATAAGGCAACAGTATGTACTGCAACATTATTTTTTTTGAGGCGAGGCACAATGACATCTAAAATTCGTTGGCGGGATTTTTTATTGATCTTGTCATCTTTCGAGATATCGACCAAGCCATCAGATAACAAAATAACACTCCGACGGTAACGTGGATCAATGCCTTTTTGGTTAGCCGTTGCTTTATTTAATGCTTGTTCAATATTTGTAAACAAACCATAAGAGTGAATATTTTTTGATTGTAATTCTGCTTCTGTTTTCCAAGCATCATTTACATCGCGGAATGGCACTAACATATTGACATATTGACCAAATGTCCAAGTACCGGCCTTGGCATCATTAGGTAATAAACCGACTAATAGCCGTAATGCGGGCGCTCGTAGATTATTGGGATCATTCTTTTTCATGCTCCCAGAAACATCGATTAATATTCGAATATCACTCATGGGCGCTGTAGTTGTGGCGAAAACCTGCCGCATAGGCATCAGCAAAGCTAATACCATCAACAGCCATATCATTTTCAAAGGATGTATCATAAATTCATAACCTATTGTTTTTATTAAATACATCGGCTAACCCTCGAAATATAATGACGATTTCCCGACGCACATCTACAATGTTATGTTCATTTATGCAGGTTTTATGCCGTTTTACTCACTCATACCCTAAGCTAGAAGAATATGATGGTTATTGTTGAATTAAAGTAAATCGAAGCCATGTTGTAGATCAGCTTGAATATCTTCAACATTTTCTAAACCAACAGAAATACGCAATAAACCATCGCTTATGCCCGCTTCGGCACGTGCTTCTGGCGTTAAACGGCCATGCGTTGTCGTGGCTGGATGCGTAATCGTCGTTTTAGTATCACCTAAATTACCGGTGATCGATATCCATTCTGTTGCATTCACTAATTTCCAAGCACCTTCTTGACCACCTTTGACTTCAAAAGCAATAATCCCACTAAAAGCAGATTGTTGCTTTTTCGCTAAATCATGCTGAGGATGGCTCGGCAGCCCAGCATAGAATACGTTCATCACTTGTGGTTGTTGTTCTAACCATGTTGCCAGTGTTAATGCCGATGCTGAATGGGCTTTCATTCTTAATTCTAAGGTTTCAAGACCTTTTAAGAATGTCCACGCGTTAAAGGGACTCATCGTGGGACCTGCAGTTCGTAAAAAGCCATAGATGTCTTGACCGACAAGCTGGGCATCACCCACCACAGCCCCACCGACACAGCGGCCTTGTCCATCAATATATTTGGTGGCGGAATGCACTACGATATCTGCACCCAATGCTAAAGGCTGTTGTAAAGCAGGTGTACAGAAACAATTATCAACAATCAATAAACAATCATTTGCTTTAGCCAAAGCAGATAAAGCCGTTAAATCGGCAATTTCATTCATCGGATTAGAGGGTGTTTCTAAAAATAAGACTTTGGTATTCGGTTTAATCGCCCGTTGCCAATCTTCTATATCTGTTAGGGCCACATAATCCGTTTCAATTCCAAATTTTGCTAGGTATTTATCAAATAATATTCGCGTGGTGCCAAAAACACTTCGCGAAGACACGATATGATCACCTGCGGCAAGTAGTGCCATAAATGTTGATAAAATTGCGGACATGCCTGACGACGTAGCAACAGCAGACTCTCCGCCTTCTAAAGTAGCTAAACGTTGCTCGAAAGTACGAACCGTCGGATTGGTGAAACGTGAATAAATATTACCTGGCTCTTCACCTGAAAAACGTGCTGCAGCGTGCTCTGCACTTTCAAACACATAACTAGACGTTGGGAAAATAGGTTCAGCATGCTCTCCTTCTGGGGTTCTAATTTGACCAGCACGAACGGCACGAGTAGCAAAACCTTTATCATCAAACGATTGTGTCATATTCTCATTTTCTTAAAGCGGAAAGCTTATGATTTTAAGGCACTTTGATTATTCATGACCAGTGTTTTTATTTATAAGCTTAAAAGATTGTCATTTGCTGGCGCTTTATTAATCGCCCTTTCCAATATATTTTGGATATTATTCAGCCGTTCAATACCCTTAACAACTATCCCTGATAACTGTTCAAATTTTGGAAATCGCCTTTGGCCCTGTGAGGGCCCCTCACATAACTATCCAGAGTATATAATGATCGTCTACTTTTAAACTCGTGAATTTTTTTACTCTATGAAAGAAATAACAATTGACCTAATCCGACACGGCGATGTTGCTGCTGGCACAAAACTGTTAGGTAAAACAGATGAACCTCTCAGCCCCTTAGGTTGGCAACAAATGCGAGCAGCTATCCGTGATAAAGAGTCTGCTTGGCATAAAATTATTAGCTCGCCATTACAACGCTGTAGTACTTTTTCTGAGGAACTTGCCAGTAATTTTTCTTTGCCATTAGAGATTAATAAACAATTCGAAGAGATGAATTTTGGGCTATGGGATGGCCAGCTATTCTCCGACTTATATAGCGGCAGTGATACTGAAAAACTTATTCAGTTAATGCAAGATCCAAGTTCTGCTATACCACCCGAAGGTGAAGCATATGTAGACTTTCAATTGAGAGTAATCTCTGGGTGGAACACCTTATTAAAATCACTTCATGAAGACCAAATACAACATTGTTTGTTGGTGGCACATGGTGGTGTAATCAGAACCATTATGAGTCATATTCTAGGTTTTCCAAGCACTAACTTATTCCGACTTGAAGTACCCTATGCCTGCATGAGTCGAATTAAACAGTATGAAGATTATCCTCCACGATTGGTTTTTCATGGTGGCAATCAGTAAAGTCGATGCTAGACGTTTAACCGTTTAGCATCGACGACTTAAGTACTAAGGTTGATATGACAACGTAAACATAACCATGCGATCTAAGCTGTTATAGTTATTTGTCGTGTTATATTCCTTATCAAATAGATTACTTACATTTGCTTTTAACGACCAGTCTTTCGTTACATCGTAAGCAATATGTATATCTACCAGACCAAAACCACCTAATCGTGTTGTGTTTGAAGCATTGTCGTAACTATGCCCTCTTAATTTCAAGCCAGCACCAGTTGACCATAAGCCCCATTGTCTATCAACATTAACATTAGCTAATCGCTGAGCTCGTCGAGCTAAAATATTTCCCGTTTGTTCATCTTCCGGCTTTAAGAAAGAAGCATTCAAATCCACATTCCAACCCGCGATAATCGTGGCAACATCAAATTCAATTCCGGTTATCTTCGCATTATCAACATTGCTTGGCGTATAAAAAAATGGCGTTACTTCCTGCCAATCAATCAAGTTTTTGATTTTATTTTGGTAAAGATTAACTGACCAATCACCCCATTGTGCATCACCATTAACACCTGCTCCAAAAGATTTTGATGTTTCAGGAACAAGGTCTGGATTACCTGCAGTATAAGCATCTGCTGGCCAATATAAATCATTAAAGGTAGGTGCTTTAAATGCTGTGCCAGCATTTAAACTTACGCGTAAATCATCTTGCAACCAATAGCCATATTCAGCATTACCTGTATTTTCACTACCAAATGCTTCATTATTGTCATGGCGCGCGCTAACGACCCATTCTTGCTTATTAATAGCACCTTGCCAACTGATGAATACCGCTTTGTTATCACGCGATGTTTTTAAATAATTTTCCGTTGCGTCGATATCATCAATGTCATAATCAAAGCCAATATTTAAAGTCTGTTCATCTGTTAAATGAATGAGGTTTGTTAAATTAGCGGCTCTATGACGAGTATTGATTTCACTCAGCACTGAAGTATTTTCAAAGTTTTTTGATTGATCACGCGACTCACTTAACTGTACTGAGACTGCCCATATATCATTAATAGCTACTGATGAATTGATCCCAAATATCTGCTGCACACTATCACTGGTGTTTGTATCAGTTTTTGATGAACGAGGATCAGATTCATTCTCACCTTCGATTCTTATAAAATTAAAGCCCACATCAACTTTTTCATTTATTTGATGATTCACTTTGGCAGAAAAACTGTTATTCCTGTAACCATCTTTATCGGGATTCACATTTTTCTTTGCATTAATGCCATCAGTTGATTCGTGATTGATATTGACACTATAACGCGTAGCTTCATTACCCCCACTTAATCCAGCAGCGACTTGTTTAGTGTTATGAGTCCCATAGCCTACTTTGGCATATGGTGTTATGCCAATGTCACCCTTTCGTGTAAAAATTTGTATTACGCCACCAATAGCTTCAGAACCATAAAGACCCGACCGAGATCCACGTACAATTTCTATACGTTCGATTTGTTCTACAGGAAAGTCTTGAATCGTTGCACCACCTAATGTTGCAGAATGCCATTTAACACCATCCACTAACACCAAAATATGATCTGAGTTAGTACCTCGAATAGAAATACTAGTATCCTTGCCCAAACCACCTGAGTTCGTCATATCGATACCTGATTGACGTGATAATAATGTCGGTAAATCATTAACTTGCAATCGTTCAATATCTGCACGCGTTATAACGGTGGTTGGTGCCAAAACATTATGTGAAGCGACTCGGTTGGCGGTAACCGTAATATTTTCAAGCGTTTCTTCGGCCTGAATGACTGTGGTGAATGTCGTTGCTGCAATAGTCGTTAGTAAAAGACGTGCAGATATTCGTAAGGCAGAATGCCCATATGACTGTTTCATTTTTGCTCCATAGGATACGCTCACCCGCGATCCGGTATTTGGGTAAACACAAGTCAAATAACTTGTGAGGATACTTCAGGCCGGTCTCCGGACTCGCGTTGTGACTTTCGTCATTCAAACCGCCTTCCCACGATGAATTCGCAGTGGCTGATGGTTTGATCTCAACGTTTACCGTTGCGGGGGCAGTGTCGGGTTCGTCATTATTTATAACTCACCAACTTCCCGTTTAACATTGACTTTTTAGGTCATTGCACCTTAAGCAGCTGGGCATAGTAGTAATGCTTGTTACTTTAGTCAACTTTAGATTTTAATTAGCTAATTCGCAACCCTCGGCTTTATTGAGCATTGACACCATCCAGCATTGACACATATTCTTTGTCACAACATTAGGTGTCAGCAGGCTAAATACTGCTGAGTAAACGAGAAACTGGTGAGTCATTAGACAAGTCCAGCACTGCCCCCGCAACGGTAAGTGAATGTTTTATTATTTTTAATTTTTATCGCATTTATGCTTGGTTATAGCGCGAAAAACTAAAAATAGACATTCATAAGTCCGGATACCGGCCTAATGTTTCATGGCATAGTTCAATATGCTTTTTTTTTACCCATGTGCGGGTCGGCACACTGGAGAGTTTTCATGCTTACATTATCCAATCGTCATCAGTTTATTATTGCTTTTATCCTCATTGCTGTTATGGCAATAACGCGCGGCCATCACTTTGCTAGTCTTAGCCATCTTCCCAGTGCAACCTTAGCGCTCTTTTTTCTTGCAGGCTTATACTTGTCAGGTAAATGGATGTTTGGCGTTTTGTTAGCTGAAGCAGTTGTTTTAGATTATCTCGCTATCACTTTTGGCGGCGTCAGTAGTTTTTGTATATCGCCCGCTTATGCATTGTTATTACCTGCATATGGCTCATTATATTTAGCCGGTCGTTGGTACAAACAACACTACCAGTTTAATGTGTCTACGTTACTACCTTTAAGTGCCAGCTTGATCATTGCAACAGCGATCAGCAAAGTATTTTCTAGTGGTGGTTTTTACGTTTTTTCAGGACGTTATGCTGAGCCAACATTGATTGAATTTGGTCATCGTTTTATTAAATATTACCCATCTTCATTGTCTAACCTTGCTTTTTATATTGCTATTGCCATTATTTGCCATGTACTTATTGCTTCTCTAACAAGCACCGCTACAAAACAAAGTGGTCATCAATCTTGAGTCAACCGCATCAGTGTGCAGCATTCGTTATTGCTGCACCCGCATCTGGCCAAGGTAAGACAACGGTTACAGCAACATTAGCAAGATATTATCGTCAACAAGGCATGCGGGTTCGTGTTTTTAAAGTAGGACCCGATTTCCTTGATCCAATGATTTTGCAACAGGCTTCAGGTAACCCCGTTTATCAACTTGATTTATGGATGGTGGGTGAACAACAATCCCGCCAGCTATTAGCTGACGCTGCAGCAGATGCTGATTTGATTCTGATTGAAGGGGTTATGGGTTTATTTGATGGAACGCCCTCAACGGCCGATCTTTCCGCTACGCTAAATATTCCCGTGCTTGCTGTCATTGATGGTTCTGCAATGGCACAAACATTTGGCGCCCTCGCCTACGGTTTAGCAAATTATCGCGATAATGTTACGGTGGCTGGCGTAGTGGCTAATCGCATCGCAAGTCAACGGCACCAAGACATGTTGACAGAATGCCTAACGGATACGCTACCTTGGTTTGCAGTATTGCCTCGCAACTCAGATGCTGCGATACCGAGCCGTCACCTTGGCTTAGTGCAAGCCGAAGAAATTGCAGATCTGGATCAGCGTCTGTCATTACTGGCAAATCAACTCGTCATAAATCCTAAAGCGATCTTACCTATAAGCCAATTTCCAACTGAGGAAAAAAGGGTATCGTCTCGCTCACTTGATAATGTGCGAATAGCAATCGCTCGAGATGCTGCATTTTCATTTATTTATCAGGCAAATCTTGATCTATTGCAGGCTATGGGTGCAGAACTATGCTTCTTTTCACCACTTAGTGATGAAACATTACCCGATGTAGATTGCTTATATTTGCCTGGTGGTTATCCTGAATTATATTTAGATAGCTTGTCAAAAAACACCGCGCTGATGAATCAAATTAAACGACATTATGAAGCTAATAAACCTATTTTAGCTGAATGCGGCGGCATGCTCTATCTGACGGAATCGATTACCGATAAACAAGGTGAGCATGCGAATATGCTCGGCCTTATATCGGGTAAGACTGTTATGCAGTCTCGGTTCTCTGCTTTAGCTTTACAAGAAGTATCACTTAATAATCATTTAATTCGTGGCCATACTTACCACCATTCTATTTTAGAAACGACGGCAGATCCGGTTGCTATCGCGACAAACCCTAATGGCAATCATACTCATGAAGCCGTTTACCAAAAAAATAGATTAACAGCATCTTATATTCACTTTTATTTCCCTTCTAATCCCAGCCTTATCGCTGAATTATTTTCACCTTAAGTTTAAATAGGATTAATAATATTACAATGAGCAAATTCGCCTTTAACGACGATGACCGGAATGCGGTATATCGTGTAATTAAAGAGCGTAGAGATATGCGTCACTTTAATTCTGCTCCGATTGATCCTGCTATTTTTAAACGACTATTAATGACTGCTCATCAAGCGCCTAATGTTGGTCTAATGCAACCTTGGCGGATGATTCGCATTACTGACCAGACATTAAGAAAGTCCATAAAAAAATTGGTCAATGATGAAAAAAACATCACTGCGGAAGCGCTAGGCGAGCGCCAGCAAGAATTTATGCAGTTAAAAGTTGACGGCATAGACCATTGTGCTGAATTGCTTGTAATGAGTTTAATGGATCAGCGCGAGCAACATATTTTTGGTCGTCGTACCATACCAGAAATGGATTTGGCATCGGTCGCTTGTGCGATTCAAAATATGTGGTTAGCAGCTCGTGCAGAAGGTATTGGCATGGGTTGGGTTTCATTATTTAACCCTAATGATCTGGCCAAACTACTCAATATGCCAGAAGGTGCTAAGCCCGTTGCTATTTTGTGTTTAGGCCATGTAGATGCGTTTTATTCAGCGCCCATGTTAGAACAAGAAAATTGGCGTCAAGGCTGCGATATTAACGAAGTATTATATGAAAACACATGGGGCAATAATTAATATCGATGTTGACCACTACATTAATCATTATCTCGGCTATCGTACTTGATTGGCTAATCGGCGAGCCCAAACACTACCACCCACTCGTGGGCTTTGGTTTGTTGGTCAAACGCGTTGAATCTTTTTTATATCCTGGCGATGCGGCTTCCGATCGTAAAAAACTTATTTTTGGTACATTAGCTGTCAGTGTTTTGTTAATTCCCACTACACTAATAAGTGCGATTATTGTCAGCTTTGACAGCATTTCTATTGTTTTTAGTATTATAGTTTTAACCTTATGCATTGGTCATAAAAGCCTGCACGACCATGCACGACCAATAGCTAATGCCCTACAATCTGACGACAATGAACAAGCTCGCTATCTTGCCAGTCGAATTGTTAGTCGTGATCCGGCTACCTTAAACATTCCTCGAGCAACAATCGAATCCGTCTTAGAAAATGGTGCTGATAGTGTATTTTCTGCTCTATTTTGGTTTTTAATCGGTGGCGTTCCTGCTGTTGTTTGTTATCGTCTAGCGAATACTTTGGATGCAATGTGGGGATATCGCACACCACACTATCTATATTTTGGTCGTTTTGCCGCACGGTTAGATGATGTGCTCAATTACATCCCTGCACGACTTACCGCCATGAGTTATGTAATCGTGGGTAAAAGTAAAACCGCCATCCAATGTTGGCGACAACAAGCTTCACAATGGGATAGTCCTAACGCAGGTCCAGTGATGGCATCAGGTGCGGGCGCATTGATGATTACCTTGGGTGGTCCTGCACAATATCATGGTCAATGGCATCAGCGGATCACCCTCGGCTGTGGTGATGAACCCAAAGCCCATGATATTGAACGTGCCTTACAATTAGTACGCCATGGCGTGTTGTTATGGGTTGGTATATTAACCCTCATCGTGGGCCTGCTCTATGCTTGAACACGGCGGTAATCTCAATGCCGCTAGTCAACAATATAATATAGCGCTTGCCGATTGGTTGGATCTGTCTACAGGTATCAATCCCAATGGTTGGCCGGTTCCAGATAAGCTACCAAGTACAGTCTGGTCACATCTTCCTATTGAAAATGATGGATTACTCACTGCTGCTCAGCATTATTATCAATGTGATGATTTATTAGCAGTCGCCGGCTCACAAGCCGCTATTCAAGCGCTGCCCCGCTTACGTAAACACAGTCGTGTAGGTTTATTGACACCCGCATATGCTGAACATGCCCATGCTTGGTGGCAAGCTGGCCATACGGTTATTGAACTTGATTCATCAGCTATTAACGATGCATTGCCAGAGCTTGATGTTTTAGTCATTATCAATCCCAATAATCCAACGGCTGAACTTTTTTCACCCTTACAATTATTAGCTTGGCACCAAAAATTGGCTCAACACGGCGGTTGGTTATTAGTTGATGAAGCCTTTATGGATTGCACGCCCGAATATAGCTTATTAGATAATCGTCCACTTGAAGGCTTAATTCTCTTACGTTCCATTGGTAAGTTTTTTGGTTTGGCTGGCTTACGAGTTGGCTTTGTTTTCGCTACACCTACATTACTTAATGCCTTAGCCGACTTACTTGGTCCTTGGCCCATTGCTCAAGCATCACGTTATATTACACAGCTAGCGTTGTCTGATACGCATTGGCAACAGCAACAGCGACATACACTACCACAATCTAGCCAGCGTTTAAGTGACCTATTAACACGGTATAATCTATCCCCGACAGCAGGATCAACCTTATTCCAATGGATTAACACTTTGCAGGCTGAGAAATGGCACCAGCAACTCGCCCAACAAGGTGTTTTCACCCGCTTATTTAAGGAGCCAGCCAGTCTACGTTTTGGTTTACCTAAAGATGAATCTGATTGGCAACGACTAGCACAAGCATTAGAGAACATATCACCACCATGACAGCCCATACTTTAATGATTCAAGGTACGACATCCGATGCAGGTAAAAGCACGGTGGTCACAGCCATATGTCGCTGGTTGCAACGCCAAGGTGTCGCGGTAGTGCCGTTCAAATCACAAAATATGGCTTTGAACAGTGCGGTTACCGTTGATGGTGGCGAAATTGGCCGTGCTCAAGCGGTACAAGCACAAGCCTGTAAATTAGCGCCGCATACCGATATGAATCCGGTATTGTTAAAACCCAATAGTGATACTGGCGCACAAGTGATAATCCATGGCCATGCCATTAGTAATATGGAAGCGCAGGATTATCATCATTACAAACAAACAGCGATGGCGGCTGTATTAAGCTCACATCAGCGGTTAATAGCACAGTATCAGACAGTAATCGTAGAAGGTGCAGGTTCACCCGCAGAAATAAACCTCCGTGATCGTGATATTGCCAATATGGGTTTTGCTGAAGCGGTAGATTGCCCTGTTATTATCGTGGCGGATATTGATCGTGGTGGCGTGTTTGCCCATTTGGTGGGAACATTAAATCTGTTAAGCCAATCAGAGCAAGACCGCGTTAAGGGTTTTATAATCAATCGCTTTCGTGGTGATATTGCCTTATTACAATCAGGGCTTGATTGGCTGGAAGAATATACTGGTAAACCAGTATTAGGCGTATTGCCTTATTTGCATGACTTACATCTTGAAGCAGAAGATGCCATCAACACCCAACAATTAGCCAGCGATGCCACCTTTAAAGTTATTGTACCCGTGTATCCAAGGATCAGTAATCACACCGACTTTGATCCGCTACGGCTTCATCCTCAAGTCGACTTACAATTTATTGCTCCCAATCAAGGCATTCCCCCTGCAGATTTGATTATCTTGCCCGGTTCAAAAAGTGTTAGAGCAGATCTAGCTTGGTTACGTGAAACGGGCTGGGATCTAGTGATTCAAAAACATCTTCGTTATGGCGGTAAAGTTATCGGGATTTGTGGTGGTTTCCAAATGTTAGGTCAGCAGATTAATGATCCAGAAGGTATTGAAGGTGCTGCCGGACAATCAGCTGGCTTAGGTTTATTAAAAATAACGACCACCTTACAAACAGCTAAACAATTACGAAATGTCAGCGGGACTTTAAATCTAGAGAATGCAGTCGTGAGCGGTTATGAAATTCATGCAGGTATTACCGAAGGCACCGATTTATCAAAGCCTGTTTGCCAATTGGAGTCAGGCAGTGATGGTGCGATGAGTGATGACAATCAGATCCTCGGCAGCTATGTTCACGGACTATTTGAAGAAACTTCAGCCTGTAATGCCCTACTAACATGGGCAGGTTTACATGATGTTCATACACCTGATTATCATGCCACACGTGAAGCGGATATTGAGCGTTTAGCCGATATGATTGAAGACCATATGGATACCGAAGCTTTGCGAGATTTATTACATTTATCGACAGTATCACAATGACCATCAGCTTAATCTTAGGTGGTGTGAAATCAGGTAAAAGTGCTTTAGCTGAACGTGTAGCAATCGCTAGTCAGTTAAACGTAACCTATATTGCCACGGCTACGGCAGATGATATCGCCATGCAACAGCGCATTAAACACCATAAACAACATCGCCCGACACACTGGCACACCGTTGAAGAACCACTTCATCTTGCAGAACAATTACAAAAACACTGCTTAGACCAACATTGCGTTTTAGTCGATTGTTTAACCTTGTGGTTAACCAATTTATTGATGGCAGATAATAAGGATTTATTAAAAACTGAAATCGCTGCCTTACTCGATATACTAACCAATATCGAAGGTGAGCTAATCATTGTCAGCAATGAAACTAATATGGGCATTATGCCGCTTGGCGATTTAACGCGTCGTTATTGTGATGAAATTGGCCTGTTACACCAAGCAATTGCTGCCATCAGTGATACGGTGGTGCTGACGGTTGCCGGTTTACCACATCTTTTAAAAGGAACATTACATGACCGAGTTTAAACAATGGCTAGCATCGTCACCTAAACAAATCGATCAGCTTGCTCAGTCAGCCGCACAACAGCGCCAACAACAACTCACTAAACCAGCAGGCTCCTTAGGCCAATTGGAAGAGATCGCCATTAGCTTAGCAGGCATGCAAGCAACCGCTCATCCTAATGTTGAACAAATACACATCACGGTATTTGCAGGTGACCATGGCATCGTTGCTGAGGGGATCTCTGCTTTTCCACAAGCTGTAACCGCTGAAATGGTGCGTAATTTTTCTCGTGGTGGCGCAGCAATTAGTGTGTTGGCAAAAGAAACAAATGCACATTTAACGGTGTTGAACATGGGCACAGTGGCAAAAATAGAAACACTCACCGGAGTACAGGATCACCGTATTGCTGAGGGGACACAGAATTTTCTCCAACAACCAGCGATGACATTAGTGCAATGCCAACACGCTTTAACGATTGCTCGCCAACATATTGAGCAACTCAAAGAGAATCAAGTTGATTTGTTTATTGGCGGTGAGATGGGCATTGGTAACACCACCTCGGCAACGGCTATCGCAAGTGCTTTACTCGCCATTAATCCGCTAGACATAACCGGTGCAGGTACCGGTTTAAATCAAACAGAAATTCAACATAAAGCCAATATTATTCAACAAGCGCTGACCCATCATCACAACCAACTCACTTCACCGTTAGCGATACTACAATATCTGGGTGGTTTTGAAATCGCTGCATTGGCAGGGGCGTATATAACGTGTGCCAAAATCGGTATTCCCGTCTTAGTGGATGGCTTTATCTCTAGTGTCGCCGCATTAATGGCTGAGCGGCTCTCCCCCGGCAGTAAAAATTGGTTTTTATATAGTCATCAGTCTTCTGAGTTAGGTCATCAAATTATTTTAAAACATCTAGCCGCCAAACCATTACTTAATATTGGCATGCGATTAGGTGAGGCTAGTGGTGCTGCGGCAACGATACCCCTCATTAAATTAAGCTGTGCTTTGCACAATTCGATGGCAACCTTTGCCGAAGCTGCCGTTTCGGAAAAAGCATGAGATCATTACAACCGTTGTTGATCGCGTTACAGTTTTTGACGATTATTCCTGTTCGTTTATCGCGTTCTACGACTACTTCTACTTCACCTAGCGCTAAGCAAATCGGTCAATCATTACTGTTTTATCCTGTAGTCGGCTTACTTATTTCTAGTTTATTGCTACTTACAGCTTGGTTCTTAAATACACAATCAACCGCTGTCAGTGCAGTCTTGATACTTAGCCTTTGGGTTATTCTCACTGGGGGACTGCATTTAGATGGTTTAGCTGACAGTGCCGATGCGTGGTTAGGTGGGTTAGGCAACAAAACTAAAACACTATTGATTATGAAAGATCCGGCTAGTGGCCCCATTGCCGTAAGCTTATTGATTTTGGTTCTACTCATTAAGTTTGTCATGCTGGTCGAATTACTCACACAGCAAAACTACCTAGCGATTGTATTCGCCGTTACATTAGCTCGTAGTGCATTACCTTTATTATTCTTAACAACACCGTATGTACGCCAAGGTGGCATTGGTGCCATTCTCGTTGCCAATCAACCTCGCCTTGCCACTAAATGGCTACTTGCAGGCATTGCATTATTAACCGTTATTGTTTCAGGGCTGACATTATTAATCAGCGCCCTCATTGTATTTTTTATTTTACGTTATTGCATGAATCAACGTTTAAATGGCACCACAGGAGATACCGCGGGTGCCATGGTTGAAATACTCGAAACAACCATATTAATTACCACCGTTATTATTTAGGAATAAACATGACTGATACAGACAAAAGCCAACGCCACGAAAAACGTATGAAGCGTCACAAAGAAGTAGTGGATGCCAAAACACAACAAGCCGATAAAGATAAAGGATTATTATTAGTTATAACAGGTAACGGCAAAGGTAAAAGCTCATCGGGATTCGGCATGGTCGCACGTGCTTTAGGACATGAGATGAAAGTCGGTGTCGTGCAATTTATCAAGGGTGCCTTTAGTACTGGTGAAGAAAGCTTCTTTCGTCGTTTTCCGAATGAAGTTCAATACCATGTGATGGGCGATGGCTTTACTTGGGACACCCAAAATTTAGCTCAAGATATTGCGTCGGCAGAAGCTGGCTGGGAAGTATGTAAACAATTATTAAGTGATCCTAGCATCAGTGTCGTGTTACTAGATGAGCTTAATATTGTATTAAAAATGAAATATCTCAACGCTGATACAGTATTGGCAGATATTGCAGCACGACCAGCCATGCAACATGTAATTATTACCGGACGAGGAGCGCCTGAATCAGTCATAGAGGCCGCCGATACTGTTAGCCGTATAGATGATGTAAAACATGCTTTTCGGGCCGGTATTCGCGCTCAGAAAGGCATTGAATTATAACCTGGCTGGCATGATATATGCTCTGTCATAAAACGGTAAAGTTACCCACAATATCTGTGGATAAGTCTGTGGTTAACTTGCGGGTAAAACCGTAAGTCCTTAATGTAGCAGCGCTCTTCACTAAATGGTCAAAAAATAACCTATAATATATATCGTTAAATATCAATGAGTTACAAGCCATTCATTGTAAATCAACTACTTACAGCGTCTTTGTTACCAAGGGGTTTATATGTAGCGTTAACTAGTGAATAACTTTTGTCGAAGAGACTTTCTGGATACTAATTATTAGAGTGATAGCAAGCACTATCACTCTAATATATGTCGATTTATACGGTTGCAGTTTGTGTTATAAAATCCAGAGCTATTTCATCATCACGTAATACCACTTTCACATGCCCACCATCACTCAATTGACCAAATAATAATTCATCGGCCAGTGGACGTTTAATTTTTTCTTGAACTAATCGGCCCATAGGTCTCGCACCCATCGCCACATCGTAACCATGATCGGCTAACCACTGGCGTGCATCATTATCGATTTCAAGTGTGACATTTTTTTCTTGCAATATCATTTCCAACTCAAGTATCACTTTATCTGCCACGCGTAAAATAGCATCTTTATTCAACGGCTTGAATTGAATTATGCCATCAAGACGATTACGGAACTCTGGGCTGAAAGCCCGTTTAATAACTTCCATACCATCACTTTGATGTTCTTGATGAGCAAAGCCCATTGATGCCCTACCCATTTCTTGAGCACCGGCATTACTTGTCATCACTAACACAATATTTCTAAAATCTGCTTTACGACCATTGTTATCGGTCAATGTGCCGTGATCCATTACTTGTAATAATAGATTAAACACATCAGGATGCGCTTTTTCTATTTCATCCAATAACAGCACAGCATGCGGTTGTTTGGTAACGGCTTCAGTTAATAAACCACCTTGGTCATAGCCCACGTAGCCCGGTGGTGCACCAATCAAACGAGAAACAGTATGACTTTCCATGTATTCAGACATGTCAAAACGAATCAACTCGATACCTAAACTATGAGCTAGTTGACGTGTAACTTCAGTCTTACCCACACCGGTTGGACCCGCGAATAGAAATGCACCTGTTGGGCGTTCTGGATGTCCTAAACCTGACCGCGCCATCTTAATCGCAGAAGCTAAGGTAGCTATCGCTTCATCTTGACCAAAGATGACATGTTTTAAATTTTTATCCAGATTACGTAAATTATCTTTGTCTGTGTTATTTACTGTTTTTGCTGGAATACGAGCAATCTTAGCTACGATATTTTGCACATCGGCCACACCAATCATTTTTTTACGTTTTGATTTTGGTAAAATTCGTTGTGCAGCACCGACTTCATCTAACACATCGATCGCCTTATCAGGTAAGAATCGATCATTAATGTGTCGAGAAGCAAGTTCAGCAGCTTGCTCTAATGCAGCATTGCTATAACGCACATCGTGATGTTTTTCTAAACCTGGTTTAAGCCCTTTTAAAATCAATACTGTTTCAGCTACTGAAGGCTCAGGCACATCAATTTTTTGAAAGCGGCGAGCTAAAGCACGATCATGCTCAAATATGCCGCGATATTCTTGATAGGTAGTCGAACCTATACATTTCAAATCACCACTCGCCAATAAAGGTTTGAGTAGGTTCGCTGCATCCATAGCGCTATTACCCGCAGAACCAGCACCAATTAGTGTATGTATTTCATCTATAAATAAAATGGCATCAGCTTGCGTGTTTATTTCACGTAATAAGGCTTTTAAACGTTTTTCAAAATCACCCCGATATTTGGTGCCTGCGACTAAGGCCCCCATATCTAGTGAGTAGATGGTTGAATTCTCCAATACTTCAGGAACATCGCCCATCACAATCCGCCTAGCTAAACCTTCTGCTAATGCCGTTTTACCTACGCCTGCCTCACCCACAAATAAAGGATTATTTTTACGGCGGCGACATAAGATTTGTAGCGTACGTTCAATCTCATGCGCACGACCAATAAGAGGATCGATCTTACCTTGCTCAGCTAAAGTATTTAGGTTGGTCGCATATAAACTAAGGGGACTTTTACCTTCTTCTGTCGAAGCACTATCTTTGATTTCAACTGAGTCTAGATCACTTTCTTCATCGGCTTGACTATGACTAATAACATTCACAACATCAAGACGAGTAACATCCTGCTTTAACAACAGAAAAACGGCCTGTGATTGCTGTTCAGAGAAAATAGACACCAATACATTAGCCCCCGTCACCTCTTTGCCACCCGAAGATTGAACGTGCATCACAGCACGCTGCAATACACGTTGAAATGCTAAAGTCGGTTGTGTCTCACGGACCGCTTCTTCAGATAACGTTGGGACGTTATCGGCTAAAAAGTCCGTTAAGTCTTGCCGTAAATTGGCGATATTAACGTTACATGCGGTTAATACTGCCAACGCTTGGCCATTTTCCAATAATGCCAACAGCATATGCTCTACTGTCAAAAACTCATGGGAACGTTTCCGAGCATAGCTAAATGCATGACTTAAGGTTTGTTCCAGCTCTTTACTTAGCATTATTCAAATTCTCCAATCAGTATTATTTACGCTTCTTCCATAGTACATTGCAAAGGATGACCATGCGACTGCGCATAACTATTTGCTTGTTCAACTTTGGCTTCTGCAATTTCAAAAGTGTAAATTCCACAAGGCGCTTGGCCTTCAGTATGTACCAGCATCATAGTACGTGTGGCATTATCAGTAGCCATACTGAAGAGACTTTCTAATACTTCAATCACAAAATCCATTGGCGTGTAATCGTCATTAAGCATTAACACTCGATATTTTGGTGGCTGCTTTAATTCCGGTTTTGATGGGGCAACGACTAACTGATTCTCATCATGCCAATCTTGATCTTGTTCATTACTCATGATTATTACTTGCTCGCTTGTGCTTGTTCTATAGCTTTTTTCAAATCGCCATTTTCATACATTTCCATAATGATGTCACAACCGCCGACTAATTCGCCTTCAATATATAACTGTGGAAATGTAGGCCAATCAGCATAACGGTGAAGATTTGCACGTACTTCCGGTTCCGCTAATACATTAATAAAAGCAAACTCTGCACCACATTCAGATAGTGCTTGTGAAGTACGGCTAGAAAAACCACATTGTGGAAATTCAGGTGTTCCTTTCATAAACAAGATAACTGTGTTTGATTCAATCGCTTGTTTGATACGTTCCATTATTTCCATCTTGTAACCTCTTTAAAGTAAATTTATTTTCGTTTTCTATATGGGGACGATTATTACAATATCAATCAATATTAATCGAAATCTATTTGTAATAATCCTAGTACACCTTCAAGGCCACAATAATTAAGTGCTGAAGTCGCCTGTTCTTGCACAGTAGGTTTAGCGTGGTAAGCAATACTCAGCCCTGCTTCATTCATCATCAACAAATCATTAGCGCCATCACCCATCGCCACGATATGTGACGGTGAAATATTTAACAGTTTACAATGGCTTAATAAAAAATCAGCTTTGGCCTTGGCGCCACAAACATCACCAATAACTTCACCTGTTAGTAGACCATCATACTCGCCCAGCACATTAGCCATGGTGAAATCCAGGTTTAATCTTTTTTTCAGACGCTCAGTGAAAAAAGTGAAACCACCCGATACTAGCGCTGTCTTAATTCCTCGTTGTTTGAGACTATTTAACATGATTTCAGCACCAGGATTTAACCGTAATCGCTCTTCATACACACGATCCAAGGCGCTTACTTCTAAACCTTTCAATAAAGACACGCGTTGGCGTAATGAAGTTTCAAAATCAATTTCTCCTCGCATTGCGGCTTCGGTAATAGCTGCTACTTGAGGTTTAACATTAATAAAATCAGCAATCTCGTCCACACATTCAATATTAATTAATGTGGAATCCATATCTGTGATTAATAATCGCGTAGCCATGGGGTCAAAAGCATCAGGTAATACATTGATATCGAAATGATAATCAGCTCGTAAAGACTCTAATTGTGACCTGGTGATCTTTGCCGATTTTATTGTTGCAAAACCACGGTTATTTTGTAATTCACCCTGAACGCTATCTGCTATTTTATTTGCAGCATCAGCAGTCAAAGCTGATCCTTGTAACACTAATTTAATCATGACTCACCTATCGCACATAATATTTTCGGCGAGACTGATTTATTCAATCAGCTCGCCGAAAATATTGCTTTTAACCCGACTAATTAGCGGTGTTAAAAATTAAGTCTGCATTAAAACTGCGGTTTAACGGCTGCTGACTTATAACTAGCAACACTAGCTAAGATTTCTGCTTTAGCTTCTTTAATGCCTACCCAGCCTTCAATTTTTACCCATTTGTTTTTCTCTAGATCTTTATAGTGTTCAAAGAAATGAGACAATTGAGATAATAATCGCGGAGATACGTCATTAATATCTTGTACATCGTCATACATAGGATCATGAGGAACAGCGATAATTTTGGCATCTTCACCAGATTCATCAGTCATTCTCAACATGCCTACAGGGCGACATTGCACTACAGAGCCACTGATTAAAGCATAAGGACTAATCACCAACACGTCTACCGGATCACCATCATCAGATAGCGTATGTGGCACATAACCATAGTTACATGGGTAAAACATCGCTGTATTCATAAAGCGATCAACAAATAAAGCACCCGTTTCTTTATCCACTTCGTATTTAACAGGATCAGAGTGAGAAGGGATTTCAATAATGACATTAATATCATCAGGAAGATTTTTGCCTGAACCAACGCGGTCAAGATTCATAGTTTGGATGCTCCGATAGCATAGTGAGTAAATCGCTCAATTATATAAGAAAGCGGGCATTAAACAAAACTGAATACCGATTGATATTTTACATCAGCTGAAACTCTAGCCTTAGGGTAGATGATTTTTTTACATGAAGTCTACCAACATCAGGACTATCAATACTCATTGAACTACACCGATATTTAAGAATGGACAATGACACAACTTTACATAACTCACTAATAAGGGTATAAAAATAATTGGTTCGAAGAATAGTTTAAGTCGCTACACAAAAAATATTTTTATGTGACAAACACCTCATATTTATAACTATATTTTTACTAACCATAACCATCGAGAGAGCCTATGTCACCCTTACATTTCATTTCTCCCCTATTAGGTCTATTCGGTCTTTGTTGTGCTTATTTTATTTATACCAAAGTAAAAGCTGCGCCAGCAGGCTCAGGAAAAGTTGTCGATATCGGCGACCAAATCCATTTAGGTGCAATGGTATTTATGAAAGCAGAGTACAGTCGGCTCGCTATTTTCTGCCTAATTTGTATTTCGGCGCTTTGGGCAAGTGATCTAGGCTGGCATAGTGCACTGGCCTTTTTTATGGGTGCTATTTGTTCTGCCGCTGCGGGATATATAGGTATGTACGCTGCGACACAAGCAAATGTACGGACTGCCACAGCAGCAAAAGAGCAGGGTTCATCTCAGGCATTAACGGTCGCCTTTTTTGGTGGTTCGGTTATGGGATTGACTGTAGCTTCAATGGGATTATTAGGTTTAGGCTTATTATACTTAGCATTTGGCGGCGATCCACAGACAGCTCACGTCATCCACGGTTTTGGTATGGGTGCTTCATCCGTTGCTTTATTCTCTCGAGTAGGTGGCGGTATATTCACTAAAAGTGCTGATGTTGGTGCTGATTTAGTAGGAAAAGTGGAGGCTGGAATTCCGGAAGATGACCCTCGAAACCCAGGTGTAATTGCCGATAATGTAGGTGACAATGTGGGCGATGTAGCGGGGATGGGCAGTGATATTTTTGAATCTTACTGTGGCGCTATGATTGCCAGTATTGCCATCGCTTCAACAATGAGTTTGGCTGCGATCGCCCCGCTAGCCGACAATCAACAAGTGCTGATGTTCATGCCTTTAGCATTAGCCTCTATTGGGTTACTTTGCTCTATAGTGGGAATTTTTTCGATCAAAGTCTTTTCAGCTAAAAGTCCAGAAGTTGCACTAAGAATAGGTACGATAGGCACCTCCTTATTATTTATTGCTGTTTCTTATTTACTACTCATTCAGCTTGGCGCTACAGCTAATCTATGGGCAGCGGTTGTAGTAGGATCTATTGGCGGCATCATCATAGGTTTAGTCACAGAATATTACACGGGTGGTCCACCTGTCAGAAAGCTAGCCAAAGATGGCGAAACAGGTGCTGCTACTATATTAATCAGTGGCTTAGCACTTGGCATGCAATCCGTTGCTATACCCGTTGTTACCATTGCTGCAATTATCTTAGCATCTACCCATTTTGCTGGTTTATATGGGGTTGGCATTGCGGCAGTTGGCATGTTGGCGACAGTAGGCATCACCATGGCCATTGATGCTTATGGTCCAATTGCTGACAATGCAGGCGGTATTGCAGAAATGGCTGAGATGGGTAAAAAAACCAGAGAAATCACTGATTCGTTAGATGAGTTAGGTAATACCACTGCCGCCATTGGAAAAGGCTTTGCTATTGGTGCCGCCGCTCTAGCAGCGCTGGCTTTAATTAGCGCCTTTATTGAAACAGTGAGTCATCACGATCCTGACTTTAAGTTGCTGATCAACAATCCGACCGTAATGGTCGGCATGTTCTTAGGCGGCATATTCCCCTTCTTGGTCAGCTCAATGACTATGAAGGCGGTCGGTGATGCCGCTTTTGAAATGATTCATGAAATTCGGCGACAATTTAGGGAAATTCCTGGTTTATTAGAAGGAACAGCTAAACCTGATACGGCACGCTGTATAGACATTGCAACCAAGGCGGCATTAAATCGCATGTTGTTACCGGGAACATTAGCCGTCTTAGCACCTGTGATTATAGGTTTTGGGTTGGGCCCTGAAGCATTAGGCGGGATGCTGGCAGGCGCTTTAGTGACTGGTGTCATGATGGCATTGATGATGGCAAATGCAGGCGGTGCTTGGGATAATGCCAAAAAATATGTTGAAAAAGGTAATCTTGGCGGCAAAGGCTCAGATGTCCATACGGCGACGGTAGTTGCTGATACCGTCGGTGATCCATTAAAAGACACCTCTGGTCCCGCAATGAATATTTTGATTAATGTAATGGCGATAGTGAGTTTAGTTATTGCGCCACTCTTGGTTTGATTACGGGCTGAGTGCAGTCTAGTTATAACTTTAAGAAAGCAATCATCAATCTCTTTGATTTTTTGTATTTAGCTTATCCGCTAACTGATACACTATCTTTATAATAGTGTAAATTTTAAAGATCAATAAAGTCATAGACCTTTTAAACTTAATCGTCTGTAAAAATAATATTGAAATATTGAGTTATTCCCACAGAAACTATACGATAATCGTTATCATTTAGATTTGGAGTAACCCATGACCGTTCTACACCGCTTATCCTCCTTGGCTGTTGGCCAAACGGCGACAGTTCAAGCATTACATGTGGATAGCGGCTTTCAATTTCGTTTACATGCTTTAGGTTTCCGAATTGGTAAAACGTTACAGGTTATTCGCTCAGCACCTTTTAACGGTCCATTACAGTTAAGGCTCGGTAATACCGATGTTATGCTCCGACGACAAGATGCTGATAATATTGAGGTTTTACTGTGAAGCGTGTCGCCCTAATCGGCATGCCTAATGCGGGGAAATCAACATTATTTAACCGTATGAGTGGTGCCAGCGCCAAGGTGGCTAATTGGCCAGGGCTTACCGTCGATCTACTCACTGCTAAATTATTACTTGCTGGCGATATGACTGAATTGGTCGATTTGCCAGGCATTTATGATCTTCACGGTTTTTCTGACGATGAACAAGTTGTACGACACTTTTTGTGCAACAACACCATCGATTTAGTATTGATTGTGGCTAATGCCACACAAATCGACCGTCAACTAGCATTAGCATTGCAATTGCGCAGTTTGGGTTTACCTGCAGTTTTATTACTTAATATGGCAGATGAAGCCAAGAGTCTAGGTATTACTATTGACGTTGGTCAGCTGACTAAGGAGCTGGGTTATCCAAGTGCTTTAATTAGTGCTAAATATGGTCAAGGTTATACTCAAGCTTATCGCTTAATTGAGTCAGAATTACAAAACAGTTCACCAGCACCAATTCAAACATTAGAAGAAAACTTTGCTGTTGATCAAAAAATGGAAGCAGAACTCGACGCCATCATCCGTCATAGTGTCGATGTACCCGTCAATATCAGTAATAGTCTAACTGAAAAAATAGATAATGTACTATTACACCGTTGGTTTGGTTTGCCACTGTTTTTTACGATTATGTTTTTGGTATTTCAGGCTATTTATACACTCGGCGCCCCACTGCAAGAGTTAGTTGCTTGGCTATTAAGCAATGTGCGTGATCTCGCTTTAGTCCCCTTACTTTCTGGTCTTCCCCCCCTACTTTCTAGTTTTCTGATTGGCGGGGTGTTTGATGGTATCGCTACCGTTGCATCGTTTGTGCCCGTAATTATCTTGTTTTTCTTAATGATGGCTATCATAGAAGATAGTGGTTATCTCTCTCGAGCTGCATTCTTAATGGATGCACTAATGACTCGCATGGGTCTAGATGGTCGTAGTTTTGTTATGTTGCTCATGGGTTTTGGCTGTAATGTACCCGCCTTAATGGGTACACGTTCCATGCGTAGTCGAGGCCTCCGACTTCTCACTATGTTAGTCATTCCTTTTTCATTATGCAGTGCTCGCCTGCAAGTTTTTGTATTTATGGCGACGGCCTTATTTTCTCCTCGTGAAGCACCGCTCGTATTGTTTAGTCTCTACATAATGAGTTTCGTGACAGTGATCTTCACGGCACTATTATTTAAGGGCCGTTTTAACAGCCAAGAACCTTTTGCCTTAGAACTTCCACCTTATCGCTTTCCCACTGTGCGCCAGATGTTTCTACGCGGCTGGCTAGAGATCAGTCATTTTTTACGTAGAGCAACCAAATTCATCACGATTGGTGTGGTACTTGTTTGGGTTTTAACCAATATGCCATATGGCGTTGAGCCAGCTAGTGCGGCGAGTTGGTCTGGTTGGGTTGGCGAATTTATGGCACCCATTTTATCTCCTGCGGGCATCAATCCTGAGCTCACTATTGCACTTATCTTTGGTTTTGTTGCCAAAGAAATTGTAATTGGTGCCTTAGCTGTTATTTATGGTTTAGAAGGCTCAGATTTAATGCAGGGAATTGCACAACAAATTGACTGGGTGCAAGCCTATAGCTTTATGCTATTTACGTTAATCTACACTCCCTGTTTATCAACTATTGCGACCATTCGTTCTGAAGCTAAATCAGCATGGTTTACTAGCTTGACTTTAGCTTGGCCACTGACATTGGCCTGGATTGTCAGCACTGGATTTTATCAAACAGCACGTTATTTAGGTTATTAGTCTAAAAATATCAGATGCTAAGCGAACCCTCTATCAGCTATAACACGCTGATCCGTTTCTTTTATAAATATTGCTAGTGAAATCCAAGGGTGCTTTCTTTTCAGTTTTTGTGTGATGCAACGTCAACCAGTTAAATGCATCCTCATAAGAATCAAAATAATGAGTGTTCTTGTTGTTATTTCGAATGAGTATTGCATGATCCCAAGGGTTATAAGTTGCTGTTTCTTCCTTCACTACATAAGCAATATCATCAAAATGACTACACGCCTGTATAAAATCTCTGTCGCAAGCCATATCGCAGCGTTTAGAGCGTGTTTCAAAAATTAGAGCGCTATGATTAGAAATATGGTTGTTTTTAATAAATTTTAGTAAGCTTTGTCCACAAAATTCACAAATATCTGTTTCATCGATAATTAAATGATAAATACCTTCTGCAACTTCTTTTATCATTGTTTTCATAACGTTCTCCTTAATCACTCATCATTACTACTACTGTAGATATAAAATTAAAGCGTGTAATGTTCAACGTTGTCATGATAATCGCCATCTTGTGATGGTGGTGCCGATTAATTAAGCATCCAATCTTTTATTTAAAATATTCGCAACCATTTCTGATCTTAATAATTATTTAAATGTTGTCTTAACTGCTTAAGTTCATCCATTAATTCTATTGCCAATGCAGCACCCGCCATATTGACATCAAGGTCACGCTGCAAGCGTAGTGCAGTCTTAACTCTTAATATACTATTAGCAGAAAATCGCCATCGAATATGACTTAACTTGCTATTAATGGGCTCAAGCACACCATAATCAACCATCGAAAAAAGCTGTTCTACAGGTATTTCTGTGCAGTGACATAATTTAATCAGTGAAACGGTTTCGTCATCAGTAATTTCAGTAATGATTAAACTCTTTAATATATTTATATCATCTTTAATCACTTATTCACTCTCCATCACACATACTCTGCTTAGTTATGTAGATTTAAACTAAGGCCTTAAAAAGCATCATCAATTCACCCGTAAAAACAAACTACATAAAATGCTTTACTTTCCATTTACTCACTCAATACTTACCGTAAATAATTAAACTTATATTCAATATGAACAGAATATTTTCAGACTTAAATCATCATTGTTTCATTGATTATTTATCTATAAAATTAAGATTGCATCTATTGGGCCATTAATCTATCACCTTGTTTTTTATAACCATATTATTATCTAATCACTTTTCACCCAGCCTAGATGTGTTAACAATAGTTAACTGCGTAACAATACCAATAAACACTATCCTACTGATATTTATACTAAACACATGACTTGAGAAATATGTATCTATTTGTTTACACAATTGCTTAATTTAAGTCTTAGATTTCATGATTATGTAATGACAGATATTTCTTTGTTACTTCGACTCATGATCGTCAAGAACATACCGTAGAAAACAAAAATCGTTGACCTTGATGTCCATTCTATTTCAACACTTGGTACACGTTATTTCACTGTGAAGAGGAACTACATTTAATGTTATATCGGCCCACTATCGCGTATCTAAGCTTTGAACGTACCTAACGCAATAAATTAAAGGTCTTCTGACGATGACTATAAGGACACTTAAAGGCCAAATAATAGGCGGATAATTGTAAGTCTTCTTCATCACCTTCAATACCATGCAAACGATCACCCACTACTGGGAACCCCAATAACGCAGCATGCCGTCTAATTTGATGTTTACGACCAGTATCGATAGAAACCTCTAACAGTGACCGGTCTAGTTCTGTTTCATAGTTAAGCAATGTGAAATAACTGACCGCCGACCGTCTATCAATATCACTATCGACTCTTACCGGATTATCTCGCGTCGCTTGCTCACTAAACTGACCATGAACCCAAATTTGATAACGTTTATCTATTTGCCGATCTTGAAATAACTTGGATAATGCCGCCGCCGCATTTTTTTCATGCGCGATAACGATTAAACCATTCGCGGCACGGTCAAGACGATGCACCACAAAACTCACACGTTGTGGCATAAGATGCTGCTCTGCCCAGCGAGTAATCGTACAATGGTCTCCCCATTTTGAGCCTTGTGACAACATCCCATAAGGTTTATTCCACACACTATATCGTCCTTCATCAGCCATTAATATTGGCTCAGGGGGCACTCTTTCTAACACCATTCGGTCATAATATAAGTGTAAGGTTTCACCAATATAGACGGCTTTTTTAGCGCGTCGGAGCCGTTGTGTTTTTTTTCCTTTACTGACCCATACCGCGCCTTTTTGCATAACTTGTTTGATCTGTTGTTTTGATAACCCTGTTTCTGCGGCTAATAAATCAACCGCAACAGCATTAGCGCTCGTGATTTCAATGTGCATTTCAAATCGAGAAGGAATATCAGACATTTTATGATTGACCGCTTTGGCGTAGAATTTAGAACTAAAATATATTTTAGAGGAGAAGATTTATGTTTATACCGCATCTACGGCTTGTCTGTCTCACTTTTATCCTATCATCACTGATCGCTACCGCCACGTTTGCTGAAACATATAAGTGGGTGGATAAAAATGGTCAAATTAATTATTCTCAACAAGCCCCGCGAAATATTACCGCGACCAAAATCAAAGATCCACTGCCACCCGCAATGGATCCCAATGCCGCACAACAACAAATTGATGAACTCATCAACCAACAAGATTCTGAAGATCAAACACGTTTAGAGCAACAAAACAAAAATAAAATTGAAGCAGAGAATGAAGCTAATCAAGAAACAAACTGCAACACTGCCCAACAACAATTGCAACAATATCAAAATAATCCTGGTAGAAAAGCAATCGATGCTGACGGTAATGTAACCCGCTTAACAGAAGAAGAACGGCAGCAAAAAATCCAGGAATTACAAAAAAATGTATCTAAATATTGTCAATAAAGGAGCATCATTATGCCTTATCTAAATATTGTAACTAACCAAACCGTGCCAAATGAAGCCGTGTTATTAAAAGCCGTCAGCAAAACCGTGGCTCAAGCGGCCGGCAAGCCTGAAAATTATGTCATGGTATCCATTGAAGCTAAAGCCAATATAATTATGGGTGGCAGCGATGAACCGGCAGCATTTTTGGATTATCGAGCCATAGGTTTACCAGATGACCGCACAGCATTTTCCAATGTCTTATGCTCATTAATTACCGAACATCTTGGCATTGCAGGGCCGCGCATTTATATCAGCATGGCTGATGCAGAAAGACAAAATTGGGGCTGGAATCACAGTACCTTCTAACTCATTACAACCACTATAAAAATTATAAAATAGGATTACAGCCCGACATGCGTGCTTCTCAAATACTAATCTCTACCTTAAAAGAAACCCCTGCTGATGCTGAAGTAATCAGTCATCAGTTAATGCTCCGTGCTGGCCTTATACGCCGGCTAGCATCAGGTCTATATACTTGGCTACCGATGGGGCTGAAAGTATTACGCAAAACCGAAGCTATTATCCGTGACGAAATGGCTAAAGCAGGTGCACAAGAACTATTAATGCCATCAATCCAACCAGCAGAATTATGGAAAGAAAGTGCTCGCTGGGAAAAATACGGACCTGAATTATTACGCATAACTGATCGTCATAATAATGAATTTTGTTATGGTCCTACACACGAAGAAGTTATCACTGACCTAGTACGTCAAGAAATTCGTAGTTATAAACAATTGCCTATTACTTTTTATCAAATTCAAACTAAATTTCGCGATGAAACACGGCCTCGTTTTGGCGTAATGCGTGCTCGTGAATTTTTGATGAAAGATGCCTATTCATTCCATCTTGATCATGAATCATTACAAGAAACGTATGATGATATGTTCGCTGCTTACACCCGTATTTTTGATCGTATCGGACTCAACTTCCGTCCTGTGCAAGCAGACACCGGCAGTATCGGTGGTGAACAATCTCATGAGTTTCATGTGTTGGCGAGCTCTGGTGAAGATGCCATAGTATTCAGTGATGGTAGTGATTATGCCGCCAATATTGAATTAGCCGAAGCCGTTGCTCCTGCTGGTCAACGTCCTGCGGCAACAGCCGTTATGACCATTGTTGATACACCCAAAAAGCATACTATAGATGAAGTTTGCGAGTTTCTAAATATTCCCTCAACACAATGTCTAAAAACCTTATTAGTGGAAGGAACGGAAGAAGGCAGTGTGGTGGCCTTAGTATTACGCGGTGATCATGAGCTTAATGATATTAAAGCTGAAAAACATCCTGCTGTTGCTTCCCCTCTTACATTTGCGACACCTGAACAAGTATTAACTGCCTGTGGTGCCAACATTGGTTCTATTGGCCCTATAGGCTTAACAATTCCCGTTATTGTTGATCGTGCTGCTGCTCATGCTGCTGACTTTGTCTGTGGTGCTAATGAAGATGAGAAACATCTAACCGGTGTGAACTGGGCGCGAGATTTAGCTGAACCAGAAACGGCTGACTTACGTAATGTCGTAGTAGGTGATGCTAGCCCAGATGGACTAGGTACTTTGGATATTGCTCGAGGCATTGAAGTCGGTCATATTTTCCAACTCGGAGACAATTACAGCAAAAAACTCAATGCCAATGTATTAGCTGACACTGGTAAGTCACAGATCCTCACTATGGGCTGTTACGGTATTGGGGTCTCACGCGTTGTTGCTGCGACTATCGAACAAAACCATGATGACCGCGGCATTATATGGCCATTATCTATCGCGCCTTTCCAAGTCGTTTTAGTACCGATTAATGCCCATAAATCAGTACGATTACGCGAAGCTGCAGAAGCGTTGTACATTCAATTAGTAGAGGCAGGTTTTGACATCCTTTTTGATGACCGAGGTCTACGGCCAGGTGTTGCTTTTGCTGATATGGAATTGATGGGCATCCCTCATCGTTTAGTGCTGGGTGAGCGTGGTTTAGATGAAGGGCTAATTGAATATAAACGTCGCGCTGATGGCGATGCTGCCGAGTTCCCAATCTCCGATGTCATTGCTGAACTAACATCACGACTAGCTGCAAAATAAACGAAAATAAGCATCAAGGATCCTTGTAATATGACCGTTATAAAACAACAAGATTTTATTGATAGTATCTCCGATGCCTTACAGTTTATTGCCTGTTACCATCCAAAAGATTTTATTCAGGCAATGGCTAAGGCTTATGAATTAGAACAATCGCCTGCGGCTAAAGATGCAATTGCTCAAATCTTAGTCAACTCACGCATGTGTGCTGAAGATAAACGGCCTATTTGCCAAGATACCGGCATTGTTAATGTGTTTATCAAAGTCGGCATGGATGTACAATGGCAAACCGATCAAAGTCTTGATGATATGGTCAATGAGGGTGTGCGCCGCGCCTATCTGCATCCAGACAATGTATTGCGAGCTTCGATAGTCAGTGATCCACTAGGAGCGCGAACCAACACTAAAGATAATACCCCTGCCGTTATTAATACCGAAATAGTGTTGGGTGACAAGGTTGAGATCCATATCGCAGCTAAAGGAGGGGGATCTGAAAATAAAGCAAAGTTTGTTGTCTTAAATCCTAGTGATAACCTAGTCGAATGGGTATTAGAAACAATACCTAAAATGGGTGCAGGTTGGTGCCCACCAGGCATTATTAGTATTGGCGTTGGTGGTACCGCAGAAAAAGCCATGTTGATGGCTAAAGAATCGTTGATGGAATCTATCGACATTCAAGATTTAATCGCGCGTGGTGCAAAAACAGCAGCTGAAAAGTTGCGGCTTGAGTTATATGAAAAAATCAATCAACTGGGTATCGGCGCACAAGGTTTAGGCGGCCTAACGACCGTGCTTGATGTCAAAGTGAGTGAATATCCCACACATGCAGCCTCATTACCTGTGGCGATGATACCTAATTGTGCGGCTACTCGACATACTCACTTCACACTTGATGGTAGTGGCCCAGCACAGTTTGAACCACCTAGTTTATCGGATTGGCCTGATATCACTTGGCAAGCAGCCGCTAATACCCGCCATATTGATTTAAATACCGTCACTCAAGCTGATATTGAACAATGGCTACCCGGTGATACCTTGTTACTATCAGGAAATTTACTAACAGGTCGAGATGCTGCTCATAAAAAAATCGCCGATCTGTATGCAAATGGTGAATCATTACCAGCAGGTCTCGATTTCCATGGTCGTTTTATCTATTACGTCGGCCCCGTTGATCCTGTTAAAAATGAAATTGTTGGCCCAGCAGGCCCAACGACAGCAACACGCATGGATAAGTTTACAGATATGATGTTAGAAAAAACGGGACTTCTTGGTATGATAGGAAAAGCCGAACGCGGTACGATGGCTATTGATTCAATCAAAAAACATCGTTCTGTTTCATTAATAGCCGTAGGAGGCTCAGCCTATTTAGTATCTAAAGCCATCAAGGCTTCACGTATCGTCGCCTTTGAAGAACTCGGGATGGAAGCCGTGCGAGAATTTACCGTCGAAAACATGCCCGTCACGGTCGCTGTTGATAGCCGTGGTGAATCTGTTCATAATTCAGGCCCTAAAGAATGGAAGCAGAAAATAGCGGATATTCCCTTTAACACTACTTCTCACTAATTTCTAGGAACACAACATGATTTTTGCTATCGCATTACATCTTTTATCTTCGGTCATTTGGGTTGGCGGCATGTTTTTCGCCTACATGGCTTTACGCCCTGTCGCAAGCAGCCTACTCGAAGCTCCGGTAAGACTTACTTTATGGTCACAGGTATTTCAACGCTTCTTCCCATGGGTTTGGGCCTCAGTCATTATTCTACTTACCACTGGTTTATGGATGATTATTAAAGGCTTTGGTGGCATGGCCGCTGTCGGCCCACATATTCATATCATGCTGACATTGGGCTTGGTCATGATGTTGCTATTCATGCATCTTTTTTTCAGCCCGTATAAAAAATTACAACGTGCTGTTATTGCTAAGGAATGGGAAGCCGGTGGCAAAGCGCTCAATCAAATTCGTCAACTGATTGCAATCAACCTTGGTATTGGCTTGATTGTAGTTGTCGTCGCATCTGCTGGCCGTTACATTTAGCCCATCATGCATGTTGCGATTTAAACTCACTTTGATTACTAGCGCAGTGTTGTTACCTGCGCTAGTGTGGTCAGCAGATCCTATTCAAACAATCTTTGCTGATGATGGAACCGTAGAATTTTCTAATATCCCAAGCAATAAAAATGCGACCAAATCAACCTTTATCTACAAATCAAAAGCTAATACGGTGGTTACCTTTTCTGATCAAAAACCGATAGATATCGAGTATGAAGTATTACGATTTGATTGTTACGCCTGTAATCCCTCTTCAATAATCAACTGGAATACAGTTCAACTCAATACTACTGATTATGTTGATTTGATTAAGCTTACCGCCAACAAGCATGCTGTCGATCCCGCTTTAGTTCGTGCCTTAATTCATGCTGAATCACATTTTAATCCTAAAGCAAAATCACGAGTCGGCGCACAGGGTTTGATGCAGCTAATGCCTGCTACGGCAAATGAACTCGGGGTAAAAAATGCTTTTAATGCTCAACAAAATATTCAAGGTGGCACACGTTATCTCGCCCAATTATTGACCACATTCAATGGTGACATCACATTAGCGACGGCTGCTTATAATGCCGGTCCTAATGCGGTACTAAAATATAATGGAGTGCCGCCGTATAACGAAACGAAAGTCTATGTCGAACGGGTCGGCATACTCTATCGTCGCTACCAACATGCTAGCTAATGAAACCTCTTAAAAAACTACTACTTGAAAATGAAAAGCTGGTCCATTCTCGCATGCAAAAGGTCGAATCTCATGTGCAACGCCAAACGGGTAACTGGATTCAAAATACCGTGTTATTAGCGGATTGTGATGTACCCTTTAAATATAAACGTCAAAAGATGTATAAATCACTTAAAGGTGCTCGGGTCGATCTAATTTATTACCCTGAGGTCGAACAGATTGCTGGATTCGATTTTGAAGTGATGAATGTCATCAAAATCAATAGATCTTAACTATGATTCACATCCCATCAGCCTGCCCCTGTAATAAGACAAAATCATATCAAGCCTGTTGCCAAGCACTCCACACTGGTGATTTAATAGCGAGTAGTGCTGAACAATTGATGCGTTCACGTTACAGTGCCTTTGTCATCGGTAATATTGCTTATCTTATCAAAACCTTACATCCTGATAAACGGCAAGTTGATGATGAGGTAATACTTCTCCAAACAATCGAACAAACGCAATGGTTAGGTTTGAACATTATCAGTCATAAAACTTCAGACAATAATGCTACCGTTGAATTTGTAGCATTTTATGACGATGAGCCGACAGGTCAATTGCACGAAAGGTCTAATTTTATTAAAGAAAATATGCAATGGTTTTATGTTAATGGTGAAATCCTATCTTCTCTTAAACTGAGCCGAAATGATCCTTGTTATTGTGGCAGCGGCAAAAAAATAAAGAAGTGTCATCATGTTTAATTCATTTAATAAAACTTTCTCAAGTAATCATTCATGACAAAATTGATTTTAGTCAACAAACCGTTTGATGTCCTAACCCAATTTACTGATGAAGCAGGTCGCCAAACTTTAAAAGACTTTGTGAAAATAAAGGGCGTTTACCCTGCTGGCCGCTTAGATCGTGATAGTGAAGGTTTAGTGTTGTTAACCGATTCAGGCCCATTACAACATTACATTAGTGATCCCAAACACAAACTTGAAAAAACCTACTGGGTACAAGTTGAGAATATTCCTGATCAGCAGGCTTTATCTTTATTACGCCAAGGTGTAACACTCAAAGATGGCGTGACTCGCCCAGCAAAAGCACGTTTAATGGCACCACCTGAAGTTTGGCAACGCGTTCCACCGATTAGAGAACGTCAGGCCATTCCCACGCAGTGGATTGAACTCAAAATAACCGAAGGCAAAAATCGCCAAGTTCGCCGCATGACAGCAGCCGTTGGCCACCCTACTTTACGTTTAATTCGATATGCTATTGGTGATTGGACTATAGATAATCTTGGTTCAGGCCACTGGCGTGAAGTCTCCCCCCCTATTATTGACTTGAGCATGATAAAATCCTCCGATGATATGGACCCCAAGAACAACAGTCGCCGCCGTGATCGAACAAAACGACCGCTTTCTACTAGTGGAAGAACTGATCGACGGCAAGATGACGTTAAACCAGCCCGCAGGACATCTAGAGTCCGGCGAAAGCCTGATTAACGCCGCTATTCGTGAAACTCAAGAAGAAACGGCTTGGCAGTTTAAGCCGACAGCAATAGTTGGAATTTACCGTTGGCAACATCCAAAAAATGGCGAAACGTATATGCGTTATTGTTTCACTGGTGATGCAGTTCAACATTATCCAGAGCAAGCACTCGATGCCGATATCCATCAAGCAATTTGGTTAACTAAACAAGAATTTTTAGCACGCCAAGATGCATTTCGTAGCCCATTGGTATTAGATTGTTTTAATGATTATTTAGCGGGTCATCGCTATCCACTTACTTTATTGAAAAATTAATTATGTCAGAACAAAACAAAGTCGTCGTCGGTCTTTCCGGCGGAGTTGATTCATCAGTTGCAGCCTTATTGTTACAACAGCAAGGCTATGACGTTGAAGGCATGTTTATGAAAAACTGGGTAGACTTTGCTGAAGAAAGCGAATGTACCATTGCTGAAGATCGAGATGATGCTAATTCCGTAGCTGACAAAATCAGTATTCCATTTCATGAAGCAAACTTTGCCATGGAATATTGGGATTATGTGTTTAAGAACTTTCTTGATGAATACCGTGCTGGTCGTACGCCTAACCCCGATATTTTATGTAATCGCGAAATCAAATTTAAAGCGTTTTTAGACCATGCTTTAACCTTGGGTGGCTATATGATTGCTACTGGCCATTATGCTCGTGTCGAAGAACGCAACGATGGTTTTCACCTATTAAAGGGCCACGATGATAATAAAGATCAAAGTTATTTTTTATATACCTTAGGACAAGAGCAATTGTCACGCACCCTATTCCCTTTAGGTGAATTACCAAAACCTGAAGTTCGTCACATTGCAGAACAAGCCGGTTTTATTACCCATGACAAAAAAGACAGTACGGGTATTTGTTTTATCGGTGAGCGTCGTTTCCGAGAGTTTTTAGGCCGTTATATTCCGGCTCAACCTGGCGAGATGCAAACACCTGAAGGCGAAGTGATTGGAACACATACTGGTTTGATGTATTACACCTTAGGACAACGCCAAGGTTTAGGTATCGGTGGTCGTAAAGATAGTAATGGCGAACCATGGTTTGTCGCTGGCAAAGATATGGAAAACAAGATCCTGTATGTAGTACAAGGTGATCATCCATGGTTGCATAGCCAATCATTAAAAGCAGAGCAATTATCGTGGGTAGCTGGACATCCACCGATATTTCCTTGTATAGCGACAGCTAAGACGCGTTATCGCCAACCCGATCAAAACTGTGTCATTACGCAAGATGATGATGGCAAAATTAGTGTTGAATTTGAACAGACACAACGCGCAGTGACACCGGGACAATCCGTCGTTTTTTATCTTAATGATGATTGTTTAGGAGGCGGTATTATTACCAGTACTGATGCACCTGGTGTTCATCCGTGAGTAACGTAGCGCCATCACGCGAACGGGATCGTGTTATTGCCTTATCAGCACTATTGCAAGCCGTCACTCTAGTGCAGCAAATCGCTGAAACGGGACAAGTTGATCAAACAGCGTTTGAAACTTTATTAAAAAGTCTCACGGTAACGGATGCGGCATCAACAGAAGCCGTTTATGGCGACCTTTCTCAGTTAAAAATGGGGTTTTCACAACTTAATAAACAACTATCAAAAAGCAAAGATAAAAACGATATTATCTTATTACGCTATGTCATCAGCCTATTGCATCTAGAACGAAAACTGGCAAAACGCCCAGCCATGTTTGATTTAATTAGTCGTGAAATAGATCAAATTCCTCAACAAATTGAGTATTTCGGTGCAATTAATAGCCCACAAGTCATTGCTCGATTTGCCGATATTTACCACCGCACCATTAGTGAGTTATCACCACGCGTACAGGTACATGGTGAGCCATCGTTTCTTCAACAACCAGACAATGTCAATCGTATTCGCGCTTTATTACTAGCGGGAATCCGTGCTGCTATTTTATGGCAACAAAAAGGCGGACGACGTTGGCAGTTTATTTTTCAATCCAACAAAATGCTGTCTATTTCAACAACCATTACCAATACGTTATAAGACATTTTTCATGTAGTTTTGTGCTACATTACTAGTGTATTTAGTATTTCTTCACCAGTGTATTAAACCGCGGTTTCCTGCCCATTTAATTTTTATTTAAAAAAATAATAAGGCAATGCGACAAACAATACCTCGTTGTAAATACACCTAAATTCAGTTCAACTTAAGGCCATGAAATACGAAATGGCGTTGTCATTGTCGTTGACCATTACTGAGCACACTATTGGAGATGTGAATGGAGAAAACTAGAAAAGTCAGCCTCACCATGAAAGTGGTGATTGGGATGATACTGGGCATCACCATCGGCTTAGCGATTAACCTTTTAGGACTGAATGCTATTGGTAGCTTCACTAACCTCTATATTGTCGATGGCGCATTTCACGTTCTCGGCAAAATGTTCATTAATGCATTAAAAATGCTTGTCGTCCCTCTTGTCTTTTTCTCATTAATTTGTGGTGTCTGTGGCATTGGCAATATCAAAACCTTAGGTCGTGTAGGCTCAAAATCATTCGCCCTTTATATGCTGACAACCGCCATCGCTATTGCCTTGGCCATTACATTGGCGACAACCGTAGGCATTGGCGAAGGTATGAATCTACAAACTACCAGTCAATTTTCTGCTGACGTAGCGCCGCCATTAACAGATGTCTTTATTAGTATTATTCCAACGAACCCCGTTAAAGCGATGGCCAATGGAGATATGTTGCCATTAATTTTTTACTCTATTCTTGCCGGTATCAGTATATTGATGGTCGGCAGAAAAGCCTCGCGACTTATTGAAGCAGCTGAAGTAGCTAATGAAGTAATGATGAAAATGGTGACGATAGTCATGTCGGTTGCCCCTTACGCCGTATTCGTATTAATAGCGAAAGCAATGGCTGAATTAGGCTTAGACCTACTCAGCCAACTTGCGGGCTATGTCTTAGTGCTTGTTAGCGCCTTAATGTTACATTTATTCGTCACCCTAATGATTGTTCTAAAAGTATTTTCAGGACTGAGTCCACGCATCTTCATCACTAAAATACGCAATGCTCAAGTCTTTGCCTTTAGTACAGCAAGTTCGAATGCCACTATTCCTGTGACATTAAAAACAGTTATCGAACGTATGGGCGTTAATAACTCGATTGCCTCTTTTACAATTCCATTTGGCGCGACGATCAATATGGATGGCACAGCCATCATGCAGGGCGTGGCTACTGTATTTATTGCCAATATCTATGGTGTTGACTTAGGTATCATGGGGTATTTAACAGTTATTCTAATGTCGGTTCTAGCTTCCATCGGTACCGCGGGTGTGCCAGGTGTTGGCCTGATCATGTTATCCATGGTATTTGCACAAGTAGGTTTGCCTATTGAAGGCATTGGCTTGATATTAGGTGTTGATCGATTAATGGATATGCTCAGAACCGCAGTCAATATCTCTGGTGATGCGGTTGTTTCAACTATCGTCGCTAAAAGTGAAGGCAAACTAGACATTAATATGTATGCCAATCCTAATGCTGGTTTAATTAATGTTGACGATGGTTTGCATATCGATGAGACCGTTGAATTAGAACTGGCTGCGGCACTCAAGAAAACGCATGATCAATCTTAGATATAATTCAGCATAACCTCGCTAAACTAAATAAGACTATCCTAACCTTCAGCCTGAATCGTCAGGCCATCTTTTGTATCTTCTTGAATTTCATTGTAGTCCATCTCACTCAAACCAAGATAACCTAACACTGAATCCTTCACTAAATTCCATTCAGCTTCGTCTTTACCAATCTGGTATTGACTCAATACATTGCCGGCAACTTTAGCAAGTGCGTATAAATCCTTCTGTTCAGGGCTAGCATCACTTGCCTCTAAAAAATCAGGTTCGTGGTGACGCGATATCAATTCGCACAAACTTGGAGGTAAGTTCCAAGACCGAGCTACAAAGTAACCAACAGTCGCATGATTAGTTTGATAATGTCGGTCACCGATTTCTGTCATTACCGTGTCAGTTTGATTGTTGGCTTCAATAAGCACATCTTTATAATCGGGATATTTCATTGCCATTAACGGAATCCCGCAATCTCTAAACAAACCAAAGGCATAAGCATCTTCAATAGCACATTTATTTTTTAGACCTAATGTGTCAATAAGTGATGTCATCATATTGGCCGTATCCATCGCCAGATCCCAATATTTTTCATAAGATATAGATGATTTTGTACCCATACCTTTTTTTAATATAAAAAATGTAACTAAGTTACTGACATAACTCGTGCCCAACATGATGACACTTTGCTTTATGTCCGTAACTTTTTTTCGTAAACCAAAGATGGGAGAGTTAACAGATTTCAAAACAGCAGCAGACAAAGCAACATCTTTAACAATAATATTGGCAATGATGCTTGGTGAAGGATATTCCTTGGCCTGCTCTTGTTGTATATCTATAAGGACTTGAGGCTTAACTGGTATTTGAAAACTACCCATTAGTTTTTCAGCTGTACTGTTATCAATTGTAGCCATGATATTGATATTCTCCATAATATATCTTGCATTATTATAGACTAAATTTACGTTTTTTAATAAAACCTATCATCACAATAAATTATTAGTGCACCACATTAAACACTATAGACGCACATCAATTTGATTAATAGAATGATTCAAATGGTCAAGTTTATAAGCTCATTTACATTATTTATTCAAAAAAAGGCTGTTCTTAACAATATAAAGAACAGCCTTATTTCAATGAGCAATTAATTAACAACAGTGCCTATATAACTAGGCATTAACTAAGCGACGATACTCATCCATCTCATTAAAATTAAGATAACGATAAATTTCATCAGACATCGGTTCGATATCCGCTACTTTTTCCAAATATTCCGCAACGGTAGGCAATCTCCCTAAACTAGCGACTACCGCAGCTAACTCGGCAGATGATAGATAGACATTTGCACCATTACCTAAGCGGTTAGGAAAGTTTCGAGTTGATGTTGATACCACGGTTGAGTTGTCAGCAACACGCGCTTGATTACCCATGCATAATGAACAGCCTGGCGTTTCAGTACGTGCACCGACCCGACCGAAGATACTGTAAAACCCTTCTTCTGTCAGTTGATGTTTATCCATCCGTGTGGGTGGTGCAATCCACAATTTAGTCGGCAAACTGGTTAGTTTCTCCAACACTTTACCCGCCGCACGATAATGACCAATATTAGTCATACATGAGCCGATAAACACCTCATCTATTTTTACCCCAGAAATTTCAGATAAAGGTTTAATATCGTCAGGATCATTCGGGCAAGCTAATAACGGTTCTTTAATCTCATTGAGATCTATTTCAATCACTTCAGCGTATTCAGCATCCGCATCACGTTCCATTAACTGAGGATCAGCTAACCATGCTTGCATCGCATCTATTCGACGTTGAATAGTGCGTTCATCTTGGTAACCTTCAGCAATCATCCATTGTAATAATGAAATATTTGAATTTAAGTACTCAATAATGGGCTCTTTATTCAAATGCACGGTACAACCATTGGCTGAGCGTTCCGCCGAAGCATCAGACAATTCGAATGCTTGTTCAACTTTTAAGTTAGGCAAACCTTCAATTTCTAATACACGACCGTTGAATATGTTTTTCTTTCCTTTTTTCTCAATGGTTAATAAACCTTTTTGAATCGCGACGTACGGAATGGCATTCACCAAGTCCCGTAAGGTAACCCCTGGCTGCATCTCACCTTTAAAGCGCACTAATACTGATTCAGGCATATCAACAGGCATAACGCCTAATGCAGCAGCAAAAGCCACTAAACCAGAGCCAGCAGGGAAGCTGATACCGATAGGGAAACGGGTATGCGAATCACCACCAGTACCAACAGTATCAGGTAAAACCATACGATTTAACCAAGAGTGAATAATCCCATCACCTGGACGTAATGACACACCAGCACGCGTGCTGATGAAATCTGGTAATTCATGTTGTAACTTAATATCTACTGGTTTTGGATACGCAGCGGTATGACAGAAAGATTGCATAACTAAATCAGCTGAGAAACCTAGACAAGCTAATTCTTTTAATTCATCCCGTGTCATGGCACCCGTAGTATCTTGAGAACCCACCGTGGTAACTCTTGGCTCACAATAAGTCCCTGGACGAACGCCTATTACACCACATGCTTTCCCCACCATTTTTTGCGCTAAAGTGAAGCCTTTTCCGGTATCCGTCGGCGCGATAGGACGTACAAATATTTCAGATGCAGGCAAACCTAATGTTTCACGCGCTCGGTCAGTTAAACCTCGACCGATAATCAAAGGAATCCGACCACCGGCACGCACTTCATCCGCTAATGTCGTTGGGCGCAAGGTAAAGGTTGAAACAACATCGCCCGCTTCGTTTAATATTTTACCTTCATATGGCAAAATCGTGATGACATCACCAGTATTCAAAGCTTGAACATCACATTCAATAGGTAATGCACCCGAATCTTCAGCGGTATTAAAGAAGATAGGTGCAATATTGTTACCTAAGATGATGCCACCTTGGCGTTTATTTGGGACAAAGGGTATATCTTGGCCCATATGCCATAACACCGAGTTAATGGCAGACTTACGCGATGAGCCGGTACCGACAACATCACCAACGTAAGCTAAGGGATGACCTTTCTCTTTCAAGGCGATAATGTCATCTATTGGCGAATCCATGCTATTGACCAACATTGCTTTAGCATGCAATGGAATATCAGGCCGACTCCAAGCATCTGTTGCTGGAGATAAATCATCGGTATTAGTTTCACCCGCAACTTTAAATACAGTTAGGGTAATACGCTCTGCTAATGCTGGACGCGATGTAAACCATTTGGCATCAGCCCAAGCTTGTACAACACGTTTTGCATAATCATTGGTGGCTGATTTTTCAATTACATCATGATAAGCATCGTAAACCAATAAGGTATGCGACAAGGCTTTCTCAGCAGTGGCCGCAGTATCGGCCTTATCTAACAAGTCGATTAAAGGCTGAATATTGTAACCGCCCATCATCGTACCTAATAACTCAGTCGCTTTAACTGGATTGATATATGCGCAGACCACATCACCTTTTGCCACATCGGCTAAAAATCCTGCTTTCACATACGCAGCTTGATCCACCCCTGGTGGCACGCGGTGAATTAATAATTCTAGACATTGTTCACTGTTTTCAAGCGCAGGTAATTTGAGTAACTCTACTAATGCCGATACTTGCTCGGCGTTTAATGCTAAAGGGGGAAGACCTTCTTGGGCACGCTCTTCAACGTGTTTTTGATATTCAATCAGCACGTGGTTCACTCCAGTATTGAAACAGTAAAAAAACCTATTTTAACATGCTCTCCGAAGGAAACTGGAGATCTGATATAATTTCATTTATTTATTATGCAATTTACCGGAATTTTCATGGAACTTGACCTTACTTCACTTACCTCGATATCACCTGTTGATGGTCGCTACGCTGACAAAACTAAAGCCTTACGCCCTTATTTCAGTGAATATGGTTTATTACATGCACGAGTAGAAGTCGAAGCGCGTTGGTTACACTTATTAGGCGCTAATGCCGCAATTGCCGAAGTACCAAAATTAAGTCCTGAAGCTGAATCATTTTTAAACGACATGGTCGCTAATTTTTCTGTTGATGATGCGGCAGAAATTAAAGACATTGAACGCGAAACAAACCACGATGTAAAAGCGGTGGAATACTTTATTAAACGTAAAATTAAAGCCAATGCGGAATTAAATAAAGTCAGTGAGTTTGTGCATTTTGCTTGCACATCTGAAGATATCAACAATACTTCATATGGCATCATGCTTAAAAAAGCACGCGAAGATGTTATTTTGCCTGAGATGGATACCTTAATTGCTTCAATTCGTAAGTTAGCGATTGAACATGCTGAAACCCCGATGATGTCACGCACTCATGGTCAACCCGCTTCACCGACTACTTTAGGTAAAGAAATGGCGAACGTGGTACATCGTTTAGAATTACAACGTACCCATGTTGCAGCGGTCTTGTTATACGGAAAGATGAATGGTGCTGTCGGTAACTATAATGCGCATCTTGCAGCCTATCCTGATGTCGACTGGCCATTAATGGCGAACGCTTTTGTCACCGGACTCGGATTACGTTGGAATAAATACACCACACAAATTGAACCTCATGATTACATGGCTGAATTGTTCCAAGCCATGATTCGCTTTAATACCGTGTTAATTGATTTCTGTCGTGATGTTTGGAGTTATATTTCAATTGGTCACTTCAAACAAAAAACAGTGAAAGGTGAAATTGGGTCTTCAACCATGCCACATAAAGTTAACCCTATCGACTTTGAAAATGCTGAAGGTAACTTGGGTTTAGCAAATGCTATGTTTGATCATTTAGCACTTAAACTGCCTATTTCTCGCTGGCAGCGTGATTTAACGGATTCAACCGTATTACGGAATGTAGGTGTAGGTTTCTCCTACTCTATATTGGCGTACAGCTCAGCCTTAAAAGGTATTAGTAAACTGGATCCTAATCCTGAATCAATGGCCCGCGACCTCGATGCAAACTGGGAAGTATTAGCGGAACCTATTCAAACGGTAATGCGTCGTTACGGCATTGAAAATCCGTATGAAAAATTGAAAGACTTAACGCGTGGTCAGCGTGTTAATGAAAAAATTATGTTGGAATTTATCAACAATTTAGAATTACCTGAAGAAGCCAAAGTACAATTACGTTTACTGACGCCAGCTAACTATATTGGTAATGCAGCTGAGCAAGCCCGCAACTGCTAACAATGGGTGACGATCTCGATCTTCAAGGTAGCACCAAGCTTATTCGCTTTGAAGGTCGAGATGAAGCTATACCTTTAGCATTATCCTTAACCCAACGTGCAAAACGCCAAATTTGTATTATCGGTCCAACGATTGATTCCACCTTATTTGATACACCTGAATTTGTAGAATGTCTAAAAAAACTGGCGCTTAGTAGTTCTAAATCTGAAATCAAGATTATCGCGCAAAAGACTAAAACAAATGTACAACGAGGGCATCGTCTAATCCCATTAGCCCAGCACTTAACAAGTTCAATTCATGTACGCACACCAGATAATCAGCATTTGGACATCCAGAACATTTTGGTATTAATTGACGATTTTGCTTATTTAAAATGCCCTAGAGCAAACTACTATAGTGGGACGGCCTGCTTTTATGACCGCCTTGAAGTGCAACGTTTACAATCACAATTTGATGATAATTGGACCCGTGGAACAGCTGACATGTCGATAAGGCGTTTACATTTATGAGAATTTTGATATTTGCATTACTGAGCTTAGTTAATTCGCTCGTGTTAGCCGAGAATAAGATTGAAACGATTCAATTGAATCACCGGCTCGCCGCTGAAGTATTAACTGAAATCCAGCCTTTTCTACCCACTGAAGCAACAGCGCGCGCAGCTAATGACTTTATTATTTTGCAGGCTAATCCCAATGTTATTACTGAAATAAGGCAGCTTATTAACCGCTTAGATACGCCAGCTCAAAGTTTACTTATTAGTGTATTAAAATCTGATGAAGCTTTATCTGACAATCAACGTTCGCAAATCGATACCGATGTTGCCATTAATGACCAAAGAGCAGATGCAGCATTATCAATACGCCACTGGTCAACCAGTAACAGTAGAAATAAAAATCAACAATATCAAGCAAGAGGCACTGCAGGACGACCCATAATGATTACCACCGGCCAGGCATTACCACAAAAAGAACAGTTTTTAGTCCAAAATACTCATGGTGATCTAGCCGTTCAGTCGAATACGCGATACATCGATATTAATAATGGTTTTCAAGCAATAGCGCATATTCATCCCAATCATCAAGTCAGTATTGAAATTTATCCTCAATTCGCCTCTTTTGCAAAGCGTAATGGCACGATCTCTCAAAGTGAGATGTTTACTAATATCTCGGGCCCTGTAGGATCATGGCTTAAAATCGGACAAGTCAGCAGTGAGAAGAACATAACGCAAGCTGGGATCACTGATTATCAAACTCAGCACTCACAACAACAATTTATCTACCTAAAAGTAGATGAAATTATTTCACAATAAATCTAATCTAACTAAGAGACCCTATGGATATTAAACAAGCGATTGTAGAACGTCGTTCAGTAAAACATTTTGATACTACACATGAGATGACAGAGGCAGAAATTCAAGAATTGATGCAACATGCAATCTTATCGCCTACAGCATTTAATATTCAACATTGGCGGTTTGTTCGTGTGAAAGATAAAGATAAACGTCAGCAAATTCAAGAGGCTAGTTGGGGACAAGTACAGGTCAGTGAGGCATCATTATTACTAATAATATGTGCAGATTTGAATGCTTGGGAGAAACAACCAGAACGTTACTTTAAAGATACACCTGTTGAAGTACAAGGCATATTGTTGCCAGCTATTGAAAGCTACTACACAAACCATCATCAGGCTCAGCGTGATGAATGTTTTCGCTCAACAAGTATCGCAGCAATGAATATCATGTTGATGGCTAAAGGCATGGGTTATGACAGTTGTCCTATGGATGGTTTTGACTTCGACAAAGTGGCTAAAGTCATTAACTTACCTCACGATCATATTGTCACAATGATGATTACCATCGGTAAAAAGAAACTAGATGCTAAACCTCGCTCAGGTCAATTACCATTAGACGAGGTCTTTTTCACCGATAATTTTAAGGATAGCTAAAGTACTGGGGGCGGAGCTTCTGAAACAGCATTTCGCCCTTTACGCTTAGACATATATAAAGCGCGATCAACCCGTTGTAAGAAGCTTTCGGGTCCTTCAGATGGGAAATAGCGAGCGACGCCGAATGACATAGTAATGATGCCTAATGGTTCGCGAGTATCTTTACGTTGAATATGCTTGGACGCGATTTCAACACGGATATTTTCAGCTAATTTTTTAACATTTTCAAGACTAGTATTTAACAATACAATGGCGAACTCCTCGCCACCATAACGAGCGACAAGATCCCGACCTTTCACTGCATTTTTTAAGCTGGTTGCCACTACTTTTAACACTTGATCGCCGACTAAATGACCATGTTTATCGTTAATTTTTTTGAAAAAATCAAGATCACAAAATATCATACACAATTCTAAACCGCTGGCATCCGAATCATGTGCCGCCTTTCCAAGCAATTCATCAAAGGCTTTACGATTAGCAAGATTGGTCAGCATGTCTGTTTTTGCTTCACGCTTGGCCTCTTCAAGATCTTTTTTCAAATCCTGAATTTCAGCGGCTGTGGTATTTAATCGTTCTGTCAGTAAACTGCTATTTGACATCGATAATCGTGTTTCAATGAGCACTTCCTCGATAACATTATGTACTTCATCACGAGACATATCTGGACGCAACTGATCAATTATTAACAGCAAATTTTCCGTTGATTTTTTTGAGGTGATACTACCTGTCGAAACAAAACTTAATAATTCACTCAAAACGCGTTGCAAATCTTGACGCATTTCCAATATGGCCGCTTTATCTTTCTCACGATCAAAAAACCGTTCATACAAATCACGACTTTGTTTATCTGTAAGTCGCTCATTACGTTCCATCTGTACATCTACAGCATCAATGAGCGCCGCATTACCACCAGAAACATACTCATACCAGACGGCATAATTAGCCGGCGTCATAGCTACACCATTTTTATTCATCAATGGTATAGCTAAACGCATATATTCAGCCGCTTTCTCCTGGTATTCGTTATAGTCCATTTATGAGGCCATTCCTTTATTTCTCATTTCAATTTCTTTTTGCCTGCTATTTTAAGTCTTAACGCATTTAGCTTGATAAAACCTTCCGCATCTTTTTGATTATAAGCACCAGCATCATCTTCAAAAGTAGCTATAGATTCATCAAACAAGCTGTCTGTTTCTGATGCACGACCAACAACAATCACATTACCTTTATACAGCTTGATTCTAACTTTTCCATTCACATTATTCTGTGATTTATCTATCATTGCTTGTAACATTTCACGTTCTGGTGACCACCAGTAACCGTTATAAATCAAACTGGCATATCGTGGCATCAATTCATCTTTGAGATGCGCAACTTCACGATCAACAGTAATCGATTCAATGGCCCGATGAGCAGGTATCATAATCGTACCCGCTGGCGTTTCATAACAACCTCGAGCCTTCATACCAACATAACGATTTTCAACCATATCTAAACGACCGATACCATTGGCGCCACCCACTTTGTTTAAATACTGCATCACTTCAGCAGGTGACATGGCATTACCGTCAATAGCAACAATATCGCCCTTTGCATAAGTTAATTCAACATAGGTCGCTTCATCCGGAGCATTTTCTGGTGATACAGTCCAACGCCACATAGTATCTTCCGGTTCAGTCCATGGGTCTTCAAGAATATCACCTTCATAAGAGATGTGGAGTAAATTTGCATCCATAGAATAAGGTGATTTTTTACCACGTTTCATTTCAACAGGAATACCGTGCTTTTCAGCATAGTCCAATAAGCTCTGACGAGAATTTAAATCCCATTCACGCCAAGGTGCAATCACTTTAATGTCAGGACTTAATGCATAAGCACCTAATTCAAAACGAACTTGATCATTACCTTTACCGGTTGCACCATGTGATATGGCTTCTGCACCCACTTCTGCTGCAATTTCAACCAAGCGTTTGGCAATAAGTGGACGTGCAATAGAGGTGCCTAATAAATACTCACCTTCATAGATGGTATTGGCACGGAACATAGGGAACACATAATCACGAGCAAATTCTTCGCGAAGATCTTCGATATAAATATCTTTGATGCCCATTGCTTTTGCTTTTTCACGTGCGGGTTCAACTTCTTCTCCTTGCCCTATATCAGCCGTAAAGGTGACCACTTCACAATCATAAACATCTTGTAACCATTTCAAAATAATGGAGGTATCAAGACCTCCAGAATAAGCAAGTACGACTTTATTGATCTTAGACATATGTGTTGTTCCTGTAAAAAATGCTGTGTTTAAAATAGTGTGTATTGTATCAAAAGCCGTAGGTTGCTATAACTTCTTTAACGGCATGTCTGCCATTTGCTTTACAGCTAATTCGGCGAGGTGCATCTAAATATTTTAATTTAAAACCTAGTTTCTTATACAAATCGACCACACGGTCTGTTGCTTGATTGGATAAGACCACTGGACCTTTATGTTCGACTAACCATTCAGCTAGTCGAATTTGATCATTCCAATTAAAGCCCTTTTGAGCATATTGATGAAACGGGACATCATAGGGCGGATCGGCATATATGAAATCGTTATCAGCAATTTCTAACTCAGAAAAATCTTTGCTTGAAAATTCCCAAGCTGATAATGCTGACTGATATTTAATAAAGTCAGTCTGATAATTTATCTTTTTATAACGACCAAATGGCACATTATAGCCACCCGATTTATTAAAACGGCATAGTCCGTTATAACCCGTTCTATTGAGGTAATAAAACAGCTGAGCCAATGTATCATCAGCACCCATCGACTGATTTAATGCATTAAATTCAGTTCGACGGAGATAATAGGCTTTTTCATCATTCTCGAGTGAGATATCTAAGGTTAAGCCTTTTTGAATTTGCTGATAGAAATTAACCAAGGCCGAATTAACATCATTGAGTAAAGCGACTTGTGGCTGCAATCCTAAAGCCACCGATAAGCCGCCACAGAATGGCTCGACTAATCGACACGTTGAATGTTTAGACCATAGTTTTTCTAACGTTGGTATAAGCCAACGCTTGCCCCCCGCCCACTTGAGCGGGGGCCGTAACGGCGTTAACTGTTGCTCCATCTACAGCAAAGGTCCTATTTAGAATGTAAGGTTTTGCGTGGTGGCAATAAATCTGTAATGCTACCCTCAGCCATTTCAGCGGCAAAACATAAGGTTTCAGATAATGTTGGATGAGGATGAATGGTCATGCCAATATCTTCGGCGTCTGCACCCATCTCAAGTGCTAAAACAGCTTCAGCAATCAATTCACCCGCATTAGGTCCTACTATACCGGCACCGATAATTCTGCCCGTTTCTTTGTCGAATAAGGCTTTAGTTAGACCTTCATCACGCCCTAAACTGAGACTACGTCCACTCGCAGCCCAAGGGAAAGCACCTTTAACATAGGCAATATTTTGTGCTTTAGCTTCAATTTCAGTTAAGCCCATCCAAGCAACTTCAGGATCCGTGTAAGCAACCGATGGAATAGTCATCGGATCAAAGGCTGATTTGATACCCGCAATAACTTCAGCCGCAACTTTGGCTTCATGCGTCGCTTTATGGGCCAACATAGGTTGACCAACAATATCACCAATCGCAAAAATATGAGGCACATTGGTTCTCATCTGAGCATCAACATTGATAAAGCCATAGTCGTTCACATTTACACCTGCAAGTTCAGCATTAATAAGCTTACCGTTTGGTGTACGTCCAACTGCGACTAAAATCTTGTCAAACACCGCTGTTTCTGGTGCATCTTTTCCTTCAAATGTAACTTTGAGCCCTTTTTTCTGGGGTTCAATTTTAGCCACTTTAGTATTAAGATAAATCGCTTCGTATTTATCTTGTACCTTTTTCAACAGGGGTTTGACGATATCTTTATCTGCACCAGGAATTAAACCATCCTGCATTTCAACTACTGTGATTTTAGATCCTAATGCATCATAAACGGTTGCCATTTCTAACCCAATAATCCCACCGCCTACTACTAGAAGCTTTGCCGGCACATCAGCTAAGTCCAAGGCATCAGTCGAATCCATCATCCGAGCATCATCATTCGGAAACACAGGTACTTTGCTGACACGTGAACCCGCAGCAATAATGCAATTATCAAATGAAATTGTTTTTTCGCCATCAGCGGTAGTGACTTGCATTGTGTGAGTACCCGCAAAACGAGCCTCACCTTGAATGATGGTTACTTTACGTTGTTTAGCGAGCGCTTTTAAACCACCCGTTAATTTATCAACGATGCCCGTTTTCCAGCTTTCTATTTTACGAATATCAATTTCTGGTTCCGCAAACTTGACACCATGATCAGCCATCTCTGCGGCTTCATTAATGATTTGTGCGGTATGTAATAAGGCTTTTGATGGAATACAACCCACATTCAAACATACACCACCAATTTTGGCATGACGTTCAATCATCACCACTTGCTTGCCTAAGTCAGCTGCACGGAATGCGGCAGTATAACCACCAGGCCCTGAGCCTAAAACAAGAATTTCTGCATGTATATCTGCTTTACCAGCTGCCGTACTAACGGCTGATGTGGCAGTAGCTGCTGCTGGCACGGGCTTACTTTCAGCGGGTTTATCAGAAACTGGTGCAACTTGAGCTTGCTCTTTATCGCTTGTAGATTCTGCTGCCGAAGTTTTTAAGGTTAAGATAACACTGCCTTCCTTAACTTTTCCGCCGACCTCAACATTCACACTCACAACTTTACCCGCAACACTACTAGGAATTTCCATTGCAGCTTTGTCAGATTCCAAGGTAATAACATCTTGATTCGCTGATATTTCATCACCGACACTGACTAAAACTTCAATGATTTCCACTTCATCAAAATCACCAATATCAGGTACTTTTATTTCAACTACGCTCATAACAAGACCTTTCTGATATCAGATAACATGTTATTTAGTGCGGTGGTAAATCTTGCACCCATTGCACCATCAACTACACGATGGTCATATGACACAGATAAAGGCAAAATGAGCCTAGGTTCGAATTCTTTACCATTCCAAACAGGCTGCATTTTATGACGACCCACACCTAATATTGCCACTTCTGGTGCATTAACGATAGGAGTGAAGAAACTACCACCAATACCACCTAAACTTGAAATAGAGAATGTACCACCTTGCAGATCTTTAGCTGTTAAAGCGCCATCACGTGCTCGTGCACTGATTTCACCTAATTCACCTGCAATTTCTAAAAAGCCTTTTTTATCAACATCTTTGATAACAGGAACCATCAAACCATTAGGAGTATCGACCGCTACACCAATGTTGTAATATTTTTTAATAATGAGACTTTCTTTATCTTCGCTGAGTGATGCGTTCAATTCAGGGAACATTTTTAAACTGGCGACAACGGCTTTCATGATAAAGACTAGCGGTGTAAGGTTCACACCTTGTTTAGCAGCCATGTCTTTGTTCGTTTTTCTAAATTCTTCTAGTTCAGTGATATCCGCATCATCAAACTGAGTAACGTGAGGAATATTTAACCAACAGGCATGTAAATGTTTGCCTGATATTTTTTTGATTCGAGATAATTCTTTGGTTTCAATTTCGCCAAATTTCTCGAAATTAATAACAGGAACAGGCGGTATACCTGAGCCAGTACTCGCCACAACTTCTGGCGCATTCACTTTTTGTTTCACAAAGTTCTGCACATCTTGCTTAGTGATTCGGCCTTTTTCACCTGAGCCGCTTACCGAGCTTAAAGTAACACCTAATTCACGAGCAAATTGACGAACTGATGGTGAAGCATGCGCCTGTTTTACCGCTGATTTATTATCAGGTGCAAAAGGTATGATTTCGACTAATTCAGGTTCAGGTACAGCTTCAACTTCTGGCGCTGACGCCGGAGTTGGTGCTGATTTTACTTCTTGTTTAATTTCAACTTCCGGTGCAGCCTGACTATCATCACTTGCTTCAAGCATAGCAATAACAGATCCCAGTTTAACTTTATCACCAACAGCTACTTTAACTTCTCTGATCACTCCTGCAAACGATGAGGGGATCTCCATTGCTGCCTTATCTGATTCTAAGGTAATAATGTCTTGATTTTTAGCAACTGTATCACCTACAGAAACTAAAACCTCAATAATTTCTACTTCATCAAAATCACCGATATCAGGTACTTTTAACTCGATTAAATCTGCCATATATTAAGCCTTTACTGGGATCAATGCGTCAGCATTGATGTTGTATTTTTTAATTGCGCTTTCAACAATGTCATAAGCAATTTTGCCATCATCAGCCAAAGTACTGAGTGTTGCAACCACAACATGATAACGATCAACCTCAAAAAAACTTCTTAATTGTTGACGTGTATCACTGCGACCGAAACCATCTGTGCCCAATATTGTGTATGGTGCTTTTATCCAAGGTCTGATTTGTTCTGCATACAATCGAATGTAATCTGTTGAAGCAACAACGACACCTGCTTGGTCATCTAAACATTCCGCCACATAACTACGTTTTTTAGTTGCTTGCGGATGGAGACGATTATATCGGTCCACTTCCATACCATCACGAGCCAACTGATTAATGCTAGTCGCACTCCATACATTGGCAGATACTTTCCAGTCTTTTTCTAATAACTCAGCGGCCGCTTCAACTTCACGCAAAATAGTCCCACTACCTATTAATTGTGCTTTTAGTTTATGTTTGCCACCCGTTTTAAGTTGATACAAGCCTTTAATGATACCTTCTTCAACGCCGACTGGCATATCAGGATGTGTATAGTTTTCATTCATCGCTGTTAAGTAATAGAACACACTTTCTTGTTCTTCATACATACGTCGGAAGCCTTCATGAATAATCACCGCCATTTCATAGGCATAGGTAGGATCATAACTAATACATGTCGGAATCGTACTCGCTAGTACCAAACCATGTCCGTCTTGATGTTGTAAGCCTTCACCATTCAGTGAAGTACGCCCTGCTGTTGCACCGATCAAGAAACCTTTTGCTTGAATATCGCCAGCTAACCACGCTAAATCACCTACTCGTTGGAAACCAAACATAGAGTAGTAAACATAGAATGGCACCATATTCACGTTATAGTTGGAATAAGCGGTTGAAGCAGATACCCACTCAGCCATTGCTCCAGCTTCATTGATACCTTCTTGCAAGATCTGGCCTTTAGTATCTTCGCGATACCACATCACTTTGCCTGAATCTTCAGGCTCATATAATTGACCTGAAGATGAATAAATACCAAACGAACGGAATAAACCTTCCATACCGAAAGTACGCGCCTCATCAGGCACGATAGGTACAATATTCTTGCCAACACTTTTATCACGAATTAACGCAGTTAAAATGCGTACAAATGCCATCGTTGTAGATATTTCTCTATCACCCGTTGATTTCAACATGGCGCTAAAAATATTTAAGTCTGGTGTTTTTAAAGCCGGTGCATTGTGATTACGTTTAGGTAAGAAACCACCTAACTCTTCGCGACGTTCCAGTAAGTATTTCTTCTCTTCGCTGTCATCATCCAAGGTAAGATAAGGAATATTACCAATCTCACTATCAGATACAGGAATATTGAAACGATCACGGAACACTTTCATGTGTTCTACACCCAAATTCTTTTGTGAGTGAGTTGTATTTTGCGCTTCGCCAGCATGGCCCATGCCGTAGCCTTTAATAGTTTTGGCTAGAATAACGGTCGGTTGGCCTTTGTGCTCTGTAGCTTGTTTATATGCGGCATAGACCTTACGTGGGTCATGACCACCACGACTTAACTTCCAGATGTCTTCATCGGTCATATCCGAAACCATTTCTAGCAATTCAGGATATTTACCAAAGAAGTGTTCACGTACAAAAGCACCATCTTTAGATTTGTAGTTTTGGTATTCACCGTCGACGACTTCTTCCATTCGTTTGAGTAATAAACCATCTTTATCTTTAGCTAATAGTTGATCCCACTCGGAACCCCAGATTACTTTCAATACATTCCAACCGGCACCACGGAATATAGCTTCAAGTTCTTGAATAATCTTGCCATTACCACGTACAGGGCCATCAAGGCGCTGTAAGTTACAGTTAATAACAAAGGTCAAATTATCTAATTTTTCACGACCTGCTAGGGTGATGGCACCTAAAGATTCTGGCTCATCCATTTCACCATCACCTAAATAAGCCCAGACATTTCTACCTGCCGTCGCTTTAATATCACGATGATCCATGTACTTCATAAAGCGGGCTTGGTAAATCGCCAAGATAGGTCCCAATCCCATTGAGACTGTTGGAAATTGCCAATAATCGGGCATCAACCAAGGATGCGGGTAAGAAGATAATCCCTTGCCATCCACTTCAAAACGGAAATTATCTAGCTGTTCTTCTGTTAGACGACCTTCAAGAAACGAACGAGCGTAAATACCTGGGGAAATATGGCCTTGGAAAAATACCATATCAGCACCATTGCCATAGTTATCACCTTTGAAAAAGTGATTGAACCCTACATCATATAAAGTCGCAGAAGAAGCGAAACTAGCTATATGGCCACCCACAGCACCAGGCTTAAGATTAGCTTTTACCACCATCGCCATCGCATTCCAACGAATATACGATCTTATTTTATGTTCAATATCTTGATTGCCAGTGATACGTTCTTGTTGATCAACAGGAATAGTATTCACATAGGCGGTATTTGAACTATAAGGGAGATTAACACCCGAGCGGCGAGCCATATCAATGAGTTTTTCTAAAATGTGATGTGCTTTTTCATCACCTTCAATCTCAATAATAGATTCTAATGCATCTAACCATTCTTGAGTTTCTTGTGGATCGTTATCAACAAAATCAGTCATAAATACCTTCGCTAGCCTTAACATCATAAATAGCGAAGTATTGTAACAGTTTTTGCTTTATTCCCAACTGGAATTGGCACTCTATGCTGCCAAAAGCTTAATTTTAAAGCTAATAAAAGCGACTTAATATGACAAATTAAGGCTTTAAGGCGATAGTTTTGACGTAACGATATACACGAGGCGTTAATAATATAACCAGTAAGCCCATATAAATAAGGGGTTCCGTCTTATCTAATTTCACCAGCATATAAAAATGTATCGAGCTGGCGATTGCAATTACATACGTTAAACGATGCAATAGCTTCCAACGCCTTCCTCCCATACGTTTAACTATCGCATTATTAGAGGTCACAACTAATGGAATTAAGGCTGTAAAGCTGAAAAAACCAATGGTAATAAAGGGCCGTTTTATTATGTCTTTAATAATGTCATTAATATCAAAAAACTGATCAAGTCCTAAATAAAGCAACATATGTAAAACGGCATAAAAGAAAACATACAAGCCTAATAGTCGTCGGAATGTCACTAATTGGTTCCACCCCGTTATCCAGCGCAGTGGAGTAATTAATAAGGTTAGCCATAAAAAACGCAAGGCCCAAAGGCCCGTTTCTCGGGTTACCGCTTCAATCGGATTAGCACCAAGTTGATGAGTAAAAAAAGCAATCGTCAACCAAATAGCCGGTATTAAACTTATAATAAATAATAATTTTTTTAGTTTTGACACGATGTTTAACTCAGGCACGGACCATTAATAATGTTTACGTAAATCCATTCCTGTATACAAATGAGCCACTTCTTCACCATAACCATTAAACAGTTCAGTTTTGCGTTTTAGAAACTCGCCAATTCGACGTTCTCGGCTTTGACTCCAACGCGGATGATCAACATCAGGATTCACATTTGAATAAAAACCATATTCTTTAGGTCCCGCTTTCATCCATGCCGATTGAGGTAAGCTTTCTACAAAACGAATGCGCACTATAGATTTAATACTCTTAAAACCATATTTCCATGGTACAACTAGCCTTATTGGCGCGCCATTTTGCCCGAGTAACTCCTTCCCATATAAACCAACCGAAAGCAGTGTTAATGGATTCATCGCTTCATCTATTCGTAAACCCTCCGTATAGGGCCACTCTAGTACATTTCGATGTTGTCCAGGCATTTGTTCAGGATCGTATAAAGTAGTAAATTCGACATATTTTGCTCGCGAATTAGGTTGGGCACGTTTAATAAGTTCCGCTAAAGGAAACCCAACCCAAGGTATAACCATTGACCAGCCTTCCACGCACCGGAGTCGGTAGATGCGTTCTTCCAAGGTAAAGGGTCTAATTAAATCGTCATAGTCATACTCGCCTGGCTTATCACACTCACCATCAATGGTTACTCGCCACGGTTTTGTTTTGTCAGGAAAATTGTTTGCCATTAAGGCTGGTGAATCCTTATCAGTACCAAATTCATAAAAATTATTATACGTAGTCACTGATTCAAACGTTGTAGGGCTTTCATCCGTTGAGTAGGCACTTTTAATCAAATCTTTATACGTCGGTTCAGGATCCGCGGCGGCACTAGCCAATGAGACAGGTAATAAACTGGCGGTGGCCGCTATTGCTGCACCATTTAAAAATTGCCGACGATTTAAATAAACACGATAGTCGGTTATCTCACTCGTCGGTAATTCACCTAATCTTGTTTTCTTAATCAACATCACAAATTCCCCCCTATGTTTATGCTCTAACTATTTTGAACAACTAGCATATTTTTTAGCAATCCAATAATCAGCACTGACATAATTACCTGCACCAATGAAAAATAACGTGAGTAACATAATGAAATAAGTCGTCGCAAATTCAATACCGTTATTTAAAATCACAAAACCACCATTCTGAGTTAGCCAATCATAATTGCCATGTTCTTGCAAAATAGAACGTGCCATATCTAACTGAGTACTAGGTTCTGCTATCGCCAGCCAACCATTTCCCCAATGAACCGTTGCAGCTGCAACGACCATTGTGAGCATTAACGGAATACTAATCCAACGTACCGCAAATCCAAGCACTAAGAAAATTGCGCCAAAATATTCTGCACCCCAAGCTAAGTAGGCCATAAGCTCAGGAAATGGTAGACCTAAAGAACTATCAAACCATTGGATAGTGCCATTCAAAGAACTTTCACTATCTAATGGATTCCACTTATTATTGGCCGCCATCCAAAATACGGGAGCTAAATATAGTCTCAAGGCTAAAGGCGCTAAAAAATCTAACACTTTCGTACCATCCAATATCTTGTGCAGACCCGTCGTTAATTTACAAACTGACATTGTTTTCCCCTTTTAAAAAAAAGGGCTCCGTAGAGCCCTTTTCATCAGACATGGCTCAGAATTGCCGTCTTATTTCTTATCACCGCATGTGCCTTCTTTCATTTTGTCTTTCATTTCAGCACCACATTTAGCTTCATGGGCCGCTTTCGTTAATGCTTTCTTTTCAGCGCCACATGTAGCTTCATGGGCCGCTTTATTTGCTGCTTTTTTCTCAGCACCACATTTGGCTTCACCACACTTACCTTCGGCTGTCGACTTATGAGCATCCGTTGCGTCTTTGTTTGCACCACATTTTGCTTCTGCGTCTTTGTTAGCTTCTTTATTAGCACCACACGTACCTTCCGCAAGCTGCATATAACCGTTAGATAATTCAGCAGATGCAAAAGGGTTAGTATCTGCACTTACCATCATTGGTGATAAAGCCAAACCAGCTGACAATGCTGCACTAGCTGCTAATGCGATCGTTGTTTTTTTAGTAGTGATAGACATAAAAATTTCCTATAGTGTTATTAAATTGTGAAATAATGAAACCCAAGCGGTCAATCATGACCAAGCTTGTTAACATAGACAGGCATCAAACTATTTTGTTACAAACTTAATGAAAATAAATTCAAATCGCATAGATGAGAAGGCACTAATCACTGATCTTATTAATGGTGATGAAAAAGCTTTTGAAGTCATCGTTTCAAATTACCATAATCTGATGCTATCGGTTGCTCGCGCTATTGTTGGTGAAGCCTTTGCTGAAGAAGTCGTTCAAGATGCATGGATTTCTGCTATTAAGGCATTGCCAAAATTTGAAGGCCGTTCATCACTCAAAACATGGTTACTACATATTGTAAGTAATGGCGCTAAAAGTCGGGTCCGTAGAGAGAACCGGATGATTTCACTGGATGATGGCTGGCAGTCCGTCTCTTCTGACCATTTTGATAACACTGGCCACCGAATAGATGATGTGAGCGCTTGGGAAGAAGCAACACCCGAAGCTCTATTGGCTAATGAACAACTGCAAGCAGCCATTGAGGAAACGTTTCAAAAACTTCCTCCTTTACAACGTGCGGCGCTCACAATGTATGACATGGAAGGTTTGAAAATGGAAGAAGTTTGTAACATTCTTGATATCACTGCGTCTAATGCTCGGGTATTGTTACATCGAGCCCGCACAGGCTTACATCAGTGTATCGATAAATTTCAGGACAATAAGTAAGATGATTAAGTGTAAAGATCTAACAGAAGAAGCCAGTGATTACCTAGATGGTGACCTACCACTAGGTAAACGCATTGGGCTGCTTTTTCATCTACTAATTTGTCGCTGTTGCCGTAATTATTTACAACAAATCCGCAGTACAATTAAAACGGTTAAAGTGTTACAGCCCAAGGAAAAAGATACTAGCGACACCTTAGCTTTAGCGCAAAAACTACATGCGCTTAGTTGTAAACATGACTAAAGTTTAGGGCCTGATTGGTGTTTATCTTTCCATTCAGCGTAAGGCATACCATAAACATGTTCACGGGCTTGGTCATAATCCATCGTTAAGCCTTTTTCTTCGGCTGCAGCTAAATACCATTTTGATAAACAATTACGGCAAAAACCAGCCAGATCCATCAAATCAATATTCTGTACATCTGTTCGTTCTTGTAAATGAGCAGTTAATCGACGAAAAGCAGCAGCTTCAAGTTCTATTTGGGTTTGTGTATCCATTATTTATTTTCCTCATATAAAAAACACCGTACTTCATGCGTGACGGATAAATCAGTTCGTTCAGGGTAAGCAAGTAAACATTTAGGCATGACTTCAGGACAACGTTGATGGAAATGGCAACCCTGAGGTGGATTTGCTGGCGATGGTAATTCGCCCTCTAAACGTAGTACTTTTTTATCAATATCTAGTTCTGGTACGGCCGCTAATAGCGCTCGTGTATAGGGATGTTTGGGAGAATTTAATACGTCATCTCGTTGTCCTTGCTCAACAATTCGCCCCAAATACATCACTGCTACACGATGAGCCAAATAGTTCACTACCGAAATATTATGGGTAATAAAAAGATAGGACAATCCAAACTCATGTTGAATTTCACGTAACAAATTTAGTATTTGAGCTTGTACCGATACGTCTAATGCACTAGTTGGTTCATCACAAATAATGATTTCAGGATCAGCCGCTAATGCTCGGGCGATACAAATACGTTGACGTTGACCACCTGAAAACTCATGTGGATATCGATGTTTGATTTCTAAATGTAAGCCCACTCGTGTTAGTAGTTCATCAACACGCTTTTCTTTGGCTGATGGATTTTTAACATATTTTTTCGCTGACAACCCTTCTTCAATGATCTGGGTAACGGTCATCCTTGGGTTCATTGAGGCAAAGGGATCTTGGAATATTATCTGTAACGATGAGCGATGCTGTTTTAATTCCCTTTCCGACAATTGAGTCAGATCATGTCCTTGATAATTCACTTCACCAGAAGTAACTGAAACTAATTGTAAAACACCTTTACCAACCGTCGTTTTACCACAACCAGACTCACCGACTAAGGCTAGTGTTTCAGATTGTTTTAGGGCTAATGCCACATCATCTACCGCTTTCACATGGCCGACTACACGCTTAAATAATCCTTTCCGAATTGGAAAATGTACACGCAAGGCTTTTATATCTAAGATGATTTTATCCGCTGGCAATACTTCAGATAAAGGCGATGAATGTAGGTCTAATGGTACATCTTTTTGTTCAATTATTTTATCAGGATCAAATAAATGACATCGAACACCATGTCTATCTTCTTGATACCATTGTGGTATCTCTGTATGACAAAGTGCTAAAGCATGCTCGCAACGTTCAACGAAGCGGCAGCCTGTAAACGTTTGTGTTAATAGTGGCACACTGCCCTTAATCACCGTTAACCGTTGTTCGCGTTTTCGTTCCGTTGGCAAAGCTTGAAATAATTTATCAGTATAAGGATGTTTATGATGATTAAAAAACCGCTCACGACTCGCGTTTTCAACAATTTGCCCCGCATACATCACCGCAACATGGTCGGCCATTTGACCCACTACAGCGAGATCATGACTGATAAGCAAAATAGCCATGCCAGTGTCACGTTGAATTTGTTTTAATAAATCTAAAATCTGCGCCTGAATGGTGACATCTAATGCTGTTGTCGGCTCGTCGGCAATTAATAGCTCAGGTTCACCAGCCAAGGCCATGGCAATCATCACCCGCTGTTTCATGCCACCGGACAATTGATGTGGATAGTCATTAATTCGTTGCTGAGGATCAGGAATACCCACCGAATCTAGCAATGCAATAACACGTTCATGACATGCTTGATCTTTTAGTCCAAAATGCCACTGTAAACATTCACCGATTTGTTCACCAACCGACAATACAGGATTCAGTGAACTTTGCGGTTCCTGAAAAATCATCGCAATTCGACGTCCACGAATACGCTGCATATCCAACTCAGATAAGCTAAGTAAATCTTCACCTAGTAGTTTAATTTCGCCAGCAACAACACGGCTAGTCGGTTGAGGATTTAAACCCAACAATGACAAGGCGGTCATTGATTTACCACAGCCAGACTCACCTAGCAAAGCAAAGGTTTCACCACGAGCAATAGTGAAATCAACACCATCTACGGCACGTAAAGGTTGTGTCTTTTTACCCAACCACGTTTTTAAACCCTTAACTTCTAGCAATACTGGACTCACTGTGTAGCCTGCATTCGTGGATCAAAAGCATCACGTACGACATCAGCAAATAAATTTGCGGCTAACACTAAAGTGAACATCGAAATAAAAGCAGCGGCAAGCGACCACCAAACAACAGGCTCACGCGCCATTTCCAATCTTGCACTATTAATCATATTACCCCAACTGATCATTGACGGGTCAACACCAACACCCACATATGACAACACCGCTTCGGCCAGTACTAGGCCACTAAAATCTAGCACAATGGCAATCATCACAATGTGCATCAAATTGGGTAAGATATGACGATGCAATATCGTCAAACTACCGGCTCCTAAGGCTCTTGCTGCAAGTACATATTCCGCTTCACGTAACTTAAGCGTTTCACCGCGTAAAATTCGACACAAGCCCGTCCAACTCGTCAAACCAAGAATAATGCACAGAAATAACAAACGCATATCTGCTCGTTCAGCAATCGTGACAAAACTTTCTGGATGATTATTCATATAAACTTGCAACATCAATACAGCAGCCGCAATCAGCAAAACGCCAGGAATTGAGTTTAAGGTAGTGTATATGTATTGAATAATATCATCGATCCAACCTTTAAAATAACCTGCAGCGATACCCATAAATAAGGCTAGCGGCAACATAACCAAAGTAGTTAAGGTACCAATGACAAGTCCGGTTCGAACACTTTTCAAGGTTTGATAAAGCACATCTTGTCCCACTTTATCTGTACCTAAAATATGATATTGACTACTTAAGACGGCAAGGTTAATACCAAGCAGCAATAACAGCAACAAGACTATCAGTACTGTTCGATATGGATAATCTGCTTCGCCTAACACTATCTGTCGCATCGTTTTACGCCATGTGGCGTGGTGACGTTTAGCCAAATAGACTATCATCAAGATAAACACGGCAAACCAAACAAGCATTACCCATAACGAATTAGTCATCACAGTCTGTGCAATATCAGACCATTTATCTTGGTTATTTTGCAAATGAGAGCCCGCATACAATAATTTTGGATAATCGTAATTGAGCGTGCCAGTCGCTGATGTTTCCATTTCACGTACAAATAAATGTGTGGCGAAAGGTGAAGAATAGGTTTTTTCAACGTGTTGCCGCAATGGCAAAATAACCAAATCGAGTAAGGTCATAACTTCTGTCGAGTAATGCGTTACATCACTTGCTTGTTCTGTATGAAGCGCAGTTCTAAAATGTACTGAATCTAACAAGCCTACGGCGACATAACACAGCAAAATCATTATCGAAATTACGCCACGTTTACGTAATAAAACTGATTTCCATGGCGCGCGTAAATAAGGGCGGCGTCGAATATATATAACAGCAGCCACTACGACCGCAAGCAATACGTAAATTAAAATATCAGTCCATAAAAATACGGGCAAGAATGGCATGGTTAACGGTTACGTGTAAGCTCAGAAATATCAACTCTCAATTCTTTTGGCATTGAGAATTCTACCGTCTCGCGTAAGCCATTATCTTCATCAGATTGATTGACACCAAGGGCTTTTAAGCGTTCAACAACTTGTTGCACTAATATTTCCGGTGCGGAGGCACCTGCTGTTAAACCAATAGTATTTTTATCAAAAAACCATTCAGGATTAATATCTTGTGCATTATCAATCAAATAAGCAGGTGTATCTAATTTATTTGAAAGTTCACGTAAACGATTGGAATTAGAACTGTTTTTAGATCCAACCACCAGTACTACATCGCACTGTTCTGCAAGACTTTTAACGGCATCTTGACGATTTTGAGTAGCGTAGCAAATATCATCTTTGCGTGGCCCATTAATCTTTGGAAAATATTTTCTGAGTGCATCGATTACCACAGACGCATCATCAACTGACAACGTCGTTTGCGTTACAAAAGCTAACTCATCTGGATTTTTAATCTGAAGTCTAGCAACATCTTCTGCGGTTTCAACTAAGTACATCCCCCCCCGATCAGACGTGTATTGTCCCATCGTACCTTCAACTTCTGGATGCCCAGCATGACCGATAAGAACACATTCACGACCTTGCCGTTCAAATTGAGCGACTTCTAGATGTACTTTGGTGACTAAGGGACAAGTAGCATCAAATACTTTTAAACCGCGTTGTTTACCTTCCGCTTGTACTTGCTTTGACACGCCATGTGCACTAAAAATTAACGTGGCATTATCTGGTACATCGCTTAATTCTTCGATAAATACTGCACCTTTATCTCGTAAACTATCCACAACATATTTATTATGAACCACTTCATGACGTACATAGATTGGCGCACCGAATAATTCTAAAGCTCGCTCAACAATATCAATAGCACGATCAACTCCAGCACAAAAGCCACGCGGATTAGCAAGTATTAATTTCATTACAAGACAGCCTTTGGATAAGAACCGAGTACGCGACACATTGATGATTCTTGCTCGAGCAATTTCAATGCTTCTGCCACAGCTTTATCTTGGCAATGGCCGTCAATATCAATAAAAAATACATATTCCCAGATCCCTTTACCTGAAGGTCGTGATTCAATACGGCTCATACTGATGCCGCTATCAGCCAATGGTTTTAATAAGATCTGTAAGGCTCCTGGCTTGTTTTTAGTTGAGACTAATAAGGCTGTTTTATCGACACCAGATGGCCCTACATCTTGAGTACCAATCACTATGAACCGAGTAGTGTTATCTGACTCATCTTCAATATTTCGTGCCAAAACGGATAAATCATAAATTTCAGCGGCGCGGTTTGCAGCGATAGCGGCTGCATTCGGTTCCTTTGCCACTTTTTTGGCTGCTTCCGAATTACTATTAACGGCAACTAGGCTGCATTCAGGTAGATGTTCAGTAAGCCATTTTCGGCATTGTGCAAGTGCTTGTGGATGTGCATACACTACTTTTATGTCGGCAAGCTCGGTCGATTTGCTTAATAAGTAATGATGAATACGTAATGATACTTCGCCATTAATTTTCAATGGTGAAGCAAGGAAACGATCTAAGGTGTGTGAGACCATACCTTCTGTAGAATTTTCAACAGGCACTAGACCATAGCTTGCGTTACCCGTTTCAACTTCATGAAATACATCGGCAATCGTCGACATCGATTGTAGTTCAACTGAACCGCCAAACTGTTTTAAAGCCGCTGCTTGTGTGAATGAACCTTCTGGGCCTAAATATGCCACTTGCAATGGTTTTTCAGCGGCTAAACACGCTGACATTATTTCACGAAATAACCGCGCCATTTCTTTAGCATCTAATGGGCCTTCATTACGTTCCATCACTTGTCGTAATACCATCGCCTCACGTTCAGGACGATAGAAATCACCACCTTGTTCGCCACTGGCAATTTTGATTCGTGCGACCTCTTCTGCCATCGCTGCCCGTTTGTTCAACAAAGCTTGTATTTGCAGATCAGTGTCATCAATTTCGTCACGTATTACTTGCAGGGCTTGTTGTTCAGTCATGGCCGTTAACCGTATTGTCTTTCGAATTCAGACATAAATGCTATCAAAGCATCAACACCAGCTTCTGGCATTGCATTATAAATGCTGGCGCGCATACCACCTAATGCCTTGTGACCTTTTAATGATAATAATCCTACTGACTTCGCATCAGCTAAAAACTGCGTATTCAAACTATCATCGCGTAAAGTAAATGGCACATTCATCCATGAACGGTAACGAACATCAACATGATTATTGAAAAACTTACTATTATCAATTGCTTGGTAAAGTTTTTGCTGTTTGCGCTGATTTATTTCCGCCATTGCAGTCACCCCACCTTGCAGCTTTATCCAATCAAAGACCAAACCAGCTAAATACCAGCTATAGGTCGCAGGCGTGTTGTACATCGAACCATTATCATCATGAATTTTATAATCAAACATGGTGGGCGTTCCAGCGAATGTTTCACCGAGTAAATCACGTCGCACAATAACAATACATAAACCTGCAGGACCAATATTTTTCTGAGCGCCCGCATAAATCAACCCAAATCGACTAACATCAATAGGTCTAGATAATAGTGTAGATGAAAAATCTGCTACTAAGGGGATATCTCCTGTATCAGGAATATCATCGAACTCGAGTCCATGAATAGTTTCATTGACGGTGTAATGTACATAAGCTGCATCAGCAGAAAATTGCCAAGTATTTTTATCAGCAATCGTCGTACAGTGATTAGCAGTAGAATCAGTAACGATGTTTACATCACAATATTTTTGCGCTTCCTTAATGGCTTTTTCTGACCATGCACCCGTATTAAAATAATCTGCTTTAGTCTTGCCTCGTAGCAAATTCATTGGAATCATTGCAAACTGGCTTGATGCGCCGCCCTGTAAAAACAAAACGGCATAGTCATCGGAAATCGTTAGTAAATCACGTAAATCCGCCTCAGCCTTTTTGGCTATCGAGGTATATTCTGGTCCACGGTGACTCATTTCCATCACCGACATTCCTGAATTATGCCAGTCCAACATTTCAGCTTGAGCTTGTAACATGACATCGGCAGGCAACATCGCTGGGCCAGCACTAAAATTATACGGTTTCAATAGTCTATTCTTCTGTTGTGTCGTCAGTATCATCGATTTCAGAATCAACATCAGACTCAGAAGTATCTTCTTCCTCTAATACGCGTTCCAAACCAACTAATTTTTCTTTCTTAGTCAAGTTAATCAGTTTCACACCTTGGGTATTACGACCCACAATGGACACATCTTTCACAGGCGTACGCACTAAGGTACCGCCATTGGTGATTAACATAATTTGATGTTCAGGCTGAACTTGTACCGCACCTACCACATTACCATTACGTTCTGAAGTTTGGATAGATATAATACCGCTACCGCCACGTCCTTGAACACGATAATGTTCTAAATCAGTTCTTTTACCAAAGCCAAATTCTGTTGCAGTCAAAATCGCACCATCTTCAGGGTTAGCAATAATCATTGAGATGATATCGACACCTTCAGGTAAACGCATTCCACGAACGCCACGAGAAACTCGACCCATAGAACGCACATCTGTTTCAGGGAAACGTATCACTTTACCGTTTGAACTAAAGAGCATAATGTCAGATTGACCATCAGTCAGTGCCACACTAATAAGCTGATCATCATCTTTCAAGTCAACAGCAATAATGCCGTTAGCACGAGGACGTGAATAGGCTTCTAAAGGTGTTTTCTTAACCGTTCCTGACGCTGTCACCATAAAGATATAGTTGTCTGCATCAAAATCACGTACAGCTAAAATTGCATTGATATTTTCGCCTTCTTCTAGCGGTAAAATATTAACAATAGGCTTACCACGAGCAGCACGGCCACCTTGCGGTAACTCATACACTTTTTTCCAGTAAACCTTACCAGTACTTGAGAAGCACAATAAGGTATCGTGAGTATTAGCAATAAATAGATGTTCGATAAAATCTTCATCTTTCATTGCCGTAGCAGATTTACCTTTACCACCACGGCGTTGTGCTTGATAGGTATCTAATTGTTGTGTTTTAGCATAACCAGCATGAGATAACGTCACCACCATCTCTTCTTCGGAGATCAAATCTTCTAGTGTTAAATCAAGATGAGCATCCAAAATCTCAGTACGACGTTCATCACCAAATTCTTCTTTGATTTTAACTAACTCTTCACGAATCACCGCCATCAAATTATCAGGATCACTTAAAATAGCTAATAAAGCTGCAATTTCTGTTAATACTTCACGATACTCATCCAAGATCTTGTCTTGTTCAAGCCCCGTTAAACGGTGTAAACGCATATCAAGAATGGCTTGCGCTTGTACTGGAGACAGGTTGTAAGCACCATTAACTAAACCAAGCTCAGCTTCCAAGCCTTCTGGACGAGACGCTTCAGCACCTGCAGCCCCGAGCATTTCCAGAATCATATCCGAAGCCCAACCACGTGCTAATAAGCCTTCTTTAGCTTCAGCAGGACTATTAGATGATTTGATTAACTCAATCACTTCATCAATATTGGCTAAAGCAGTCGCTAAACCTTCTAAGATATGAGCACGGTCACGTGCTTTACGCAGTTCAAATAATGAACGGCGAGTTACCACTTCACGACGATGACGAATAAACGCTTCTAAAATAGGTTTTAAACCCAATAAGCGCGGTTGCCCATCAACAATCGCTACCATGTTGATCCCAAATACCGTCTGCATTTGAGTTTGTTTATAAAGATTGTTCAGGACAACTTCTGGTACTTCACCACGTTTAAGTACCACCACCATACGCATACCATCTTTATCAGATTCATCACGTAACGCGGTAATACCTTCAATTTTTTTGTCTTTGACTAATTCTGCGATTTTTTCAAGCAGGCGCGCTTTGTTGACTTGGTAAGGCAACTCAATCGCTACGATACTTTGTTGACCTGTACTCTCATTCGTTTCAATTACAGTACGAGCGCGAATATGAACGCGACCACGACCCGTGTGATAAGCCTCACTTATGCCTCGCGCGCCATTAATCATCGCTGAGGTTGGAAAATCTGGGCCGGGGATATATTCCATTAAACCAGCAACATCAATCTCGGGCCTATCGACCATCGCAATACAAGCATTGAGGATTTCGGTTAAATTATGAGGCGGTATATTCGTCGCCATACCTACAGCAATACCTGATGAACCATTGATTAATAAGGCAGGTACCTTAGTAGGTAAAACAGAGGGTTCATATTCAGATTCATCATAGTTAGCGATGAAATCAACGGTTTCTTTATCTAAATCTGCCAGCATTTCGTGGGTGATTTTAGCCATCCGCACTTCGGTATAACGCATCGCCGCAGGTGAATCACCATCAACCGAACCGAAGTTACCTTGACCATCAACCAACATGTAACGCATTGAGAATGGTTGTGCCATCCGTACCATGGTGTCATAAACCGCTGTATCACCATGAGGATGGTATTTACCTATTACGTCACCGACAATACGCGCCGATTTTTTATAAGATGAATTCCAATTATTTCCTAACTCACGCATGGCAAATAACACACGGCGATGTACGGGTTTAAGGCCATCACGTACATCGGGTAAAGCTCGACCTACAATTACGCTCATCGCATAATCAAGGTACGACTGTTTCATTTCATCTTCAATATCGATCGAATCAAGCTCAAAAGCAATATCAGTCATCTATCACATCATCCAAATAAACATCGGGCAGTCACTTGCCACTAAAGTGTGTAATCTTACCACTCGGAGCGATTTCCTGCACCTTTATGGCCGGAGTACTACTAGGGGTTAAGTTTTGTAAAATAACCGCTAAAATCATCTTCAACGGTCCAAAATAATTCTTCGAGTCCTTGTTTCCACCCTTTTACGACATTTTCAGGGGTGCTTTGCTCGATATCAACATCGACACGTAAGCCAGTTTGAAATAGTGGTTTAGTATTATTTTCATCATTAGACATTAGGAAAAATTGCATTTCTATGACGGCTTGCGGCGAAAATTGTTCACGCTGCTCACCATATAAAGCAGTGACGGCAGTTTCTAAGACCATATCGGCGGGTACATCATCCGTTATAACGACCTGACTAAATAAGCCTGTCTTTTGTAGCCAACGCCGTAATTGTTCGGTAAACATTTCAGCAGGATCAGTAAAGAATTGGTGCGGTGGCTGAGGTCGATATTCGTTATCCCCCACTCTAAATACTAATGTTTTTCCTCGATAAAGCGATGTCACACGTACTGGCATTAATCGCAAGACGCGATCTTTAGCAAATTCTGCAGCAACGCCACCACGGGCTACATCGATCATATAATAACGAGGCTCATCATTAACGACGTCTTTACTACCCAAACCGAAACAACCTGATAACGTGCTGACTAGAAAAAAGAGTGTTAACACTCTACATATGGGCTGTTTTGTCACTCAAATATTACTCCTATAACTATTCTTAACAACTGTATACTTCAGTTGAATATTTTAAAGCCGCTATATTAAATTAACTACCAACAGATTACTTCTTTATGAACCAATTAAAAGCTAAAATTCGTAACATTCCTGATTTTCCTAAAAAAGGCATCATGTTCAAAGACATCACGCCATTAGTTCAAGATCCGGCTAGTTTACGACTTGCGATTTCAGGGCTAATCGCACCCTTTAAAAACACACAAATTACTGCAGTTGCGGGAATGGAAGCGCGTGGCTTTATTTTTGGTAGTATTGTCGCATGGGAACTCAACGTAGGTTTTATTCCTTTGCGAAAACCGGGTAAATTACCTTACGATGTACAATCGGTTGATTATAAACTGGAGTATGGCAATGCTAGTTTAGAAGCCCATATCGATGCCATTAGCCCTGGCGATCGTATCTTACTCATCGATGATTTGCTGGCGACTGGCGGCACGGCAAAAGCCAGTTGCGAATTAGTAGAAAAGTTAGGTGGCGAAGTTATTGCCTGTGCCTTTGTTGTAGAATTAGCGATGTTACACGGTCGTGACCAATTATCAAATTATCCAATACATTCACTTATAGAATATTGAAACAAATCGAATTGACTCTATGTTTATAAAATTACTTAGTTGTTTTACATTGTTATCACTCGCCTTAGTGGTTCAAGCTGAACAATTTCAAGCACCATTGACCGATACCCATTGGCAAGTTACTGAAACGCCATTAATGTGTACCTTAAACCAACCTATTGCTGACTTTGGTGAAGCAAAATTCCAACGCCAATCTGGCGGTCAATTGAGTCTTATTTTTACCACCAGATCATATCCTGCAACTCAAGGCAATGTAATTTTTGAGATTGCTGAGGCACCTTGGCAAAATGTCGAACAACGGGTAATGATGACCTCAGTGCCCTCTGTCAAAGGTCAAACAGAGTTCATTTTGTCAGACTCCTTTGCCAACCAAGCCTTAACCCAAATTCAAGAAGGTCGATTTCCTACTCTTCGCTACCACAGCCAAAATGTCCCTGAAGAAATCAGCGTGTTACTGTCTACTGTTCATCTAGCTGATTCAATACCTGCTTTTCAACAATGTTTAGAAAAATTACCTTCATATACTTTTGAAGACATTAGCAAATTGACCGTCTACTTTTCTTCAGAACTAGCAGAATTGACCCCTCAAGCCCAACAAGCACTAACTAAACTGGCTGATTTCGTAAAAATGGATAGCAGTGTTAAACGTATCACTATTTCTGGTCATACTGATAATCATGGTCGAAGACGCTTAAATGGGGCTCTATCAGAATCGCGCGCAATCGCCATTAAAAACTTCCTAGTAACACAAGGTCAGGTAGCAGAATCATTAATTTCCACCTCATTTCATCTAGAATGGAAACCCATATCAAGCAATAAGTCTACCTCAGGGCGAGCACTCAATCGTCGGGCAGAAGTGGAAGTCTTTCGATAAGTTTTTTCCTACTACGTTCGTTTAATGTCACTATATCCAACTTAGATTACCGTCAAAATCAATCTTAACGTTTAGAAGCCAAGGAAAACCTATGCATCAAGAAGCTGTTATCGCTCTTTCTGTCATCGGCATTGTCGCTATTTTTTGTCAGTGGTTCGCATGGTGGGTAAAGTTACCCGCAATCGTATTTTTATTAATCGCTGGAATAATACTCGGCCCGCTGACGGGCTGGTTAAACCCCGAGCAGCTATTTGGAGAATTACTATTCCCGATGGTTTCGTTGGCAGTCGCGATTATCTTATTTGAAGGTAGTCTAACGCTCAAATTCCATGAAATTCGCGGACTACAAAAAGTAGTACGTAATATGCTGACAATAGGTGTCGCAATCACTTGGGGGTGTATCACCTTAGCAACACATTTCATTCTAGATTTTTCTTGGTCATTATCGCTGTTATTTGGCGCGATGATGGTAGTCACCGGCCCAACGGTCATCATTCCAATGCTGAGAACAGTACGTCCAAATGCCACTATTTCCAACATCTTACGTTGGGAAGGTATCGTTATTGATCCACTTGGTGCCATCCTTGCCGTATTGGTCTTTGAAGTTATTTTATCAATGCAATTACAAGGTCATGCATCGGCCAGTCACACGCTTTACATGTTTGGTCAAACGCTAGTTATCGGCTCGGCTATTGGTGCCATTACGGCTTATCTTTTTGGCCTTGTTTTACGCAAACACTTAATGCCAGAATATCTACATAATGTTGCCACTTTGTGTTTAGTATTTGGCGTATTTGCTTTATCGAACCATCTCTCTGAAGAATCAGGCTTATTAGCCGTAACCGTAATGGGGATCTGGCTTGCTAATATGAAAAATGTGCCTGTTGAGGATATTCTTGATTTTAAAGAAAGTCTAAGTATTCTGCTTATTTCAGGACTGTTCATTTTATTGGCGGCACGACTAGAATTTGCTCAATTCGAAGCATTAGGTATTGGCGCCTTAGTGATTTTTCTTCTCATTCAATTTGTCATCAGACCGATTAAAGTATTCGTCTCAACAATAGGCTCAGATCTTACTTGGCAAGAAAAAACACTAATTAGCTGGATTGGACCTCGTGGTATTGTCGCCGCTGCCGTAACCGCATTATTCGCAATACGTCTTCAAGAAATTGGCGTTGAACATGCTGAGTTACTAGTGCCACTCGCTTTTACCATTATTATCGGCACCGTTATATTACAAGGCGCCACGGCAAAATTTATAGCTCAAAAATTAGGTGTTGCTAACCCTGATGATAGTGGCTTTTTAATTATTGGTGCCAACCCTACTGCAATAATAATAGCTAAAGCACTTAGTGATAATGGTTACCGCACCCGTTTAACTGATACCAGCTGGACTAATGCTAAAGCGTCACGGATGGCCGGCCTTGATACCTATTATGGTAATGCCGTGTCAGATCATGCTGATCGTCATCTTGACTTAATTGGCTTAGGGCAAGTACTAACCTTAACACCTCAAAAAGAACTCAATGCCCTAGCTGGACTAAGATTTCGTTCAGAATTCGGTAGCAATCATATCTACACTCTAAGTACCGAAGTAGAAAAAGATGGTACAGAGCAAAAATCACGTACTAAAGCAACACATGGTTATCACGTCTTATTTGGCAATGACATCACATTCTCAAAATTAGCCAGTTTGATTGCTCAAGGTGCCAAAATAAAACAAACCAAACTCAGTGAAAGCTTCGATTACACGGCCTATCAAGAGCAATATGGCAAACGTGCTACACCATTATTTGCCTTTAACAATAAAAAACGACTGTATTTCTTCACTGCTATTGATCCCATTGAACCTGAGCAAGGTTGGACAATTGTGTCATTAGTTCAAGAAGAACCAGAAAAGGAAGAAGATTAATCTCATTTTTAGCTAAATATTGCTCTGTCTCTTTTAACAAACTCAACAGGGATATGGTTCGTTAGGCTGATTCAAGTGAACGTATGCCTTTAATCCTAGCTAACTAACTTCGCTTAACGCATATGACAGCTATAACTGAATATACAACTCAAACAAACATAGTGTTAATACAACTAAACTGGGCCGACGCTCGAGCATTAGCAATGCCTATTCGCAAAAACGTGTTTATTGAAGAACAACAGGTTCCTGAATCCGAAGAATGGGATGATGAAGATAGCTCCGCTCTTCATATCATTGCAATGATAAAGGGTAAAGCCGTGGCCACTGCAAGGCTGACACAAAAGGGAAAAATTGGCCGTATGTCGGTGTTAAAAGCCCACCGAAAACAAGGCATAGGATCAATGATGCTTGTTGAACTGATTAATGTCGCTAAACAACGTGGAGTACAAGATATAAAGCTCTGGTCTCAAATTCATGCCCAAACATTTTATAAAAAACATGGCTTTATTGCTCTGGGTGATGAGTTTTTAGATGCTGGGATTTCTCATATTGAGATGCGTTTATAAATAAACGTTATCGCCATAACATTAACAAGTCACGCGTTGCTTTTTTATAATCATCAGCTTTAGTAATCGCAGATATCATCGCCACTGAACCCACTCCTGTTTTATATAGTTGTTCAGCTCGTTTATGATCAATGCCGCCAATCGCTACTAAAGGATATGCACCATCTAATAACCATGTCCATTGCTCTACCCGTTGAACACCTTGTGGTATCCACGGCATAATTTTACTGGTTGTTTCAAATACTGGACCTAGTGCAATATAACTTGGATTAACCGCTAAGGCACGGGCGAATTCCCAATAAGAATGCGTCGATACACCGAGTCTTAAACCTGCTTGCTCAATTTCCATTAGCTTAGCATCGTGCAGGTCTTCTTGACCTAAATGCACGCCATAAGCGTTATATTCAATCGCAGCTTGCCAATAATCATTTAGAAAAAAGGCTACTGAACTATCACAATAACTAATCGCCTGTTTAATCTCACTATGCTTTTGTTGATCGCTGGCATTTTTGATGCGAAGTTGAATGGTTTGAATACCTTCTTCCACCAGATTTTTAACCCAATCACTGCTATCGACAATGGGATAAATGCCTAATCGTTGTGGACAAGAAGGAAAATTAAATTGCTGACCAACAAGATCTTCGGAATAAGTTAATTTAGGGATATCTTGTAATTCAAAGTCAGCACTAGAATGGGCAATCACATGGTAAGGACCTACTCGACGTGCATCACGAATACCTCGTGTTAAATAGGCTTTAGCTAATACGATGGCATCACGAATATCATGATTTAACGCCATATTACTGGCAATGCTGGAGGCGAGTACACAGCCTGTTCCGCGTACTTGTTTGGCTTGTTTATTGGCATAACAATAAAATGCATTATTGTTATCAACAAAATAATCCGTTGCCCATTGGCTATCAGCATGACCGCCTTTGACTACACAGGCATTTAAGCCCGCCTTTAATAAAGACTCTGCTGCTTGAGTTTGATTGTACTGTTGGGCCGGTTGAGATAGTTGAACCAGCTGAGCCAGTTCAATCGTGTTAGGTGTAAGCAATGTTATTTTTGGTAGTAGCTCTTCTAACAAGTAATTTTGTACATCACTGCTCACTGATACCCCACCTGATGTGCTGGCTAAGACAGGATCCCAGATCACTGGCACATCGTGTTGTTTGAGTATCATTAATATCGCCTGAGCAATTTCAAGGTTTGGAATCAGGCCTACTTTAATGGCTGCAATGTCAAAATCAGCCACACATGCGTTATATTGATTTATAAATTGACTGCGTTCTAATGCACCTAATTGACTTAATCCAGTTTGCGTTTGCTCGGTTAGGCAGGTCACTAAGGGTATGGGGTGACAGCCATGTGCAGTGACCGTTTGGCTATCAGCTAGAATACCTGCACAGCCTTGAGGATCTAAACCCCCTATGAGTAATACAGCAGGTTTAGACATATTGCTGCCAGATGGGTTGATCTAGTGTGGGTGTGCTCGGCTTGGCATTATCTCGTTTGGGCATTATGCCCGCTTCATAGGCCAAACGTCCAGCATTAATTGCTTGGGAAAAGGCATCGGCCATTTTTACAGGATCTAATGCTTCGGCAACCGCAGTATTAAGTAAAACACCATCAAAGCCTAATTCCATCGCTTGCACAGCATCAGACGGTTTACCTATGCCTGCATCGACCAATAAAGTGAGTTCTGGCAAACGTTTACGTAATGTTTCTAAAGCATAAGGATTAATCAATCCCTGCCCCGTTCCAATCGGCGCTCCCCATGGCATCAACACTTCACAACCTAAATCAGCCAGTTTTTGGCATAACACCAGATCATCGGTGCAATATGGGAAAACCTTAAAGCCTTCATTAATTAAGACTTTAGTCGCATCCAACAAGGCAAATGGATCGGGTTGTAGATTATAACTGTCGCCTAATACTTCGAGTTTAATCCAGTCGGTCTCAAATAACTCACGCGCCATACGTGCTGTTTTAATCGCTTCTGGTGCACTATAACAACCCGCAGTATTCGGTAATAAATGACAGCCTAAAGATTCCACTAATTGCCAGAATTTATCACCGCTCGCTGATTTAGTTGGCGTTTGTCGGCGAAGTGATATGGTAATAACTTGAGACTGCGAAGCTTGTATCGCTTCCAACATTATTTGCGGTGAAGGATATAAAGCTGTGCCAATGAATAAACGACTATCAAGTTCCGTTCCGTAGACCTTCCAAGGTGATGCTTGCATTTTAACCTCCACTTATTGGTGACATAATGTCACAGTGATCGCCCAGCGCTAGTTGAGTGGTCATATAAGCGGACTTGGGCACAACCTGATCATTTATCACCACTACAAATCGACGGGTTGCTACCTCAAGTCGATGTAATAGGTCCATTACTGTTATGTCTTTTTCTACTACTAGCGCTTCACCATTAAATACAATATCAATGTGTTGTCTGCTGATGTCAGACATCGTAATAATCTCCAAAAGATATTTGCGTCATATCACCTTCAAGAATAGCCAACATATCACTCACAATAGCAGGAGAAAATAAATAGCCATGACGGTAAAAACCATTTATCCGAAACCCCCATTCTGTACGGTTGATTCTTGGCATATTATCGAGTAATGCCGGCCTACAATGGGCTGCCATTTCCAATATTCTGGCTTCAGAAAAGCCTTTATGAACACTATATAAGGCTGACATTAACTCCAAACCAGAACGAATACTCACTGGTGACATATCATCACTCTCAATTACGGTTGCCCCCAATACATATTCATTATTAGGGCGAGGCGCTAAATACAGGGGATAACGTGGATGCATTAAACGAATCGCATGTTTGAAATGAACCTCGGGCGCATGCACTCTAATTATTTCACCTCGAACACTTCGCAAATCATTAATATCTTGCCGCGCACCATTACCACGACAATCAACCACGGCATCGTAAATTTCACTACCCTGACCAAAATAACGATGACAATTTGAATCGATAGACGCTTGCGTTAAAGACTCAATATCATCGCAACGCTGCCATCGACACTGTTCAGTAGCCAACACCTGTGTCAATAATCGATATAAATGACGGTTATCTATATAGGCTTCTTGCTCAAATAACATTGCCTGATCAAATTGTTCGGCTAATTGTGGCTCATGCTCAGCTAACTGCTTCTTATCTAACACTGAATAATCATCCGTTGATAATAGATGTTCAGCGCGCCGAGTGTAACGGGCCATTTCAGCGTGATCACCAGCATGAGCGACCACTAAAGTCCCATTATTTTGATAAAACACAGGCTCTGGTAATTCGGCCAGCCATTGCGGCCAAAGCTGCAATGACTTATTACCGATAGTTTGTACCATCGCTTCGCTAGTAATCGCTTCCGTTGCCGGAGCGACCATTGCCGCTGCAATATAACCAGCGCTCCCCGTGCCCTGTTGGTCATCACTTGATAAGATATCAACATGATGACCCGCACGACACAGTCGCCAAGCTAGCAAGCGACCAATTAGGCCACTGCCAACAATAAGATAGCGTTTCACTATTAATTAAACCTGATGATAAATCTTGCTACCACCTGCTTTAAACTCTTCCGACTTTTCAGCAAACGCTGCTTTTATGTCATGTGAAATCTGCATAGAACAAAATTTAGGACCACACATAGAGCAGAAATGAGCAACTTTAGCACTCGGTTTTGGCAAGGTTTCATCATGAAATTCGCGTGCTGTATCCGGATCTAAACCCAGATTAAACTGATCTTCCCAACGGAATTCGAAACGCGCTTTAGAAATAGCATAATCACGAATTTCAGCTCCCGGATGGGCTTTTGCTAAATCAGCCGCATGTGCCGCTATTTTATAGGTGATGATACCTGTCTTAACATCATCTTTATTCGGCAAACCAAGGTGCTCTTTTGGCGTCACATAACACAACATTGCCGTTCCATACCAACCAATCATCGCCGCACCAATACCCGATGTAATATGATCATAGCCTGGTGCAATATCCGTGACTAATGGGCCTAATGTATAAAAGGGTGCCTCATGGCAATGCTTCAATTGCATATCCATGTTTTCTTTAATTTTATGCATAGGTACATGACCAGGGCCTTCGATCATCACCTGCACATCATGTTTCCATGCAATTTGCGTCAATTCACCGAGGGTAATCAATTCGGCAAATTGAGCCGCATCATTTGCATCAGCCTGTGAACCTGGACGTAAACCATCACCCAAAGAAAATGAAATATCATAGGCTTTCATGATTTCGCAGATATCTTCAAAATGCGTATACAGGAAGCTTTCTTGATGATGCGCTAAACACCATGCCGCCATAATTGAACCACCGCGAGAAACGATACCCGTTGTACGTTCTACGGTTAGTGGAATATGTGCTAAGCGGATCCCAGCGTGAATAGTGAAATAATCCACACCCTGCTCGGCTTGTTCAATCAATGTGTCGCGATAGACTTCCCACGTTAAGTCTTCAGCAATACCATTTACTTTTTCTAAGGCTTGATACAAAGGTACGGTACCAATTGGCACTGGCGAATTACGGATGATCCACTCACGCGTTTGGTGAATATGTTTACCCGTTGATAAATCCATCACAGTATCGCCGCCCCAACGGATACTCCACACCATCTTTTCGATTTCTTCTTCAATAGAAGATGTGGTGGCAGAGTTACCGATATTAGCGTTAATTTTAACGAGGAAGTTACGGCCAATAATCATCGGCTCAGCTTCAGGGTGATTAATATTGGCTGGAATAATAGCTCGGCCTTCCGCTACTTCCTTGCGAACAAATTCAGGTGTAATGTGACTATCAACACAAGATGATAATGACCCTTCATCTTGTAAAGCCGTACGCCCGATATTTTCTCTGATCGCGATATACTCCATTTCTGGCGTAATAATGCCTTGTCTAGCGTAATACATTTGGCTGACATTTTTCCCCGCTTGTGCACGACGTGGTTTACGGTTGTGTTCAAATAGTGGAATATTTAATTCTTCTGCAGCTTGTTGCTTGGTGTACTCAGAACTATATTCTGCCAATTCAATGGTGTCCGCACGGTCATCAATCCACGCTTGACGAATTGCTGGCAAGCCTTTTTCAAGATCGATTGTTGCCTTAGGATCAGTATAAATGCCCGCCGTATCATAGATGAAAATTGGCTGATTCGGCACACCGGCTAAACTTGGATCACGATTTGGCGTATCCGTTAGATTGATTTTACGAAAAGGAACTTGGATATCGTCACGACTACCTGTGACATAAGCTTTTTCAGAGCCAGGCATCGGCGCAGTACTAATTCCTGAACGATCTTTTATATCAATGACATTATTTTTTTCTGACACTGTGATTCCCCTTACTGTTACAAAAAATAACGGGGAGCGAGAGAAAAGTTGCGCGGAAGCGAACAAGGGATGAACCCAATGATTTCATATGAAGTATCATGTGGACTCACTTGTTTCCTACGGAGGTTCTAGCCTCTTCAGGTTCAACGGGTTTCATCTCAGCCACTTAAGGCACCCCGACAAGTGGACGAAATACTAAAGCATAAAAAATATTTTGTACATCACAATGCTAAAATGATTCACTATTTCTTTGACTCAAGCTGTCTTCTATTCGCTATGAAAAGCACTAATTATGAAATCAAAACCGTCAAAAATTGACCTACATGAAATTGCTTTGTTCCGCGAAGAAGTGGGTGAAATTGAGCATATCGAGCAAGACAAAATTCACCCAGTTACCAAAGAGATAAAACCGATACCTCGCTTTCAACAACAACGTACTGAGCAAAGTTTTAGTGACACCTTTTCAGAAGATTATGAGCCGCATACCATAACCGGTGAAGAGTCATTAGCTTTTCGACGTAGTGGCATTCAAGAACGATTATTTTCACGTTTGCGTAACGGTCATTTAGAGATGGAAGCGGAACTTGATCTGCATGGTATGACCATTTCAATTGCTCATCATGCATTGGCGGAGTTTCTTCATGACTGCCAACGATATAATATACGTTGTGTCCGTATCATCCATGGTAAAGGTTGGAGTTCACAACATCAAAAGCCGGTGCTAAAAAGTAAACTTAATGGCTGGTTACAACAAGCTGAGGATGTTTTAGCATTTTGCTCCGCGCCTATTGAAGATGGTGGCACAGGTGCTGTTTATGTATTACTTAGAAGAAAAAAATAGTCTATAAAACTACGCTAATGAGGAACAAACAATGAGAGATATAGAACGTATCGAACTAGAGAGACATCAAGACCAAATTAAATCTGATGTAAATGATTTAGTGGAAAAATATCGCAAAATTTTCGACTGGGATGTACCTGATAATAATGAGATGCTTGCTGATAAGTTGATTCTAACAGCAATACGGCAAGCTATCACTGACATAGAAAAAAACTAATCAAATAACAATCACCTGTTGCTCTAGCTGAAGTGTGCCGCCAAATCATCTAGCTGACCATAAATGACTAGATAATCCCCTATCTTTGGCTTCATATCCGAACGTGGTACCGGATGCCATTCATTATCACGTTCGATCCCTAATATAATTGATTTTGCTAAACCTACATTCAGTTCAGCCAAGGGTTGACCTATAAAAAGCGAATTTTCCAAAAGTTGAATACGTACCACACCATACCCTTCCGTAATGTGTAACATCTCATCAACAGCGGCATCTTCATCAAACAATTTCAGCCGTGCGAGATGTTTTCGGGCAAATACCTCCCAATAACGTGTTAATGGTGAATGTTTGGTAACGAGATAGATTAGCCAAATACTAAACATTAAAAACAAGGCATTTACACCTACTTCAAGCCCTTTGGTGTTCGCAAATGATGACGTAGCAGTCACAATCATCGTTACAATACCGGCATTACCCAGAATCATTAACCACGTAACAACCTTACGTCTTTGTGCGTGCTTCACAACACGCTCAGCTTCACGAGTCGTAAATCCAGTGCCACTAAATGCCGATAGTGCTTGAAATTTGGCTTGATCAAAACTCATCCCCGTCATCATCAAGGCAATCGCTCCTGCCCGTACAATCAGCATTGAAATGATGATGGCAATTAAGGTCGGTACTAAAAAATAGATACTGCTCATAACCAGCCTCGTCGGCGGAAAAAGGCCACCATTGAAACAGCGATCGTAATCATGCCAGCCCATACGAGTAAATAGCCATAATGCCAGCCTAGCTCCGGCATATTTAAAGCTGAGCTACGATCGAAGTTCATGCCATATACTCCAACAATAAACGTCAACGGTATAAATATTGTAGATACTACCGTTAGTACCCGCATAATTTCATTCATACGGTTACTGACGCTGGATAAATAGATATCTAACATACTGGCCGTCATGTCACGATACGTTTCCATCAAATCCATAACTTGAATAGTATGATCGTAACAATCACGCAAATAGATCCTAGTATCGTCATGCACCAATTCAAAATCTCCACGCAATAATTGGTTGATAACTTCACGTTGTGGCCATAACATTCGCCGCATCAAAATAAGTTCGCGTTTCACGATATGAATTTTTTCTAACGTGTTTCTATTAGCTGACGTTAAAATTTGCTCTTCTAACTCCTCTAACTGTTGACCGAAATTTTCCAATACCGGAAAGCCTTGATCGATAACAATATCAAGTAAGGCGTAGAGTAAAAAATCAATTTTTCTGGTGCGTAGCCTAGAATGAGTATCCTGTAGTCGTTTGACGATTGGCTCAAAAGGCGTGAAGTCTCTTTCATAGAAGCTGATCAAAAAAGTGCTACTAAGAAAAAAACTGGCTTGTTCAATTTCAACCAGATCATTCACCATAATAGGTAGGCTCATCACCATAAACAATTGGTCATCAAAAGGTTCAATTTTTGGTCGTTGACCACTGTTTAAAACGTCTTCTAGTGCTAACGAGTGTAAGTCAAATAAGTCCCCAAGCTCATGTAGTACAGCTGATGTTAGCCTGCCTTGAACATGAATCCAAGTCACCGAGTCATTTTGTAAAAATTGTAGACAATCAGCAGCTTGTATATCATCCTTAATGGTGACATCACCTGACTGATAATCAATCAAACGAATTTTCAGTGGTAAATGTTCGGCTGCTGGCAGCTCTACTAAAGTACCTGGCGCGGTGCCCGGTGGATGGTAACGTTTATTAAAAAAAGCCACAACTAAACTCCCCTAGCCTATTAAATGAAGACTAAAAACATAAATCAGTGATAGTGCAAATAATAACACTAGCAAAAGTGAAATGATTGCGGTCTAAAATTACGATATAAAACCTTTCATCTAATAATTACAGAACAAAAAAATCAATACGCTTTTGAGTAACAGTAGGTCGCTTAATGGCTGAGTAATCAAGCTTGTGTTCACTAAACTGATGACGTCAGAAATGTCCATGCTAAAATTCGCGTGATCTTATTGCCCTGTTTCATTTCTATTTGTTTAATATCCACGGCTTCTAACTTGCCTAATAATTTAATTGCAGGTTTCACATTATCACTTTTAGAAATTAAACAGGTAAACCAGCGGCATTGGTTAGCAAAATGTTTACTCTCTTTGATCATCGTTCGTAAAAATTGTCTTTCACCACCATTACACCATAGTTCGGCTTGTTGACCGCCGAAATTAGCGACTGATGTAGTTTTTCTGGCTATATTGATACTGCTTTCATTACGATTTATCGCTAGATTATCCCGTTTCTTTTGACTAGTTTTTAAAGCTTCTTCTAATGATGCATGGAAAGGCGGGTTGCATACGCTGACATCGAAATAATCACCCGCTTGAATGATACCTTCAAAAATATGATTTTTTTGGTGTTGAAGTCGTAGTTGTAAACGATTCTTCAAAGCAGCGTTTTTATCAATAATATTGGCCACATTATCAAGCGATAATGGGTCGATATCACTGGCCGTACAATGCCAACCATATACCTGACAGGCTAATAAAGAATAAATACCATTAGCACCGGTACCAATATCAAGTAGCTTAATGGACGGATGGTTAAACGCGGTGTTTTGGCCAACATGACTTGCTTCAAGTAGCTCGGCAATATAATGAATATAGTCTACGCGTCCCGGTATGGGGGGGCATAAAAATCCTTCCGGAATATCCCACTCGACAATACCATAATGATGTTTTAACAAGGCACAGTTAAGTGCTTTCACCGCTAAAGGGTCGGAAAAATCAATCGATTCATTGTTATATTTGTTGGTTTTGACATGAGTGCTAAGTGCTTGATGAGATTTAATCAGTACTGGAAAATCATAGCCATGGTTGTGTAGATTCTTGGGATGTAACGCTTTACCAATCGGTTTTACATAGCTATTTTTGTTTGAAGACAATTTATTCACATCATGTTTATAAGTAGAGGTTGAGCAATGGTTGTTTTTGTTCTTCCATTATTCGCGTGATTATATCCTGATGATCGTCTGAATGTAGTTAATCTAAACATAAAGTAATTGTAAACAAACAAGTGGTTTATTAAATTCACTCCCTCGTCATAAAATAATACGTAACTTCAATACAATTAGATAAAAACTACTTATAAAACCTAGGTTTTCCCAATAACATTTATCATTATGATTTTATTACAGAATAGTAACGATATGTATTTCGCCCTTCTTGTTTCGCAACATAGAGTGCTTCATCGGCCATTCGTGTCAGCTCCTCTATTTCCGAGCTATCTTTAGGAAAATAACTAATACCGATACTTGCTCCGACTTGTAGCGTGTGTGGTCCCATCGTAACCGGTTTTGATAAGGCTTCAATAATTCTTTCCGCTAACGTTGATACTTCATTCGGATCCTTGATTCCTAATGCTAATATAGCAAACTCATCTCCACCGATACGAGCAACGAGATCTATCTCGCGACATGAGGCTAATAATTCTTTTGCTACATGCTGAAGTAAAGCATCACCAACAGGATGCCCATAAGTGTCATTAACAGGTTTGAATTTATCTAAGTCGATAAATAATAAGGCAAACTGAGTATTCAAACGTAAAGCTTGTTTGGCTTCTTTATCTAAAATAGCGTTATATTGATGTCGATTTGCAAGCTTGGTCAAAGGATCCGTCATCGCAAGTAAATGAATTTTTTCTTGTTGGGATTTACGTTCCGTAATATCACGAATGACGCCCATAGTTTTCATTTTTTTATCAATTTCGATTGGGTTAAGCATTATTTCAACTGGAAAATGTTCCCCGTTCTTTCTTACTGCCGTTGCCTCTAATGGCATAGTTTGATCGCGCTTAGACTGGCCAGTTTGAGAAGCAAGTAAATAACCATCATGCTCACTACTTTGAGGTTCAGGCATCAACATGGATACATTTTTATTAATAACTTCAAAAGATTTGTAGCCAAAAATTTGTTCGGCGCCAATATTAAAAGTTTCTATAAGACCATTGGCATCAATAGTAATAATCCCATCTTGAACCGCATTCAAAATGGCGTTAACCAACTTCTTGTCATCCTGAAGTTGATTCATCAATTTTTCAGTGCTTACACGCGCTTCAGCCATACTTTCAGCTAACGCGAGTGATCGTCTACTTTGTTCATCAGCTAAGCCACGTAGCTTCGATATCTCATCAAGTTTGAACGCCATGAGCTTGTTATTTAATATTAATTCTTGTTGAGAATCATGATGGGCCACCATGTTTTTCTTAAAGATGCCGACACTATGCGCCATTTGACCAATTTCATTATGTTGTTGAGAGTCAGGTATTTCAGTATCTAGTTGATCATCAGCAAGTTTGACCATAGAGCTAATTAATTGCATTACGGGCCTGATAACGGTAATACGAAGCATCCATAAGATAAGAACCATCGCAATAACAACCGTAGCAACACTTACCCATTTACCTATTTTAATCGCCTCAATGACAAATTTTAGGGTATCGCTTACTTGCTGTGAACGAATATTCAATTGTCTATAGATTTCACTATCAAGTATTTTTAATCCACGTATAGCAAGCATGTCATCTACTTCAACCTTTCCATCAATCTCATTGACAGTCATATTCTGCTGCGCTAGAAGGCTAATATCTTTTGTCTTTGATTGATATTGAGCAAGTACATTTTCAATATCTTCGAGTGCCATCTTTTCAGCACTCGTTGTGCCTGATTGTTGATATTGGGCAATGACATCTAATGCCGCTTGTATATCTTTTTCAATATTAGTGAGCATCGTTTGGTTGTAAATACTATTGGGGGTATTTTCGTAACGAAGTAGATAATTTTTATATAAGTGGATCATGCCACCGTAGCCTAAGGTCGCTCTTAAATCAGCAGCCAATCGACTCTTGCTTAACTTCGATGCAGATTCAGGCCTATCTGAAGGTATAACTTCAGCGCGAAGTGTTCTCAATGCACGTAATGCAGGAGCATCATCTACTTTTACGGCTTGATCCATTTCAGTCGTAGAACGACCTTGAGAAAGCATAATTTCAACTTTTTCCGCCGCCGCGACATAATTATTTAATACTATTAATAAATCATCTAGAGCAGCACGTTCTGCTTCGTCAAGATCTAGGGATCGATACTGCTTGATAATGCCTTCAGCACTACCAACATGAAATGTTACGCGTTGTTTATAAATTGCTTGATGGCGTAACACATAATTTTTAAAGGAATGGATCATGCCATCAAAACCGATCTCTGATCGCAAAGCGGTTTCTAATCGGGCTTTCTCGGAACGATCTGTTTGATAAACTTGCCAAGTACCCTCAATAAAATTGATATTGTGTTGAACGACTGTAGCACTCACTAAGATAATTAATGTTGTAACGGCCAAAAATATACCAATGATCCAACTTACTGTCGTGAGCTTAATATTATCGAACATTTATTTACCAAGTTGTTTGTTATATTTTTAAGGAATATACCATAGCTCAAATTACAGCTATTGCTTTCTTAAGAAAGAAGACAAAGTTTCCACTTTGATTTCAAGCCCTATTTTCTTTGCCGATAATCCCATTCTTACCAATTAAAAAGGGAGCAAATGCTCCCTTTTATTTTACTGATACTTTGCTCTTAGTCTTAGCCTACCCATTTTCTAGCATTATGGAATAGTCTTAACCATGGACCATCTTTACCCCAATCATCAGGATGCCATGAATGTTGAACGGTTCTGGTCACTCGTTCTGGATGTGGCATCATGATAGTCACTCGTCCATCTGTCGTTGTTAACGCCGTAATGCCTTCTGAAGAGCCATTCGGGTTTTGAGGGTAATGTTCTGTCACATCACCATTATTATCTACAAAACGCATCGCGACTAAGGCATCAGCTTGTGAACCAGTGTTACTAAAATCGGCACGGCCTTCACCATGCGCGACAGCTATCGGCATAACTGAACCCACCATACCTTGCAATAAAATAGACGCCGACTCGACAATTTCAACTAACGAAAAACGGGCTTCAAATTGTTCTGACACATTGCGTTCAAAACGCGGCCAATGTTCACTACCAGGAATTAACTCTTTAAGTTGAGACAACATTTGACAGCCGTTACACACCCCTAAGGCAAAGGTATCTTTACGATTAAAAAAATCACTAAATTGCTGTCTTGCTTTGTCATTATGTAAAATCGTACTAGCCCAGCCACGACCGGCACCCAATACATCACCATAAGAAAAACCACCACAAGCAACTAAACCTTTAAATTCAGCCAAATCAATACGGCCTTCAAGAATATCACTCATGTGAACGTCTACAGCCGTGAAGCCTGCATGGTCAAAAGCAGCTGCCATTTCAATCTGACCATTAACGCCTTGTTCACGCAAAATAGCCATTTTGGGACGCACGCCGCTGATAATAAATGGCGCTGCAACGTGATCAGCTGGATCAAATGTTAACGTGGCGTGTAAACCTGGATCGCTAGAATCTAATAAACCATTAAACTCTTGTTTTGCACAATCAGGATTATCTCGTAATGCTTGCATTTGGTAACTAGTTTCAGCCCAGAAACGATGTAAAGTAACACGTGATTCATTAATCACCTGCTCTCCATTTACCGTTACAATAATTTTCTGATCATCACGTAATGTTCCAATGACATGACAATGATTTAATAAATCATCTTCCCTCAGCACAGATAAGGCTTCTTCAACATCGCAATGTCGAACTTGAATTACTGCACCGAGTTCTTCATTAAACAGTACAGGCAAGGCATCACCCAAGGCGGTTAAGTTGACATCAATACCGCAATGTCCGGCAAATGCCATTTCGCATAAAGTACCAATCAAACCACCATCACTACGATCGTGATATGCCAATAATAAATCATCTTGTTTCAATTGCTGAATAGCATAGAAAAAGTGTTTTAAAGCAGCGGGATCATCTAAGTCTGGGCCGTGATGGCCTACTTGATTATAAACCTGAGCTAAAGCGGAAGCAGCAAGACGGTTTCGACCTTTACCTAAGTCGATATAAATAAGATCGGTATCACCATGATCACTACGCAATTGTGGTGTGCTGGTTTTCGCAGCATCGGTCACGGGGGCAAAAGCAGTTACTATCAATGATAAGGGGGATGTCACTGATTTAGTTTGGCCATCATCTTGCCAAACCGTTTTCATCGATAAAGAATCTTTACCCACTGGAATAGCAATACCCAATTCTGGACATAACTCCATTCCTACAGCTTCAACGGTGTCATACAACAAAGCATCTTCACCGGCATGCCCACAGGCTGCCATCCAGTTTGCTGACAACTTAATATCACTCATTTTGGCGATACTAGCCGCTGCAATATTGGTAATCGCTTCACCTACGGCCATTCGACCCGACGCAGGCGCATCAATTAGAGCTAATGGTGCTCGTTCGCCCATTGCCATAGCCTCACCTTGAAAGCCCTGATGATCAGCTAAGGTCACCGCACAATCAGCTACAGGTACTTGCCATGGGCCGACCATTTGATCACGAGCCACTAAGCCTGTCACACTTCGATCACCAATTGTAATCAAGAAATTTTTACTGGCTACTGCCGGCAATTTTAAAACACGCTCTAACGCGGCATCAACGTTAATACCTTTTAGATCTAGTTCAGGTTTTTCAAAAGTATAGTGTTTAACATCACGTAGCATTTTAGGCGGCTTACCTAATAACAATGATAACGGCATATCAACGGGATTCTGATCAAACTCGGCATCGCCTACTAACAAATGTTGTTCTGACGTCGCTTCACCTACAATGGCCCAAGGACAACGTTCACGTTCACAAATAGCTTGAAATAGTTCAACGTCTTCAGGGTTAATTCCTAATACATAACGTTCTTGTGATTCATTACACCAAATTTCCATCGGTGACATGCTTGATTCGTCATTAGGCACCACGCGTAATTCAAATCGTCCACCACGACCACTATCATTCACTAACTCTGGGAATGCATTTGATAAACCACCTGCACCCACATCGTGTATCGCTACAATCGGGTTGTTATCATCTAAAGCAACACAACGATCAATAACTTCCTGACAACGACGTTCCATTTCAGGATTGCCACGTTGCACGGAGGCAAAGTCCAAACCTTCTTCACTGGTTCCAGATGTGACGGATGAAGCGGCACTACCACCTAAACCTATCAACATCGCTGGACCACCTAAAACGATAAGTTGCACACCCGGTTCAAAAATATTCTTTTTAACATGCTGGGGACGAATGGTGCCCATACCGCCCGCTACCATAATAGGTTTGTGATAACCGCGTACTTCAAAACCATCAGCTGAAGGAACTAAAGCTTCATAGGTGCGGAAATAACCACATAAGTTGGGGCGACCAAATTCATTATTAAATGCTGCGCCACCTAATGGGCCATCAAGCATAATTTCTTGGGCTGAAGCCATGCGACTTGGTTTACCATAAGGTGTTTCCCAAGGTTGTTCAAAACCTGGAATATTAAGATTAGATACTGAGAAGCCTGTTAAGCCGGCCTTAGGTTTAGAGCCTCGACCAGTTGCACCTTCATCGCGGATCTCACCACCTGCTCCTGTCGCCGCACCAGGGAAAGGTGAAATAGCAGTAGGATGATTATGTGTTTCGACCTTCATCAAGATATGTTGAACTTCACCTTGGTAGCTATATTCATTGTTTGCCATATCAACATGGAAACGATGACTTTTGGGTCCTTCAATCACTGATGAATTATCACTGTATGCCGTGACCACCCCTTCTGGATGTAATTTATGGGTATTACGAATCATGTTAAATAGAGTGTGTGGTTGCGTTTTACCATCGACAATCCAATCCGCACTGAATATTTTATGACGACAATGTTCTGAATTCGCTTGGGCAAACATCATTAACTCGATGTCATTTGGATTGCGTCTCAGTCCTGTAAAGTTATCAACTAGGTAATCAATTTCGTCTTCAGCTAAGGCTAAGCCCATCGTTTTATTTGCATCGACCAATGCTGCACGGCCACCATTTAAAATATCAACCGCGACTAATGGACGTGATTGACCGTGAATAAATAGACGTTCAGCTTCATCTTCTGAATCAAATACCGATTCAATCATCCGATCATGTAATAACTTAATGAGCGTAGTGCGTTGTGCTGCGCTCAATACGCCTGCGACTTGTACAAAGTACGCCGTACCGCGTTCGATGCGCAAGACTGATGTTAATCCGCTGTTATGCGCAATATCAGTCGCTTTACTGGACCAAGGTGAAATCGTACCTGGACGAGGAGTAACTAGAAAAAAGTTCTCATCTGTCGCAGCATCACTGCTTCGCAAATCTGCTTCGAGTAAAGTACCGACAACTAATTGTTCCGCCTTAGATAATTCGCCATCACCATCAACTTCAATAAAGTAACGATACTCAGTTCTTAGTGTTAAAACGTTATCAAGCTGAGCTTGAATTGTTGTTAACAATTTTTCAAGACGGAAAGCAGATAGTGCCGAACGGCCAATCAATTGCAACATGCGGATCTCAATTCACAATAAATAAAGGAATAATGATACTTTATGTCGCACTATCAACCCAAATAATTTACGATTTTTTAGATGACACAAACAATAGAAACCGCTTCCCGCCCAAGTTTATTACGACATTTCGCCGTCGTAGTGTATGACTTATTCTTGCTAGCAGCCATTTTATTGTTTGCTGCAGCGATTGCTGTCGGGGTTAATGCCATTGTCACGGGGGGGCAAGCTATCGCAGCAGGTAATCCTTTTTTCTTTCTTTATCTGCTAGTAGTTAGCTTCTTGTTTTATGGCTGGTTTTGGACTCATGGTGGGCAAACATTAGGTATGCGCACATGGAAAGTATTTCTTCTCAGTGAGGATCAACACAAGATTAGCTGGCGACAAGCTTTTCTGCGGTTTATTGTCGCCATGCCATCTTGGTTCGCGCTTGGTCTTGGCTTTTGGTGGTATTGGCTAGGTAAAGGCTCAAAAAGTTGGCCCGACTTAGCCTCAAATACATACTTGCAGTACAATAAAAACAGCGTAGCCAAACCACTTTCACGCTTGTCATAGGGCTCATTTGCTGCTTATACTCTCCAGCAAGAAGATTTTATAGCTACCACACCAATTAAGGATAACGGGTGAAGACTGTCTTAAAATATAGTGCGCTAATATATTGCCTATTATTTTTCTCTAATGGCTACGCGCAAGTAATATTAATTGTTCAACCACAAAATATCGCTACCGAACTATCTCGTAATAGTCTTCGCGCGATATTTGCTATGCGTCAAACAGAATGGCCGAATGGTTCCGCTGTTCAAGTCTTTGTACTTGAAGATAAAAACAATACTCACATTGCTTTTTGCAAAGATATATTAGGTATGTTTCCTTACCAACTTAGACGCGTTTGGGATCGTCAAGTCTTCTCAGGTACTGGGACTGCGCCGACTATTGTAAAAACGCAACAAGAAATGCTTATCCGCGTAGCTGAAACTGAAGGTGCAATTGGTTATATGATGACCAACGATAAGGATAATTCTTCAGTGAAAATCATCGGAGAGTTACCATGAGAAAGAACATCACCTGCATACCGTTCGCTATCAATTCATTTGCTCACGCTGACCCGCTATCTAACAACAGCTTATCGCTGATAAAGATAAATAACACTACCTACAAAAATTTATCTTTAGATAAGATAATCCATCCGATGGTGACAACAGTACTTGCAATGGTTCTAACATTATCATTCCTTAATGCTTTTAAACCGTTTACAAGGGCCGCTTTAGGCTCATACAATTATCTCAGCACGAAAAACAGGAAATGCTATGTTCTATCTTATTTGTTTAGTCGTGTGTTATGAAAATTAATATGAAATATTTAAGCTTACTATTAATACTCATTACCGCTAATGCCTCTGCAGAGCAGAGTAATGACTGGATAAAACAAATACAGATCCATGGGTTTGCAACGCAAGGCTTGGTATTCACCACTGATAATAACTTTTATGGAGATAGCGATCATGGAAGTGCGGACTTTACGGAATTAGGTATCAATGCCAACATGCAAATTTCGCCTAAAATGAGACTTGCAGGACAATTATTATCGAGACATGCTGGTAACATGGACGATGGTTCATTACGCCTTGATTATGCAATATTAGATATCAATCTTATCGCATCTGCTCAAGGAAATTTAGGTTTATATTTAGGGCGAATTAAAAATCCGCTTGGTTTATATAATGAAACGCGAGATATAGGACATACCCGTGCCTCAGTCTTTACACAGCAAGCTATCTATTTCGATAAAGTGCGTGATTTAACAATGTCAGCAGATGGTATTAACCTTTATGGTGAATATTTTTTAGCTAATGGCACTTTACTGCTGCAAGCAGGGCTAGGCTACCCAATACCAGATGACAACGTGGAACAAACTTATCTTGGGCAAAATTGGGCAGGAGAACTTGAGGCCAATCAACCCGCCTTAATCGGTCGTATTATGTATGAGCATGATGGCGGACGTTGGATAGTTGCATTAAGTGGTGCTTCACTAGAACTTGATTTTAAAGCGGGTCTAGCTGATTCAATTAACTCCGGTAAGTTAGAAATCGATTACAGCATTTTATCGACACAATTTAATGGCGAAAAATGGCAGTTCACTGCCGAAGGCGCTATTCAAAAATCAAATTTTATCGGCCTCGGTGGGGCATATGAAGATGTTAAACCATTAGGATTTACTTTAGAGGCCAAGTATAGGTTCACCTCAAAATGGCAAGCATTTATTCGCAGCGAAACATTTTATTTGGATAAAGAAGATAAATATGGTCATTTAGCTAATAAGAAACTACAGCTACTCAGCGATACATTATATGGCGGCCAGCTTCCTATCCAGCCTTCTTACAACCGTTATTCACAAGCTTGGGTTGTTGGCGGTCGTTGGGATATCAACAATAACCTAATGGCGGCAGCCGACTATCACGTCATTAAAGGTGGCGCCATTTTATCTGGAGCAGACAACGACATGTACACCACAACAAAATATTGGGACATGTTTGCAGTTTCGCTTTCATACCGCTTTTAAAATAATATGAATAAAAATAAAACACCCAGATTTTTTAGTCTTAAATGGAAAGCAGGACTGCTTTTTGGAACAGTATTACTTGTTTTTAATGCACTAGTGCCCGCCATGGTCTACTGGAATTTACAACAAAAATTCGAGCTATCACGCACACAAGTTCAAAAACAATTTAAACAAGAGTTAATAGGTCAATTACAAAATACCAGTGACAGAGTACAACGTCTTGCAGAGATGAGCTTTATTGCTGAAAACACTGACAGCGAATCAATAACTAAAGCATTAGATAAAAACCAAAGTAAGCTCGAACTGGATTGGCATACAAAACAAGCACAATTATTTGATCAGAATGCAAAAAAAATCGGCGGCTGGGGCGACGATGTTCCACAGGCAATTGCCGAGCTAATATCTAAGGTCTTAGCCTCAGAATCAGCCGAAAAAATAATCGACTGTCAGCAAAGTTGCAAACAATACGACATCATCCCCGTTTTAACGGATAAGGAGTCAACCTTAGTACTCGTTTTTTCTTATGATATGAGTAATGCCTTATTTGATTTCACAAATAGGACAGCCGCTGACGTTGCTATCATCACAAAACCCAAAAAGAAAACATCAGCAACAGATCATACTCTGGCTTCATGGGATATGCAGATTAGCATCCTCACATCATTCCAAAAAAACATCAATTATCTGCGTTTTTTAGCCAACAAATATCCACTCAATACTCTTATTGAAAAAGGCCAGCTTGTCCGTGACAAATCACTTCCCGTTGAACTTAACCTGATACAACCCGAAGGATATAATGATCTCCTGTTTATCATCATCGATGATATATCAGTACAACAAAAAGAAATTCGAGCAATTGTAGTTCGCAGTATTATTCTTGCACTATTAGGTATCTTGATACTTGGTAGCAGTTTATTCTTTTTGATTTCCCGACCCTTAAATCGTTTATCCATCGTATCGGAAGCACTTCCCTTACTAGCAAAACAGCGCTATGAAAGTGTCCGAGAGCTAATCTATCATACTGAAAATAAAGATTATATCGACGAATTAGACCAACTAGAGCTATCGACTGAAGAGCTCACATCTCAATTAGAACACCTGCATCTTTCGGTAAAAGAGCGCAGCGAATCACTGCATACTCGTGGCCTTGAGCTACAACAGGAACGTGATTTCATTAAAAGTCTAATTGATACGGCACAATTAATTATTATAACCACCGACCGTAGCAATAAAATCACCTCGTTCAACGATTATGCCGAACAGGTAACAGGTTATTTAGAAATAGATATTATTAACAGTTCTTTCGAACGCTTTTTTCCTAAACTACAGTGGCCAGAGGTTGAGTCGACGTTAATTGAGCTTAATGATAGTCTTGAGTCTGTTAGTCAGCAAGAATCAGAATTCATCCATCAAGATGGTAGTATTCACATCATTTCATGGTTACATTCGCGTTTAGCTCACCCTACAACTTCATCAGTAATCTTATCGGTAGGACTTGATATTACTGATAAAAAACATAGTGAACAACAAATTATCTGGTTAGCTGAACACGATATGCTCACTGAACTCTATAACCGTCGAAAATTTCACGATATATTTGAAGAAATATTAGAAGATGCACAGCAGTCTGATAAAAAGGGCATGCTATTGTTTCTTGATCTTGACCAGTTTAAGGATATCAATGACAGTTGTGGCCACAAAATAGGTGATCAAGTTCTCAAAGCAGTTGCACATTTATTACCAACGATTAGCCGTGAGAAGGATATTATCGCTAGAATAGGTGGCGATGAGTTTGCCATTATTTTGCCTGATATCGGTAATACGGCTGCTATATCAATGGCTGAAAAGATAGCCGCTGAATTAGCTAATATTGATATCACATTCAATAATATTCGTTTCAAACTCACTTGTAGCATCGGCTTACTGGAATTTCCGCTTGCAGATTTACCGATTGACGAACTAATAAGTAATACCGATCTTGCGATGTACCAAGCAAAAGCAATAGGTAAAAACACATGGCACCAATTTAATATTGATGACCAAACCCGCAGTCAACTTGAAACACGAGTTATGTGGAAACAAAAGATTGAGGATGCCTTAGAAAATAATCGTTTCATTTTTTATTATCAACCGATTATGAACATTCGCAAACGTACCGTGAGTCATTATGAAATGCTGATACGTATGCAAGATGCTAATGGCATAATTCACCCGCCGTTTACATTTATTCAGGTTGCAGAAGACACGGGACTGATAAACAGTATTGATCATCTCGTTTTACAGCATGGCATCTATAAACAAGCTGAGCTTGATGCGAGCGGCTTAAATACTTCATTATCGATCAACCTTTCTGGGCATGCGATTGATGACAAGCTCTTATTTCCATTATTTAAGCGTTTATTAGATGAAAGCAATGTTAACCCAGAGCATTTGATTTTTGAGCTGACGGAGACTGCGGCAGTAGCCGATATTATTCAAGCTAAACAACTGATGACTCAATTAAGCGAACTTGGCTGTCGTTTCTCGCTAGATGATTTTGGTACTGGCTTTGCTTCATTCCGCTATATGCGTGAATTACCTGTCGATATCGTTAAAATAGACGGCTCTTTTATTACTAACTTAGCTGAAAACCTCGATGATCAACTGTTTGTAAAAGCACTAGTAGATGTCGCTAGAGGTATGGGTAAAAAGACCGTAGCCGAGTTTGTTGAAAATGCAGAAACATTAGCGCTATTACATGCCTTTGGCGTTGATTATGCTCAAGGTTATTACATCGGTAAGCCGCAACCCTACTTTCTCGATAAGCCACCCATCTTAAAATGAGTATAAGCCGTACACGTTTTTCAGTTCAGTGCATCGGCTTTTCTTTACACACTAACCTTTAAATTCGCTTTAAGCCGATTAGTTTATTGTTATTATCAAACTCAATACTAAATTGGCCTGAAATACCCTTTTGGTCAATAAAGGGTCTTATATGCTGTGCTGGGAATTGTAATTTTTGTCCATCAGTGGTCGTAACAATAACGAAACGTACCGTCCCTTGGTAATAACGTAAAGCTTCTTCTCGCCCGATGTGAAGGTAAAAACGTAACGCTTTAGCCATCTTGTATCATACTTTTAAATTCTGCTCTCAACAGAGCAATGACAGCATCAGACTCAGCTGGAGTATAGGCTATTGCCTGCCCTTTCCCCCATACCGGTGCAGGCCATGCTTCATCTTGTATAAAACGAGCCACATGATGAATATGGAGTTGTGACACTACATTACCCAAAGCAGCAACGTTCATTTTGTCTGCCTGAATCACCTTTTTTAAGATGCTAGCAACAAAGTTTGATTCAACCATAAGTTGCTGTTGTCCCGCATCATCTAGTTGAAAGCTCTCCGTTAAACCCGTTATTTTAGGTACTAAGATCACCCATGGATAACGAGCATCATTCATCAAAAGCACTTTACATAATGAAAATTCGGCAATATAAAGTGTATCTTGTTGTAATCTAGGATCAAGTGTAAATAGTGCCATAACGTCTAAAACTCCACTAAATATTTGGTCACAATCTCATAAACATCAGACGATAAGTCAGGTTGGCTAGCAATATCCATTAAGACTTGTTTCATCATCGTTTGTCGCACTGCATCATATTGACGCCATGAGTTAAAAGCGCCCAACATTCTTGACGCCACTTGTGGATTTAGCTTATTTAACACTAAAATCTGCTCAGCTAAAAACTGATAACCAGAGCCATCTTTGGCATGAAAGTTAATCGGGTTATTTCGGCAAAACTGGCCAATTAACGCGCGTACATTATTCGGATTTTTAATACTAAATGCAGGATGTTTCATTAAACCTTTAACGCGTAGTAAAGTACCAGGTAGGTTGGATTGTGCTTGCACCGTTAACCATTTATCCACGACCAAACGGTCATGTTGCCATTGTTCATAAAAGGCACGTAATGCATGTTCACTTTCTGGGCCAGCTTGATCAGATAATAAGGCTAAACCCGTTAATGTATCCGTCATATTGTCAGACTGTTTCATCTGCTTGAGACAGCGTTGGGTCTGCATTGGATCTTCTGTAGTCATGAGATAACTTAAACACACGTTTTTAAGACTACGTTTAGCCATATCTACAGCATTAAACTGATATTTTCCCGTTGCACTATAACGTTGATAAAGTTCACTAAACTGTTGTTTTAGACCCGTTGCAATACTCTTTTTCAAAAACTCGCGGGCAGCATGAATGGCATCCACATCGGCTATCGCCATTTGCGCTGCAAGATAATTTTCACTCGGAATCACTAACATCTTGGCAATCAATGCTGGATCGGTGTTCTCATCCGTTAACACATCGTTAAATTGTTCAATGATCCCTACTGGCAAAGCCAAACGACGTTGTTGCTGAAAGTCCTCAATCAAACTTAATAACACGTTAATTAACCAGGTTTGACCTGCATCCCAGCGATTAAAGCTATCACTGTCATTAGCCATTAAAAATGCTAGATCATCATCACTACGATCCATGGTTATTTTTACTGGGGCAGAAAAACCACGCAGCAATGAAGGGATTGGTTCTGCATGCACATTAACAAAAACAAACGTATGTTGCTGCTCCGTTATGTTTAATACTCTCGTATTTTGTTCACTGGCATTATTTTCACCCTCAAGCTGCAAAGCTATCGCCTCTCCATTTTTATTCAATAAACCGACTGCTAATGGAATATATAAAGGCTGTTTATTTGCCTGACCAGGGGTTGCTGGGCAGTGTTGAGTCACCATTAAAGTATAGGTTTTCTGTAGCTCATTATATTGTGTTTCAATTGTCAGCACTGGCGTACCAGCTTGTGAATACCAGCGTTTAAATTGACTTAAATCAATATTATTAGCATCTTCAATCGCTTTAACAAAATCATCGGTAGTAACGGCTTGACCATCATGACGTTCAAAATACAAGTCAGTACCTTTTCTAAAACCTTCAGTACCGACAATAGTTCTAATCATGCCAACAACTTGAGCCCCTTTTTCATAAATAGTGACGGTGTAAAAATTGCTAATTTCGATAAATGAAGCCGGACGAACGGGATGTGCCATTGGGCCAGCATCTTCAGCAAACTGCATGGTACGTAATTGATTGACATCATCAATTCGTTGTACTGCTGCTGAGTTCATATCACCACTAAATTGCTGATCGCGTAAAACGGTAAAACCTTCTTTCAAACTCAATTGAAACCAATCACGGCATGTAACACGATTACCAGACCAATTATGGAAATATTCATGGCCTACAATACCTTGAATTCGGTGATAATCTCCATCAGTCGCCGTTTCTGGGCTAGCTAAAACACAGGATGAGTTGAAGATATTCAAGCCCTTATTTTCCATCGCGCCCATGTTGAAATCGTTGACGGCAACAATCATAAACACATCTAAATCATATTCACGGCCATAGGTTTCTTCATCCCATAACATCGCTTGTTTTAACGACATTAAGGCGTGATCACATTTGTGACTATTTTCATGATCAACATAAATCTGTAGGCTGACATCACGTCCCAACATTGTCTTAAAACTATCTTGTTGACGATATAAATCACCGGCCACTAAAGCAAACAAGTAACTGGGCTTAGGGTGTGGATCGTGCCAGCGAGTCCAATGGCGACCGTCTTCAAACTGCCCTTGCTCTTCCATATTGCCGTTAGACAACATGATGGGCCACTGTTGCTTATCACCAACTATAGAAACGGTAAATATGGCCATCACGTCAGGGCGATCCATATAGTAGGTGATACGACGAAAACCTTCCGCTTCACATTGAGTACATAACAACGCGCCTGAATGATAAAGACCTTCTAATGCTGTATTTTGATCCGGCTGAATCAACGTTTCAATTTCTAGCTCAAACTTATCTGGCAAGGACGATAATAGTAAGGACTTGTCAGTCCGTTGATATTCGTTGTCTTGTAATGGTCGGCTATCTAACTTAATCGACACGAGTTCAAGATGTTCACCATCTAGTACACAATCAGTATTATTTTCTTCAGATAGTGGATTTTTACGCATCACTAACACACTTCGAACGCGTGTCGTCGACGCATCGATATCAAAGGTTAAATGTACCGTATCAATCAAATAATTCGGTACTTTATAATCCGCTAAAAAAGTTTCTTTAGGTGTAGCTTGTAGTGATGACATAACAGCAACTCTGTGAGGTTAAAAATCGTCCAGTGTTTTAATTGACCAGACTTCATAAGCGGGCGTTTCATATGGATGGCTGTGGATCAATGCCTGCAATACCGCTTTAATCTTATCTGCAGCACAAACCATTTCTACTCGGTATTCAACGACCGTTTCGATCTTGTCTTGCTCACCAATGAAAGGCTGACTACCTGACAATGGCCTAAATTGACCCGTACCTAGGCTTTCCCATGAACAAGAGTCATAACTGTCATAACGCCCTGCATCTTGTGCAAAAACAGCCTGTTTTACCATTTCTTTATGGCTTTCGGGTACAAAAAACACCAGCTTATACATTTATTTAAGCAACCATTTTTGACCGATACCATTGCCAGATTCGCTATAAATAGCCTTACCATCAGGTGAAAAAGCGACAGCTTGTATTACGACACCTGGACGTAATGCCTGTTTTCTGGCGACTTGCCAACAATCTATCTTGTCGCCTGTTGCTACCGCCCACAAACACATTTTTTGTGATGGATGTCCCGTTACTAAATAAGCATTGTCCGGCGAAAAATCAATAGCCGAAATAGTGGTTTTAAATGAGGGGAAATTTGGCAAAGGCATATCTTTAGGCCACGCTGAGGTGCGTAAGGTATATTGCTCATCACCTGTGACCATATTCCAAAAATGGGTTTGGCCATTAGCAGCACCCGTTAATACAAAACCACCTTTGGGATAAAATGCCACAATATTGACCAAGTTTTCATGTTTCCAACTGCGTAATTGTTCGCCCGTTTCAAGCTTCCATAACCGCGCTGTATGGTCATCCCCTCCTGTTAAGGCATATTTGCCACTAGGTGAAATAGCCACGGCATTTATAAGTTGGTTTATTGGGGAATTAACCGCTTTGCCATCGTGCTCTAAAATTTGTAATACACGGTTTTGAATAACATCAAAATAAACGGCTGTACGATCATATAATGCTAACAGTAAATAATCACCGTGTTGTGATAAAGCGAGTGCTTTGATCTTGACGGGAAAGCTCAAACGCAGCATAGGCTTACCCGTAGCGACTTCCCATAACACAATAACATCTTGTTCGGACGTTGCAGCGACTTTGCCATCAGCAGAAAAGCCTACGGCAGTTGTCGTGCCAACTTCGTCATTATTTTGCCAACTGTAAACTACTTTATTGGCTTCAATATCCCATAACCTTGCCGGTGCATCGGTATCACCGACTAAGACATATTGACCATCAGGTGAAAATACCGCGGCATAACTACTTAAATCACTATGAGCCCACTGTTCATCTGAAGCACGTTCACTACTACAGCCGACTAATAATATCGCCATTAAAAGTAGTTTTATAAATCGTGAAAATGGCAAATCTAATATCATGGGCATCATTTCCTATTTACGACTTAGGTAATGTTACACCTTGTTGCCCCTGATATTTTCCTGCACGGTCAGCATAAGAGGTTTCACACTCTTCATCAGACTCAAAAAACAACATCTGTGCGACCCCTTCGTTGGCATATATTTTTGCCGGTAAGGTTGTTGTGTTAGAAAATTCTAAGGTCACATGCCCTTCCCACTCAGGTTCGAGTGGGGTGACATTAACAATAATCCCGCAGCGTGCATAAGTCGACTTACCTAAACAGATAGTCAATACATTACGTGGGATTTTAAACGTTTCAATCGTCCGTGCTAAAGCAAATGAATTGGGTGGAATGATACAAACATCTGAATTCACATCGACAAAACTAGCTTCATCAAAGTTTTTTGGATCAACAATAGCTGAATTGATATTGGTAAAGATTTTAAACTCTGTCGAACAGCGTACATCGTAACCATAACTTGATGTGCCATAAGAAATCATTTTTCCATTTTCACCTTCTCGTACTTGACCCGCTTCAAAAGGGCTGATCATGCCATGCTCTTGCGCCATCCGGCGTATCCATTTGTCTGACTTTATGCTCATAGTTGAATCGCTTTAAATAGTAATAACCTTAATGATATCGTGATTAATCGTTTTTAATCACTATATTTGGAAATGCCGACGTATAATCTTTGCCTTGCTTGGCTAAACGCGCTGCCAAACGACGGGCAATTGTACGATATGCCATACCAATTGAACCATCAGGGTCATTCACCACTGTAGGATGACCACCATCAGCATCTTCACGAATTTTAATATCTAATGGCAATTCACCCAGTAAATCAACACCATATTGCTTAGCCATTTTTTCGCCGCCGCCTGCACCAAAGATATGTTCTTCGTGACCACAGCTGCTGCAGATATGCGTGCTCATATTTTCAATCACGCCCATGACAGACACGTTGACTTTCTCAAACATTTTTAATGCTTTACGCGCATCTAATAAAGCAATATCTTGTGGCGTTGTAACGATAACCGCACCACTTACGGGTACTTTTTGCGACAAGGTTAACTGAATATCACCTGTACCAGGTGGTAAATCAATCACTAAGTAGTCGAGTCCGGTCCAGTTAGTATCATTCAGCATTTGCTCTAAAGCTTGAGTCACCATTGGACCACGCCAAATCATTGGTTCTTCTTCATCAATCAAGAAGCCAATTGACATACATTGCAAACCATAACTTACAATAGGTTCGATGCGTTTGCCATCAATGGATTCTGGACGTTGCGATGTACCTAACATTCTTGGCTGACTTGGACCATAGATATCAGCATCTAAAATACCAACTTTAGCACCATCTGCTGCAAGGGCTAAAGCCAGATTGACTGATGTGGTTGATTTACCAACGCCGCCTTTTCCAGAGGCAACAGCGATAATATTTTTAACACTGGCAACACCTTTTATACCTTGTTGTACTTTATGTTTAGTGACTTTCCACTCTATTACGACGGTCACGTCATCTGATTGTGTTTGTTGCTTTAATTCGGCGAGTAAACCCGCTTGTAAGCTGGCAATATAACCCTGCACTGGATAACCCAAGGTCACGGCAACGTTAACGCTATTACCTTCTATTTTAACGACTACTCTTGCTTTGGAATCGCCAAAAGTCATCAATGCAGATGGGTCTTGATAATCGTTAACGATTTGTTCTATTTGTGGCTGGCTTAACATCTTGTTTCCTTTAAGTTGCGGGTGCTTTCGCAGTGGGAGTAAATAAGTATTGCCCTATTTTATACTGTGTTGGCTAAACCTTCACCCATAGATGTTTTATGGACTTTATTATAGACAGATATATTTGTTGATTATTCATCACTTAAAATGACTAGCTAGTACTTAACAGCAATCACTTACAACAATAAATCTTGAGAAATATCATCTCAGCGGCAAGGGTGTTACCCATTTAAATACTTTAATTAACTTTCATCCAATCCCTCGGCATGCTACGGGGACGTCTAGTGAATAATCATTAACACACGATGCCTAAAGCGCTAGCCCATCGGTTTAATTGACTATAGGCTTGAATCACAGCTTACTGATTTTAAAGTAATTTTATTTCAAATTATTGTAGGCAGCCAATGAACTCTGGAGTACTTATAATCTTAAATTAATGTAAAGATAAAATAATTTTAGTTAAATTTAAACAACGTGAGATGATTCGCTTACCCACGAGCCAAGCTTAATTTATATCCTAAGAGTCAGTAATGGACGTAACCGAGTAAAAATCTAGTCTGCTAGTGTGATTATCTTTATTTGAGCTATATTTATAGACCCTGTAAGGATGATTGTTTCGGCCAATCACGATAATTAAATACCTGACCCTCTTTACGAACGCGAGCAATTTCTGCCAAATCTAAGTCCGCGTAAACCCACTCTGCTTGGTCACGTGAACCTTCAACCAGAATGCCATTATCAGGAAAACCATAATCTACTGGGGTATAAATACTCGCTCTGCCGGTATTTACATCCACTGCTTCTGACCATGCAGCGTTGCCAAAAGTGGGTGATTGAATAACATAACATTGGTTTTCTAAGGCACGCGCCTGACAACCAATACGAACACGATAAAAGCCGGCTTCTGTATCAGTGCAACTAGGTACTAATATCAAATCTGCACCGGCTGCCACTTGTTGACGCGCGATCAATGGAAACTCTGAGTCATAACAGATATTAATACCTATTTTACCAATATCAGTATCAATGACTTTTATGTCACTCCCTGCTTTGACTAACCATTGTTCATTTTCAAAGCGCGTCATGATCAATTTGTCTTGATAACCAATTAAGCCATCAGGGCCGTAGAGATTTGCACGATTACGGAATGAACCATCGTCTTGTAGCACCGGGTAAGAGGTCGCCATAATTATCACATCAAATTGACGTGCTAATGCTTTATGTAAGGCTTGCCATTCTGGATAAACAGTTTGCATGGCATGTAATTGGCCATTAAGGTCTTTATAGACTTTCTCACCAAATAACGAGGCCAACTCCATGCTGCCATATTCTGGTAACACCAATAATTTAGCTCGCTGAGTAGCGGCTAAACGAACCCAATTCGTCAACTTATCTGCAAAATCTGACCATTGTGCAAAAAAGCTAATGTCATACTGGGCAGTGGCTACTTTTAGTGTTGTCATTACAGGTGTTTCATCCAAAAAGTCATTGGTTTCGGTGATTCGTCTTCTTCATTAAGCTCTTTCCAACTAAAGCTAGTATTGAGATCGGGATGTTTTTGATAACCACGTTTACGCCAGAAATTATCTAAGGGTACAAAGTCATCTGGGCGAGCGGGATGATTTTCAGGACGTTGCACACCACAAAAACATGAATACTCAAAACTACCACTCTCACGGGCATGCGCTTCGCGGTGTTCGAAAAAAGCCACACCAACACCCTGTCCCCGATAGTCAGATATCAATACTGATTCGCCACAATAAAATACTTTATCTACGTCGTAATCTGCATCGATAAATGGCTTTTTGACTTCATCGGTTTCGTATTTAAGTGGAATGCCTGTCGAAGCCCCGACGACTTTATCACCATCAAACGCCAATACAATCACACTATCCGATGCTTGAATATAGGTCTGTAAATAACGTTCTTCGTAAGCCAGATCGCCATCATATAAATAAGGGAAATCGCGAAAAACCTGAATCCGCAATTGTGCGAGTTCAGGTATATATCGAACCAACTCTTCACCAGATAAGCGTTTTAAAGTCAGCATATTTTAATTAGCCGACGACTTGAGCAATCCAATCTTCAAGATTGTAGTAGTTAGTAACGCGTGCTACTTTGCCATCACGAATATCAAAAAATGCGCCTGCAGGTAAGTTATATTTTTGGCCGTTGGCTTCAGGTAAACCTTCATCAGTAGACAGATATTCCCCTAATACGGTAAATTCAACAGCAGCACGATCGCCCGCTTCATTGGTTGTAATTGAAATATCGACGATTTCTTCTTTGTAATGTGCATTCATGCGATCCATGAATGTCGAGAATGCTTTTTTACCTACTTCACGTGAGGCTTGATTAACGTCGTGAATAATATCATCGGTCAGCATATCAAGAAATGTAGTCATATCTTGACGGTTAAATGCGGCGTAATAATCGGTTAATAATTGTGCTGATGCGTGGTTCATTATTCTATCCTCTTAAAAACGCGCGATTCTAGCGCGTTTATACAATTTATAAAAGTTCTATTTGGTAAAACCCATTGTTCGATTAACCCTCAAGCTATTGATTAAATATTATTAAAAAACTATTTTTCACCAATATTTCAGCACTACTTATGGCTAGGCGCATAGCTCGTAGAACATTATATTCACAGCTATACACTGATTATTTTTAGTCATAAAAAAAGCCCGACACACGTGCCGGGCTTT